>Ga0224557_1000184_pt1 | contig 73494 bp, 75 predicted proteins | sample 714S31014metaG_FD_180677 | JGI IMG/M metagenome (GOLD analysis project Ga0224557, IMG submission 180677) | Peat soil microbial communities from Stordalen Mire, Sweden - 717 S3 10-14 | ecosystem: Environmental > Terrestrial > Soil > Wetlands > Peat | place: Sweden: Norrbotten County, Stordalen...
CGACCTGCCGGAGACGGCCGCAGCGTCGAGAAATGCTGAGACAGCTACCCAGTCCTGGGAGGCCAACCCGGCGGTTCCCCAGCGGGGCACATCCGGCTCGCCTTCCAAGCCAGCCCGGGATGGCTCGCCTTCCAAGCCAGCCCGGGCGGGTTCCGGGTCGCCTCGGCAAGGTACGGACGCGCCCGCTAGGCCGACCCGGGTGGGCGCGCCGCCACGGCCGGCTAGGCCGCACTCGGCGCCTGGCCAGCCGGGCGGGCCGGGCCAGCAGGCCGGGCAATCAGCCAGGAACCCAGCACCAGCCGGGATCACCACACCAGCCGGGAACCCGGCACCAGGCGGGACCACTGCACCAGCCAGGACCACCGGACCAGGCGGGGACCTGGCGCCGGATCAGGGGCGCTCAGCGTTGCCGCCGGGAGAGTCAATACCGGGGCCGACGGCGACGGAGGGCGGAACGCCCGATGAGCCGGAGATCGCGACTAAGAGGCGGTTTCGCCGGCGTGTCGTGCTGCAGGCCAGCTTGATCGGCGGTGCCGGGGTGGCCGTGCTGCCACTGCTCGCGGTGGTCGGCGGCATCACGCGGAATGCGGAAGAGCAGCCGGCCAGCTTCACCTACTCGATGAATACGAACTGGCTGTTCGGCGGCCAGTACACCTCGGGCTCGGAGAGCAGCTTCTACGACGACAGCAACTTCGCGCCCGTCGCGCTACCGCATACGGTCACCAGCTTTTCCTGGCAGAACTGGGACTCCAACGCCTGGCAGCAGGTGTGGATCTACCGGCGTCACTTCAGCGGCACGCACCTGCTCGGGGCGCATCCTGCGGGCAGCCGGATCTTCATCGATTTCGACGGCGTCATGGTCAACGCGTCGGTCGTCCTCAACGACCAGGTGGTGAGTACCCACCAGGGCGGGTATCTGCCCTGGTCCGCCGAACTCACCGGCAAGATCACGGCCGGGGATAACCTGCTCGCGGTCGTCGTCGATGCGCGCTGCCTGGCGGTACCGCCGGTCGGCGTGGGAGGCGGCCCGGGCAGCGTCGACTTCTTCCAGCCCGGCGGGATCTACCGTGACGTCAACCTCCGGGTGGTCCCGCAGGCGTTCCTCTCCGACCTGTTCGCCTTGCCCGCCGACGTGCTCGGCCCGCAGCGACGGGTGGACGTCGAGTGCTCCATCGACTCGGCGGTGACGCCGCCGCACGCCGACGGAACCCTGCTCGTCGAGCTGTTCGACGGGTCCGCGCAGATCGCCTCTCAGTCCGCGACGGTGAAGGTCACCTCCCCTGGGGTCAGCACCACGAAACTGAGCCTGACCGATCTGGGGCCGATCGGCTTGTGGTCGCCCGATAGCCCGAAGCTGTACAAGGTCCAGGCCACACTCAGCTTTCCCGGCCTCGGCAGTCACGTCCTGACCAGGCAGATCGGGTTCCGCGATGCCTCATTCCGGCCAGACGGCTTCTACCTCAACGGCGGCCGGTTCCAGCTCTTCGGCCTGGACCGGCACCAGCTCTACCCGTATACCGGCATGGCCATGCCGGCCCGGGTCCAGCGCAAGGACGTCGAGATCCTCAAGAACGATTTCAACTGCAACATGGTGCGCTGCTCGCACTACCCGCAATCGCCGCATTTCCTCGACGCCTGCGACGAACTCGGGCTGCTTGTCTGGGAGGAGGCACCGGGCTGGCACAACGTGAGCACCAGCCCCGCCTGGCAGGATCTCGTGGTGCAGAACGTGCGCGACATGGTGGTCAGGGACCGGAGCCGTCCGTCGGTGATCATCTGGGGTACCCGGCTCAACGAGACGCCCGACTTCCCCGGGCTGTGGGCCGCGACCCGGCAGGCCGCGGCTGAGCTCGACAGATCGCGGCCGAGTTCGGGCGCGATGGCTTTCCGCGAAGATGTGGCCTGGCACGAAGATGTCTTCGCCTACAACGACTACGGCACCACGGCGAAGACCGGCGACATCGCGCTCAAGCCGCCGTTCACAGGCCTGCCCTACCTCGTCACCGAGGCCGTCGGCGTGGAGGACGCCAGGCCGCAGCACTTCGCCTGGACGGACACGCCGGCTCAGCTCGCCAGGCAGGCTGCCCTGCACGGCCAGGCACACAGCCAGGCCCGCTCCAACCCCGAGTATGCGGGGCTGCTGGCCTGGGCCGGGTTCGACTACGCCTCGGTACTCAGTCAGGATCCTGACAACATCAAGTGGGCTGGGGTAGCCGACGGTTTCCGGGTGCCCAAGCCCGGCGCGGCCATCTACCAGTCCCAAGGCGACCCCAGCGTCGGCCCGGTCATCATCCCTGTGTTCTTCTGGGAGCCCGGCGGCGCCGTTCCCGCTGCCGCCCCGGCCGCGATGGTGGCCAGCAACTGCGAGCAGCTCGAGGTTTTCATCGACGGTATTCACCTCACCACGGCGCTGCCCGCCCTCGGCTCGGCGCAGTACAGCGGCCTGGCCTACCCTCCCTTCCTGATCCAGCTGCCAGCGCTCAGCCCGAACGTCACGCCGGAACTCCTCATCCTGGGCTACATCGGCGGCCAGCAGGTCACCTACGTGCGCATGGCATCGGACCCGGCCGGCGACGCCCTCGGCCTGACGGTGGACGACATGACGATCTCAGCCGACGGTTCGGATGCGACCAGGGCCGTCTTCCGGGCCCTCGACGCCCACGGTAACCAGCGCAGGTACGCCAGCGGCCAGGTCACCCTGACCCTGTCGGGTCCGGCGACGCTGGTCGGCGATAATCCGTTCGCGTTCGGCGAGTACGGCGGGCTGGGCGCGGTGTGGATCCGCTCGCAGGCCGGCCAGCCGGGCACCATCACGCTGACCGCGAGCCATCCGCTGCTCGGCCAGGGCGAGGTCGAGGTCAGGTCCGAGCAGCCCAGCCAGGTCAATCAGCTGACCTGACCGGGCGCCCGGCCGGGCGGGCGTGACGCGTTCGCCTGCCGTATCACCACAGCTCGTTCAGGAGCATAATTTTCTTCTTTTAAGCTTGCGAGAATGCAGCGTTCGCTTTCGGTATCCGAGTTCGGCCCCGGCGAGTTCGCCGCGCAGCTCGATCAGCTGATCTCGGTGTACGCGGCGGCGATGCGGCCCCCCGACGAGTTGCTGGCCGGCCGTAAGTCGATCATGGCCAGGCATGCCGCCAACCCCGGGTTCCGCGCGCTCACCGTCACCGACGACGGTTCGGACGAGCCGGTCGGCTTCGGCTACGGCTTCCACGGGATGCACGGTCAGTGGTGGCACGATACGGTCCGGCATGCGCTGTCGGCCACCCGCGGCGTGGTCGTCGCCGCGGACTGGCTGGACGACTCGTTCGAGGTGGCCGAACTGCACGTGGCCCCGACGCATCAGGGTCAGGGCACCGGCGCCGCCCTCCTGCTCAGGCTCACCTCTGGGCGGCCGGAACGTACCGCGCTGCTGTCGACGCGGGACGCCGACACGCCGGCCCGGCGGCTCTACCGGGGCACCGGGTTCGTCGACCTGCTGACCGGGTTCCACTTCTTCCCCAGCGGCGAGCCGCCTTACGCGGTGATGGGCGCCGAGCTTCCGCTGCGCACCCGCTCCCCCGAACCCCGCTCGCCCAGGCCGAGCCGCTGATAGATCTCGCGGGTCGCCCGGGACCAGTTGAGCGTGTAGAAGTGCAGCCCGGGCACGCCCTCGGCGAGCAGCCGCTCGCACATGCCCGCAGCGTAGTCCACGCCGATCTCCCGGACCGCGGCCCGGTCGTCCGACACCGCCTGCAGCCGGTCCCACAGCTGCGTCGGCACCCGGCAGCCGCCGAGCTCGAGCGCCCGCTCGATGATCCGCAGGCTGGTGATGGGCATGATGCCGGGGATGATCGGCACGTCGCCGCCTTGGGCGGCGACCCGGTCCCGCATGCGCAGGTAATCCTCCGGGTAGAAGAACATGTTGGTGATCGCGAAGTCCGCGCCCGCCCGGCACTTGGCCAGGAAGAAACGCACATCCGTCTCCGGGTCAGGTGACCGGGGGTGTTTTTCCGGGAACGCGGCCACCCCGACGCAGAAGTCACCGGCGCTGCGGACCAGGCGGACCAGGTCCGCCGCGTAGCTGAGTCCATCTGGGTGGGGGGACCATTCGGCGTTCGGGTCGCCGGGCGGATCGCCCCGCAACGCGAGCACGTTGCGCACCCCGACCGCCGCGTACGCCCCGACGACCTGCCTGAGCTCGGCCACCGAGTGGTCCACCGCGGTGAGGTGCCCGACCGGAGTCAGCGTGGTCTCCTCGGCGATCCGGCCGGTGACCCTGACCGTCCGGTCCCTGGTCGACCCGCCGGCCCCGTAGGTCACCGAGACGAACGTCGGCCGCAACGGCTCGAGCTGCCGGATCGCCCGCCACAGCTGCTGTTCCTCGACCTGGGTCTTGGGCGGCATGAACTCGAAAGAGAACGCCTGGCGTCCGGAGGCGAGCAGCTCGCGGATCAGCGGCGAGTGCGGCCCCACGGCACGATTGGCGTCCGTCTGGGCGGATGGGCGCGGGCGCGGCGGACTCGGCGGCATACCGTCAAGCCTAGCCGCTGGCGGGCAGAACGGTTGCTCGCCAATAGCGCAAGCCCGGCTGGAACGCCGAGCGGGGCTAGAACGCCAGGGCCTGTGCCCGCCGGTTGACTTCGGTCGCCCGGTGCCTGGCGATCGCCTCGATCGGCGTGCCGGGCAGCGTCTCGTCCGCGGTGAACAGCCAGCGAAGCGCGTCTGGCTCGTCAAATCCGCAGTCGAAGAGCAGGGTCAGCGTGCCGCACAGGCCCTTGACGACCTGATTGCCGTCAAGGAAGGCGGCCGGGACCGCGAGCGTCCCTTCCGGGCGCTTCACGGCGAGGAGTTTGCGATCACGGAGCAGTTGCTTGACTCGCCCGATAGGAATGCCGAGCTGGTCGGCTACGTCGGGGAGGGTCAGCCATTCGCCGACTTGAGCGTCGGTCGCGAGGTCAATCTGGGCCACGAATCAAATGTCCCACGTCCAGGGTCTTTCCAAACACTCGGGTTTTCCAGCCGCCGGCGCTGAGGGCAGTGGGGCTAGACGGACACAGCGGCTTTGAGGGGGATAGCGGGGTCGGCGAGGCGACCGATGTCCACGGGATCGCCGGAGTCGATGAGGCGACGGCCCTGCAGCAGGTCCCGTGGGCGGTCCACGGTCAGCAGGGCGACCAGCCGGCCGGCCGTCAGCCAGCACGCCGTCCAGTCGGGGCTGGCCGGATCACCGCGCCAGAGAAGGTCTTCGGCATCGCCGTGGTAGCCCGCGTACTGCACCATGCGACCGAACTGCTCGGACCAGAAATAGGGCACCGGGTCGTAGACCTCGTCGCCGCCGAGGACGTTAGCCGCTACCACCTCGGGTGCGTGCAAGGCCACGTCCCAGTGCTCGAAGCGCAGCCGACGGCCGAAGCGCCGCGACTCGAACGCGGCGCAGTCCCCCACCGCGTAGACGCCGGGCTGGGAGGCGCGCAGGCCTGCGTCGACGGCCACGCCGTTCTGCAGCTGCAGGCCGGAGTCTTCCAGCCACCTGGTGGCCGGGCGTACCCCGACCGCGGTGACGATCTCGTCCGCGACGATCCATTCACCCCCGGCCAGCGCGAGCCCGTCCGGCTGAATGGATTCCACCGCGACATCGACCCTCAGGCCGACGCCGGCGCCGGCGTACCAGCCGGCGGTCTGCGCCCCCACCGCGGCCCCCACCGCCGAGAACAGCGGCGCGGGTCCCGCCTCCACCACCGTGACCTGACCTCCTCGGGCGGCCGCCGCGGTGGCCAGCTCCGCGCCGATCCAGCCGGCTCCCACGATGGCCAGCCGCAGCCCGGGCCGGAGCAGGTCCCGCAGCGTCAGCGCGTCGTCGTAGCTGCGCAGGAACCGCTGCCGCCCCTCCCCAGGCAGCGCCACAGGGAACGCTCCGGTGGCCAGCACCAGGTGATCGAAGGGATACTCGGCCCGGTCGGTGACCAGGGTCGTCCCCGCCAGGCGCACCGCCTCCTCGCCGGGATGGAAGTCCACATCCAAAGCGGCGAAGTCGGCGTTGAGCGACGGGTCGAGGTCGCTTTCCGTCAGGACCTTCTTCGACAGCGGCGGGCGGTCGTACGGCGGCCGCGGCTCGGCACCGATCATGGTGATCCGGCCGGCCAGGCCACGCGCTCGCAGTTGTTCAACCGTGCGCAGCCCGGCCAGGCCCGCACCGGCCACCACAACTCGCCCGTTTTCTGTCACAGCGCACCAGGCTACGCGGATGGCCGGAAGGGACACCACGATTAGCGGCGCCAGCTAGGCGAAACGACCGTAAAATCGGTCGCGATGGACGATACCCTGGCCGATCCGCTCACCGGGCGCCTGCTTGACGGGCGTTATGCCGTGACGGCACGCATCGCGCACGGCGGGATGGCCACCGTCTACCTGGCCATGGACACCCGGCTGGACCGCGAGGTGGCCCTCAAGGTCATGCACGCCGAGCTGGCCAGGGACGACGACTTCGTCCGCAGGTTCATCGGCGAGGCTAAGTCGGTCGCCCGGTTGTCTCACCAGAACGTGGTCGCGGTCTTCGACCAAGGTGCCGACGGCCCGTTGCTCTACCTGGCGATGGAGTACGTACCGGGGCGCACGCTGAAGGAGATGCTGCAGGACAAGGGGCGGCTGCCTGCTGCGATGGCGCTCGAAATCATGACCGGCGTGCTCGGCGGCCTGGCGGCCGCGCATGCCTCCGGCATCGTGCACCGCGACGTCAAGCCGGAGAACGTGCTGCTGACCGCGGACGGCCGGATCAAGGTGGCGGACTTCGGCCTGGCCCGGGCGCTGACCGCGGCGGGCCACACCAGGACCGGCTTGCTCATCGGCACGGTCGCCTACGTGCCGCCCGAGCAGGTGACCGGGGCCAGCACCGGCCCGCGCGGGGACGTGTACTCGGCGGGCGTGATGCTCTTCCAGATGCTCACCGGCCGCCTGCCGTTTACCGGCGACACCCCGCTGTCAGTGGCCTACCAGCATGTCAACAGCGACGTTCCCGCGCCTTCGACGCTGGCGCCCGGCTTGCCTGCCGCCGTTGACCAGCTCGTGCTCACGGCCACCAGCCGGGACCCGGCGCTTCGCCCGGCCGACGCCGGCGAGTTCCTGCGCGCGGTGCGCCGGGTCGGGGAGGGGCTGCGTGAGTCAAGCGGGCTTACCGGCATGATCGGGATCGGCGCCCAAGGCCTGGACGAGGCACCGTGGCTCGACCTGAACACCCCTGCGGCCACCGGCGAATGGTGGAATCAGGGCGTCCGGGCACCGTCCGCGAACGGGCACGCAAGCGGGTCGTACGACACCGCCCGGTTCGCCGGCGGGCGCGAAGACGCCAGTTCGCACACGCTTGTCGTGCACCGCGAAGACGGCGGGCGGCACCTGAGCCGCCCCGAACCGCTCCTGCAGCGCTGGCTGTTCAGCCCCAGGCTCCTGGTCATCGTGCTCGTTATCGCGCTCGGCGCGGGGCTCGGCCTGGGCGGCTGGTGGCTGACCACCGGACGCTACACACAGGTGCCTGTGGTGACCGGCGACTCGGTGACGATCGCCACCGCGGCCCTGACCGCACAAGGCTTCACGGTCAAGGACAGCACCCAGGCGCCAAGCAACACCGTGGCGAAGGGCAAGGTCCTCGGCACCAGCCCGGCGGGCCGGGTGTCGAAGGGCTCGGCCATCGCGCTTGTCGTCTCCAGCGGGCCCTTCACCTCCGTGGTCCCCAACGTGCAGCATGACCAGCCCGGGCAAGCCAAGGCGGCGCTGCAACGGGTGCACCTGGTGGGCGTCACCCAGCCGGTCGGTTCCAGCTTCCCGGTCGGGTCGGTGGTCGGCACCAAACCGGGCGCGGGAACCACCTGGCCGCAGACCAAGCCAGTGACCATCGAAGTCTCCGCGGGATCGCCGCTGCCCAGTTTCCTTGGGGAAAACATCCAGACGGCCCAGCAGTGGGCCGGGCAGCACGGCGTGACCCTGAATCAGCAGCCGGACAACAACAGCCAGCAGCCGTCCGGCACCATCACCGGGCAGCAGCCCGCGGCGGGCGGGACCGTCCAGCCGGGCGAGACCATCACCGTCAACGTGTCCGCCGGCCCTCAGAACATCAATGTGCCAAACCCGATCGGAATGTCGGTAGCCGCGGCCACCCAGACCCTCCAGCAGGCGGGATTCCAGGTCCAGGTGAACAGGTACGGGCCGTTTGGCAAGGTGTTCGACTTCAGCCCGGTCGGCCAGGCGCCGCGCGGCAGCACCATCATCCTGGATGTCGGTTTCTAACCTGCGCGGCCAGGGCACAGGCGCCGTGAGCATGCGCTATGCTCTCGATCATGCGTCAGCAGTTTTGGTTTTGGTTTGGCTACCGGCCCGGGCTCGGGACGGTCGCCCGCCAGACCTTGCCCTGACGGAAGCGACCTTACGAAAAGCCCCGGGCGATCAGGCCCGGGGCTTTTTTTATGCGTGAGAACCAATGGAGGCGGACAACATGGTCGTGGTGATGACGGCGGAGGCCGGAGAGACGGAAGTCGACGGCGTCGTCGACCGGGTGCGCGCGGCGGGCGGCGACGCGTTCGTGAGCCGGGGCATGTCCCGGACGATTGTCGGCCTGGTCGGTGACGTCGATCACCTCGACACGCTGAACCTGCGCGGTATGCCGGGCGTCAGCGACGTGGTGCGGATCTCCGCGCCGTACAAGCTGGTGAGCCGGGAGCACCACCGGGAGCGTTCGGTGATCCGGGTGGGCGGGGTGCCGATCGGCCCGGACACGCTGACCGTCATCGCCGGCCCGTGCGCCGTGGAGACGGCCGAGCAGACGCTGGCCTCCGCGCTGATGGCCAGGGCCGCCGGCGCGTCGCTGCTACGCGGCGGCGCGTACAAGCCGCGCAGCTCGCCGTACGCGTTCCAGGGCCTGGGCGAGGCCGGCCTGAAGATCCTGGCTGAGGTGCGGTCCGAGACCGGCCTGCCGATCGTCACCGAGGTGGTCGACCCAGCGGATGTGAACCTGGTCGCCAGCTACGCGGACATGCTGCAGGTCGGCACCCGCAACATGCAGAATTTCCCGCTGCTGCAGGCGGTCGGCGGGGTCGGCAAGCCGGTCATGCTCAAGCGCGGCATGAACGCCACCATCGAGGAATGGCTGATGGCCGCCGAGTACATCGCCCAGCGCGGCAACCTCGACATCGTGCTGTGCGAGCGCGGCATCCGCACCTTCGAGACGGCCACAAGGAACACCCTGGACATCAGCGCGGTGCCGGTGACCCAGCGGCTGTCCCACCTGCCCGTGATCGTGGACCCGTCGCATTCGGGCGGCCGCCGCGACCTGGTCCTGCCGCTGTCGCGGGCCGCGATTGCGGTCGGCGCCGATGGCATCATCGTGGACGTCCACCCGAGCCCGGAAACCGCGCTGTGCGACGGCCCGCAGGCGCTGATCGAATCCGACCTCCGCGAGCTGGCCAGCGTGGCCGCCCACCTGTCCCCCCTGGTCGGACGCACTCTCACCCCCGCCCCGCCCATCCCCCGCACCCCAGCCCTCACCTAGCACGAGGCTGACTGGGGGCAGGAACAGCACGGGCGGGCAGGACGGTGCGGGCGGGGCTCACGGGACCACGGGCGGGTCCGGGGACGACCAGCCGTCGCCGGGCGCCTTCTCTTCACCGCGCTGGGGCGAACGTTGGTTGATGGAGCACTAGTTCGGTGGCGAGGTCGTCGATGTCGAGACGGCCTTCGATGCGGTGCAGGTCGTCGAGGCGGGCGCGGGTCTCCACCCGGCGCGGGGTCAGCAACGTGCAGCCGGGACGCCGAGGTCACGGACCGCGGCGCGGATGTTGCCCGGCAGGATGCGCTCGAACTGCTGGCGGTTTCGCCCTTTGAGCACGATCTCGCCCAGTTTGAGCAAGACGCACGGCTCGTCCTGACCAGTCCGGCCGGCGGACTGCGACACCCCGCCAGTGTGCCAGCTTGCTACGGGTAACCGGAGGCCTGAAGCGGGTGCTAGCCTCAGTGATTTCCGCGCGGGCCGCCGATAGCTTGGCCACATGAGCATCAAGGACGAAGTCCGGGCCTCGGCGGAGGCGCACCGCGATCTTGGCCCGGGTTACGACACGGCCGTGGCCGAAGGCCTCGTCGAGCGCATCGGCGAGGAAATCGACAAGCGGGTGGACGCCCGGTTGTCCGGCCAGGTGGGGTACCGGGCGCCGCGCCGGGATGCGTGGGCCGCCCGCCGCGAGCCGGTACCCGGCCGGATCGGATTCGGTGTCGTGGTGCTCGCCATGGGCTCGATGGGCATGGCCATCGGGGCCACCGCGGTGGTGCTTCATCCCGGCGATTCCGCCGGCCAGCTCAGCGGCGGCACGGCCGTTATGATCATGTTGATCTGGGTCGTGATCGCGGTCATCAACGTCGCCTACGCCCGGCACAGGTGATCATATTTGTGGCCATCGGCAGCAGGTTGTAGCGTGCGCTCATGAGCAGCGACCACGAGGCGGAGATCCGCGCCTCCGTGGCCGCGCACCAGGATCTGGGTTCAGGTTATGACGACGCGGTGGCCGAAGGCCTGGTCGAGCGCATCGGCGCGGAGATCGACAAGCGGATAGACGCCCGGCTCGGGTCCCTCGGAACCCAGTACGGACCGGTGCCGGGCGGGCCGGGCGCCCAGGGTAGTCCAGGTGCCCCGGCCGGGTATCAGGGGTATCAGGGGTACATGGGGCCGATGCTGCCGCCCGGTTACCAGATGGGGCCGCCGCCGGTGCGACCGCCCTCCGTCGGGCAGCGCAACGTGGCCACCACGGTCACCGCCCTCGGGTCCATAGCCCTCGGCGTCGGAGCCACGGCGATCGTGTCGGGGGGCAGCAGCGGCAACTCCGCCGCGCGAGCCTTCATGGTCCTGCTTATCTGGGCGGCCATCGCGGTCATCAACATTGCCTACGCCCGACGGCACTGAGGTGCGCGACGATGTTCGAGCGTTACACCGACCGGGCCGGCCGGGTCATCGAATCGGGCCCAGGGCCCAGGGACGGTTTAGTTACTCGCTGCCCGGCTTGCCCGGCAGGACGCCGCACAGCAGCCGGTTGTCACCGCGTTGCCAGAGCGTGCCGACTTCGGCGAAGCCCGCCGCCTTGAGCGCCTCCACATGGGTGCCGAGCTGGGTCGAGGAGGTGCCGTGGTGGCCGGAGTCGACGTGACGGCGCTTGCGTTCCGCGACGTGCCCGGCCAGGGCCGGGTCGGCGGCGGCCGCTTCCCACCAGCCGGACCAGCCCTCGCCGTGCCCGGCGGGAAATCGGCGCAGGTCCTCGTGCTGGCGCAGCGCCACGTCGAGACGGTCCAGGGTCGGCGATTCCTTCGGGTCGAGGCGGAAATGGTCGCCGTCGAGCAGCAGGCCGCCGGGGCGGAGCACGGTGGTGAGCTCGGCGTACATGGCGCGCAGATCCTGCTCGGGCAGCCAGTGCAGCGCGGTGGTGCTCACCGCGGCGTCGGCGGCCCGGGGCAGGCCGAGCCGCGCCGACCAGCCGGGCACCCGCAGGTCCAGGTCGACGAACCGCAGTCCGGGTACGCCGGAGTAGGCCGCCTGGCCCAGCGTCAGCGACACCGGGTCGGCGTCGATGCCGATCACCGTGGCGTGCGGCAGCCGGCCGAGCAGCCGGACGGCGAGGGAACCTGGACCGCAGCCGATGTCGAGCACCAGCGGGTCCGGCCGCCCGGTCCCCGCTTCGACGGCGTCGATCAGCGCGGTGAACCGGTCCTCACGGTCCGGCAGGGTCTCCTCCTGCTGGAAGTCCCAGCGCTCGATCCAGTCTCGGGCGGTGTCGCGGTCAAGTCCTGGCACGCGTGGCCTCCTAGGCGCCCTTGCGTTACTGGCTAAGCTGCATTTGATAGTCACCAACATACGAGCCGAAATGTAACTGGTCAAGTGAATTTCAACAGTCACCACGACGTGGTGATCAGGGTCGCCGCAGAACTGGTGAACCTGCTCACCCCCGGCGAGGACCGGGGCCGTCGTTATCGCCCGGCCGAGGGGGACGAGCGGACCACGGCCGTTGGCGCCGCGCTGCGAGCCGCCGGCGGCCGCGAGGCGACCTGGGAAGAAGCCGCGGAGCTTTGCTTCGTGGCGGCCGAACTGCGCGGTGTCTTCGAGGCCGTCAGCGCGGACGCCGTGGACGAGGCGGCCCGGAAGGTTAACGCGCTGCTCATCCGCACCGGCGCGCGGCCCGAGCTCGAGCGGCACGACGGGCAGGCCTGGCACCTTCACTTCCACGCCGCCGACAACTCACTGCCGAACGGCTGGGCCGCGGGCTGCGCCACCGGCCTGGCGGTCGTGCTCGGCGGCGAACTGCAGGACCGGCTCGGCGTCTGCACGGCACCGAAGTGCGACCGCGTTTACGTGGACACCTCACGCAACGGCACCCGCCGCTTCTGCTCCACCTCGTGCCAGAACCGGGTCAAGACCGCGGCGTTCCGCGCGCGGCTGTCCTGAGCACCCGCCGGGTGCACACTAGGGGCACCCTCTAAGCCCGGGGAGCCCAGAAAATGTCGTACCCCCCTCGTAATGTGGCGGGCATGAACCCATCACGAAGGCGCCGCGCCGACTCCCCAGAAGAACGGTGCCGGTGCGCGGAGTGCGCGGCGCTGGACGAGGAACCTGACCTCGACCCGGAAGCCTGCATGACCGCGGTGGCCGACGACATCCAGGCCGTCGGCTGGTCGGTCTCCGCCGTGCTCGGCGACGAGATCGCGCCGCCGTGGGCGTACACGGTGGGCTTGTGGCTCAGCCACCAGGGTCCGGAGCTGGCCATCTACGGCCTGCCCGTCGAGCACATGACGGTCATCTTGAACTCCATCGCCGATCGCATCGCGAGCGGCCGCACGATCGCCGCCGGTGATCTGATCGACGGTATCTGCCCGTGCTCGCTCGCCGTCCGCCCCGTCCACGCGAGCTGGCGGATGACTCACATGTTCGCGGTCTCGGACCGGTATTACGGCTACATCAGGCCGCCCTGCCTCCAGGTGGTCTGGCCCGACCGCAGGGACCGCTATCCGGGCGATGCGGGCTTCCAGCTCAGGTACGAGGGCAGGCAGCCGATGCTGTGGCTGCCCCCTGACGACAACCCTCCGGGCGTGTGGACCCGGATCGACCAGCTCGGCTGACCCCTCGGTCAGCTGGGAAAACAATTTGCTCCGGCCCGGCGCGGTGGTTAGCGTCAAAGAGCCGGGGCGCTGACCAGACCGGCCACGCGCCGACCGGAAAGGACCGAGCGATGTCACGGGGTGGACTGCTCCGCCGTTTTCCCGTGCTCGCGGTCCGGGACTTCCGGCTCCTGCTCGCCGACCGGCTGATCGCGCCGGCCTCGGTGGGGTTCTCCATGGTCGGCGTGTCGTTCGCGGTCCTCAAGGTCACCCACTCCCCTGCCGACCTGTCCTACGTGCTCGCCGCTCAGATCGCGCCGGCGCTGGTTTTCGCGCTTATCGGCGGCGTCGCGGCCGACAGGTTCCGGCCGCAGCGGGTCATCGTGGCGGCCAACCTGCTCATGGCGCTGGGCGAGGGCACCTTCGGCATTCTGGTGCTGAGCGGCCATTCGCCGCTGGGGGCGATGATCGGGCTCGAGGCCATCACCGGGACCGGGGTAGCCATTTTCTACCCGGCCTCCCAGGCCCTGCTCCCCCGCTTGGTCCCCCGCAGCATGCTGCAGGACGCAAGCGCCATCAGCCGGCTGGCGATGAACACCGGGCAGATGTCAGGCATGGCCGTGGCCGGCCTGCTGGTCGCCGCGGCCGGGCCAGGCTGGGCGCTGGTGCTCTGCGGTGTCGGCATGGTCGCTACCGTTCCGCTGCTGATGTCCATCACCGGCTCGCGGCCCGACTCGAGGGAACAACCGCGACCTGACAAGGCCGGGGATGAGCCGGTTCAGGCGCAGGCGCCGAGCATGCTCGCCGAACTGCGTGAGGGCTGGTCGGAGTTCCGTTCGCACACCTGGCTGTGGGTGATCGTCGCTCAGTTCGGCGTCGTGATGATGGCCTGGTACGGGTCTTTCTCCGTGCTCGGCCCGGTGGTGGCGGAACAGCACCTGGGCGGTCCGGCGGCCTGGGGCGCGGTTACCGCGTCGGACGCGTTCGGCCTGATCGCCGGCGGTATCGTGTCGCTGCGGCTGACACCTCGTCGGCCCATGCTGTTCGTGGTGCTCACCGGGGGCGCGGTCGCCATCTCCCCGCTGTCGCTGGCGATGGTCCTGCCGCTGGCGGCGGTGTGCGTCGCGTCGTTCGGCCTCGGCGTGTTTGTCGAGGTCATGATGGTGCAGTGGACCGTGACGATGGCGCGGAACATCCCGTCGGACAAGCTGGCCCGCGTCTCGTCTTATGACGTTCTCGGCTCGGTCATAGCGATGCCGGCCGGAGCCCTGATCGCCGGCCCGCTGTATACCGCGATCGGAGTCTCCCAGGCGCAGTACGCCGCCGCGGCGCTGATCGTGGCGGCTTCGGCGCTGGCCCTGATCCCGCGGGACATCCGCCGCATCAGGAACGACCCGGCAGAGCCCGCGGTGCTCGAGGACCGGCCAGCAGGCGATGGGCCAGCTAACCGGAGCGGCGGGGGCCCCCGTGACACCCCGCCGGCCCGGAAAGCCAGGCTTAGACGTTCCGCTGATACGAGCGGAACGTCAGCACCGACACGGCCACGCACACCACCGCCAGCACCAGCAGGCCGCCGCAGCGTACCCCGATCGCGCTCCAGTCAGGTGCGGCAGAGACTGCGGAACGGCCGATCTGAACCGCCCAGTTGAGCGGGTTACGCGACGCGATGGCCTGCATCCAGCCCGGCATCAGCCGGGTCTGCATGAAGGCCGAGGACAGGAACATCAGCGGGAGCATGAAAAACGTGTACACGCCGATGATCGCCTCACGGGAGCGAAGCGTCATGCCGACCGCGTTGGACAGCGCGCCGAACACCACGCCGACCACGATGGACGCCGCGACCATGACGGCCACCCCGGCGACCCCGCCGTGGTAGCGCGCGCCGGCCGCCAGCCCGAGGCCGACGATGATCAGCGACTGCACGGTGGTGCTGACCGCCTGTTCCACCACGGTGGCGTTCATGATCCCGATCCGGCTGGCCGGAGAGACCAGGAACCGGTTCAGCGTGCCGCGCTCGATCTCCTCGATCATCGCCATGCCCGCCCACATGTTGTTCGACATCGCGTTCATCGCGATCAGGCCGGGCACCAGGTAGTCCATGTAGCTGCCGCCGAAGGCGAAGCCAGGGATGTCGATGACCTTACGGAACAGCTGCCCGAACAAGAACAGCCAGATGGCCGGCTGGATGACGCTGAACGCCATCACCCAGGGCTGCCTGACCAGGGCGTGCAGCTTCCTGCCGGTCAGGTACCAGGTGTGGGCGGCCGCGATGCGGAACGGCACCCGGCCGGACTGCGCCGCGCGGAACGGTACGGAACTGGTATCCGCCGGGCCCGACGGCCCAGGATTGAGTTGCACGGTCGCCATTACTTGCTCGCCTCCACCAGTTCGCGGTCGTTTGCTGCGTCGTGCCGGGCCGGGGTTTCCGATTCGCTGTAGCGGCGCCCGGTGTGCCGCAGGTACACGTCATCCAGCGAGGGCCGGGCCACCGCCACCGAAGCCGCGGGAATCCCGGCCCGCTGCAGCGCGGCCAGCACCACCGGGACGGCGGCGGCCCCGTCGTCACTGCGCGCGGACACGTCACGGCCCGCGATCACCACGTCCCGCACCTGCGGCAGGCCGGCCAGCACGCTCCGGACCCCGGTGGCGTCGGCGCCGCCGGGGAGTTCCACGTGCACCACATCGCCGCGCAACGCGCCCTTGAGCCCGTCGGGCGTGCCCGAGACGACCACCCGGCCACGGTCGACGATCGCGAGCCGGCTCGCCAGCCGGTCGGCCTCTTCCAGGTAATGCGTGGTCAGCAGCACGGTCAGCCCCTCATGGGTGGCCAGCCGCGCGATCTCCTGCCACATGGCGGTCCTGGATTCTGGGTCCAGGCCGGTGGTCGGCTCGTCCAGGAACAGCACCGCGGGGCGGTGGATGAGCCCGAGCGCCACGTCCAGACGGCGCTGCATGCCGCCGGAGTACGTCTTGACCAGCCGGCCCGCCGCCTCGGTCAGCTCGAAGTGCGCGAGCAACTCGTCGGCGCGAGCCCGGGCGGCCCGGTCGCGCAGCCCGTACAGCCGGGCCTGCAGCAGCAGGTTCTCCCGGCCGGTAGCGGTCGGGTCGGCACCGGAACGCTGCGCCACGACACCGATGATCTGCCGCACCCGCCCTGGCCGGGCGAGCACGTCGATACCCTCGACGCGGGCCGTGCCCTCGTCGGGCCGGGCCAGCGAGGTGAGGATCTTGACGGTGGTGGTCTTGCCTGCTCCGTTCGGGCCGAGCAGGCCGTAGATGATGCCCCGCGGGACATTGAGGTCCAGGCCGTCCAGCGCCCGGATGCCGTGCTTGGCGCCGCGGGCGGCGTAGGTCTTGACGAGCTGATGCGCCTCGATGGCACAGTCGGTCGAACTCACTGATAACTCCTCTGGGCGGTGTTGGCCCCGGGGCGCATAACCCCGGAACCTCCGGTCATGGATCGCTGCGATCCAGCCCGCGAGGAGAACCCGGTTATTCTTGTGGGTGGGACCTCGGGTTCCGCCTACTCGCGGGATCGATGTGAGGTTGACGGCCCCGGCCCATGGTGTTGCCGCACCGGGCCGGGGTCGTCGTGCGTTAGGTGGCCGTGGTGTCCTTCCCTTCCTGCTCCAGGAGCGCGAGTATGTGCTCGGGCAGCTGCCCGGTCTCGTGGAACCGGCGCCAGCCGTCCAGGTCGGGGAAGGTATTGCCGGTGAACTCGGCCAGCAGCCCGCGGACCCAGTCCGCCTCGGCCCGGCGCAGGGCCTGGTAGTACTCCGACTCGATCGTGAAGAGCCTGGGGATCTGGGTCTGGACGACCGTAAGCTCCGCCTCCTGGGCAGCGTTGGCCTTCTCGAGCGCGTCCAGCCGCTGCCGCAGCAGGACCACCAGCTCATCGGGCGGCAAGATGGCGCACTCGCCCAGCGCGGCCTCGAACTTGCTGTACTCTCGGTCCGGGACGCTGAGCAGCTCGCGCAGCCAGTCCGTCAGCTCGGCCCGGCCCGCCTCGGTGATCCGGTAGGTGGTGCGTTCCGGCTGCCTGCCGTCCCGCACGACCTCCACGGCCTCGATGAAGCCGTACTTCTCCAGGTTCTGCACGATGGTGTAGAGCGAGCCCCAGTTGATCTTGATGGCGTTGTCCTTGCCGCGGGTCCGCAGCGCCGACGCCATCTCATACGGGTACATCGGCCGTTGCATCAGCAAGGTAAGCAACGACAGCGCCAGCAGGTTGCCGACCTTCCGCCGCTTTGCCATCGGATATCACCTCGCATCCGAATCTTCGTCACCAAGTACTCGTAAACGAGTATAGGCACGAGGCGTCATGTCCCGCAATTCCGTTTCATGAGATTCTTTAGGGCCGAACGAACCGTGGTGCTACGCCCCCCGCACCCGCTCGTGGCTCCGCACCGGCCACCCACCCTTCGCCCCCGTTAGGCGGGGGCGTTCATGATCACGGCCAGTTTTGGGCGCTCCTCGCCCGTTTCTGGCCACGATCATGAAAACTGGTTCGGGTCCCCTAGGGGGCGGGAGTTTAGCCGAAGAAGATTTCGGCTTCGGCGTAGCGCTGGGGCGGGACCAGTTTTAGCTGGCTGGTGGCTTCGGCTAGGGGCACGCGGACGATATCGGTGCCGCGCAGCGCCACCATCACGCCGAACGCCTCGTCGTGCACCGCCTGAACCGCGTGCACGCCGAACCTGGTCGCGAGCACCCGGTCGAAGGCCGTAGGCGTGCCGCCACGCTGGACATGGCCGAGCACCGTGCAGCGGGCTTCCTTGCCGGTCCGCTTCTCGATCTCCTCGGCCAGCAGCTGGCCCACGCCACCGAGCCGCACGTGACCGAACGAGTCGAGCTGCTCGTGGCTGGTCGCGAGGTCTTCGCTCATCGGGTGAGCGCCCTCGGCGACGACCACGATCGGCGCGTACCTGGTCTGGAACCGGTGCTGGACGTAGGCGCAGACACGTTCGATGTCGAACGGCCGCTCCGGGATGAGGATCACGTTCGCGCCGCCCGCCAGACCCGCGTGCAACGCGATCCAGCCCGCGTGCCTGCCCATCACCTCGACGATCAGCGCCCGGTGATGGCTCTCCGCCGTCGTGTGCAGCCGGTCGATCGCCTCCATGGCGATGTTCACCGCCGTGTCGAAGCCGAAGGTGTAATCGGTGGCGCCGAGGTCGTTGTCGATTGTCTTCGGCACCCCGACGACAGGCACGCCCTGCTCGCCGAGCCGGGTGGCCACGCCGAGCGTGTCCTCGCCGCCGATCGCGATCAGCGCGTCCACGCCCAGGCCCGCCAGATTGTCCTTGATCCGCTCAATGCCGCTCCGGCCGCCGGCGCCGCCGCTCTTCAGCGGGTTGGTGCGGGACGATCCGAGGATGGTGCCGCCGCGCGGCAGGATGCCGCGCACCGCCTGCACATCCAAGGGCACGGTGTCGCCTTCGAGCGGTCCGCGCCAACCGTCGCGGAACCCGACGAACTCCAGGCCGAACTCCTGCACGCCCTTGCGGACCACAGCACGGATGACAGCATTCAGGCCGGGGCAGTCGCCGCCGCCGGTGAGGACTCCGACTCGCATGGCCCCCACCTTAGTGGGCGTGAGCCCTTGTCCGGATCACAGTGGCGCGAGCCGGGGAAACTTGCGGCCGCCAGGTCCTGGTGAAACCGTCAAACTGGTTCATTACCCCCGTGATCGACAGCGCCTTGATCGACAGTGCCTTGATCGTCGCTCGCCCCGCCTCCGGGGAGCTCGGCCTTGGCGCGGCGGGCGTCGATGTCGATGTAGTCCTGCCCGGAAAGCTTGGCGATCGCCTGCATGATCTCGTCGGTGATGGTCCGCAGCAGCGGGCCGTCGGCCTGCTGACCGTGGTACCGGGAGAAATCGAGCGGCTCACCGAACCGGACCCCCGGCCGGACCCGCGCGTTCGGCCAGAGCGTGCCCGGTGGCAGGAACTGGAAGGTGTTGATCATGGCGCACGGGACCACCGGCGCGCCGGACTCGACGGCCAGCCGGGCCACACCGGTTTTGCCCCGGTACAGGCGGCCGTCCGGGCTGCGGGTGCCTTCGGGGTAGATGCCGAGCACATGACCCTCGGCCAGCACGCGCAGGCCGGTCTTGATCGCCTGCTCGCTGGCCACTCCCCCGCCCCGGTCCACCGGAATCTGGCCGACGCCGGTGAAGAAGGCCTTGCTGAGCAGTCCCTTGATCCCGCGCCCGGTGAAGTACTCCGACTTGGCCAGGAAGATCACTTTCCGGGGCACGGGCAACGGCCCGAAGAAATGATCAGAGAACGACAGGTGGTTGCTCGCGAGAATGACCGGGCCGCGCCTGGGCACGTTCTTGACCCCCCGGGCACGAGGCCGGAAGACGATCTTCAGCGTCATCCCCAGCGTCATCTTCGTCAGCCAGTAGAACACGCTCACATCGTGCCACGTCGCGCCCCCCGACCGGACCGCCCCCGAGCCAGCAAACAGAGCGAGCTGGATGGCGGACGGGGGCGCTTCATGCGACGATACCGGCATGTCACCAGTGCTTCCAGGCGTCGTGCTGCCGGGCGCGGAGCCGTTCGAGGCCGAGGGCGGCCCGGTCGGCGTGCTGCTGTGCCACGGCTTCACCGGCAGTCCGCAGTCGCTGCGATCCTGGGCGGAATACCTGGCCAGCCAGGGCCTGTCCGTCAGCTTGCCCCGGCTGCCCGGGCACGGCACCAGCTGGCAGGACATGGCGCGCACCGGTGGCCAGGACTGGTACACCGAGGTAGACGTCGCGTTCGGCGCGCTGGCCAGCCGGTGTGAGCAGGTCTTCGTCTTCGGGCTCTCCATGGGCGGATGCCTCGCGCTGCGCCTGGCCGAAGTACACGGCAGCAAGGTGCGCGGCCTGGTGCTCGTCAATCCGTCGCTGGCCCCGGACACCAAGCTGTTCCTGCTCGCCCCGGCACTCAAGCACGTCCTGCGTTCGGTGCCCGGCGTCGCGAGCGACATCAAGAAGCCGGGCCAGCACGAGCTCGGCTACAACCGGGTGCCGATCCGGGCAGCGGTTACGCTGCCCAAGCTGTGGGGGCTGACGACCAGCCACCTCGGGGACGTCACCCAGCCGGTGCTGGTCTACCGAAGCACCGTGGACCACGTCGTGGGACCCGCCAGCATGCGCGTCCTGCTGGCCGGCCTGGCCGGCGGTCAGGTCACGGTGCGCGAGTGTCCCGACAGCTATCACGTAGCGACGCTGGACAATGACGCCCAGGCTATCTTCGAAGGTAGCCTGAAGTTCGTCAATGACCACGCCAGCTAGGGTGCAAATCCTGTTTACACGGAGCTATTTAGCTCGTGTAGACGAGCCAAAGCACGGCGTCTAGATTGGATCCATGGAACCGCCCGCTCCATCACCCGACATGATCATGGCCTCACGACGGCACCTGACCGAGTGCTACGCGGCCGGGGTGGATCGCTTGCTGTGGGACACCGAGAAGCGCTTCGTCCCCGATCTGGACGCGATCAAATCGGTGATCGACGCCACGTCATCCGGGCAGGCGGAGGCCCTCGACATCGGGGCCGGCCTGGTCTTGCTGCAGGCGGCCAGGCTCGAGGTCGACCGGCTTGAATATGATGTCTTCGAGAGCGCGCACTCGATGGGGATGGGCGACGAGGCGATTGCCGCTGTCCTCGACCTGCCTGACGCCGCCTCGGCCAGCAAGCGGCGGCGGTGGCTGAAGTCACGGCGGGCCCTGCCGTACGCGGACACCGGGTTGCCGGGGCGACCTGGTACGGGCGTTTCCGCCGAGGCCGCAAAGCGCGCCGGGCGGCGGGCCAGCCAGGCGGCGGGCCGCGCCGCCGAGGCCGCGGAGCGACGCCAACAGCTCAGCCAGCCAGCCGGCGAGCACACCTCGCGGCTGCACGCCGAGCGGGCGGCCGCCAACGCCGGAGAGGCCCGCGTGCTGGCTGCCGAAGCGGCCGAACGCGTGGTGCTTGGCTTGCTGCGTGCGGCGGCTGGGCTCGACCGGTGCGCAGCCGGCTGCGAAGATCTCGCGAGCACCGATACCGCCCGCCGCCCAGAGCTCAGGCGCAAGGCAGATGAATACCACCAGGCGGCGGTCAAGTACCGTGAGATGGCCGCACAGTGCCGCGTGGCTGAGTCAGGACCCCAGGACGACGCCGGCGTAGCCCATGGACGCTAGGCTGTGCCGGCCTGATCGGGGAGAATCCCACCCAGGTACTTCGTAGGCCCCCGCCGACTCTCCTTTCTCGGGCAATCGAATAACCGCTTGTTAGCTCGCCAACCCGCTAAGACTGTCAGTGGCAGCCAAAGGCAATTACGGGATCTAGTCGCTGTCGGATTCGGCTGGTTCGGCGTCGACGTAACTCCCGTTGACCCGGACACCCTGGCGGATAAGCTCCTCGACCATTTCGTCGCGGCTCATGTCAGAGCGTCCCGGCCTGCTTCTGGGCCCTCACGTCGGCTGGGGTGCGGATGTCGATTTTCGGCGTGTGATCGGTGAACATCGCCGCGAACATTTCCTGGCTTGTCATGATCCCTGCTCCACGTCGTTGATCTGGTAGCCGGCCGCGACGATCGCATCGACGTTCTTGGCCATGTGGTGCCCGCAGAGAAGCAGCTCCCCGCCGGGCGTGAGCACCGCGAACCTTGCGACGGCGATGCCGTCCTGGTCGCACTCCCGCATCGTGACTTCGGTGGGTCGTTCGGCAACTAGCGCGTACATCTTCTTCTCCCTTTTCCGGTCGTGCTTCCCCGGGTTTCATGATGAGACCGGCACCAGCTGATCCTGCCATCCTCAGCCCTGACGGCCACGAATTAGAGGATGCAATTGACGGTCAGGCTGCGCCGCCAGGGCTCGTATATCCTGGAAGGAATTGCCTGGTGGCTGCAAGCACCCTTTCCCCGGTACGCTCTAGTTGCAATCCTAAACGGTTATTCCTGTCAGGCTAAGAGGCTAAAGCCACTTCCAATCGGCCCTGGCTGGATCCTGTTAAGTCATATTTGATCGCTTTACGGCGGCGCGTGCGACGGACGTCCATGTATGTGAGCACCGTCACGGCGCAAATCCTCAACTTGTGCCGTGGCAGGTAATCGTTCGCCCCGCTTCCAGCCGCCGCCAGCCTCGAGCCTGACCACGACGATGGACCCATTGATGTTGCGGGGGTACACCGGATAGGCCGCGGAGCCCGAGCCCACCGCGTCAGGCGAGCCTCGACGCGACCACCGTGGTCTTTCTGGTGGCGCGGTGACTGCTGGGTGTGGTGATGCGGGATGTGTACCGTGTCCGGGTCCGGCAGTGGTGGTTGCGGCCCTACGGCCGGTTTGCGTGGAAGATAAGGCTTCTGCGGAGATTTGGGGCAATTATGGGTTACCGAAGTCACCGCGGAAGCCGGATCCTCCACGATCTTTTCGCTGGGCGGGTGCGGGTGGGTGAGGGGTGCGGGGGGAGTGGCGCGAGTGGCGGCTGAGGGGTGCGGTGCCGGGCCCTCGGAGCTTGATCGTCGCTTCGATGGCCAGCCGCCGCACGGGCCGGACGCTTTCGCACTTGGCATGCGGCGCGGGAACACACCGGATGCACCGCGGGCTCAGGTCCGCTGGACCAGGCGAGCCTTTAAGGCGGCCACGGTGGTAACTGCAGTCCCTCCTAATGGCAGGCACCGCATAACCAGGGATCGTCGATCGTTAGCTTCTTATTTCGAAGGTAACGATCCACGATCATGCCTGCGAGGGCTGGAATCGGTCCGGCGACCGCTGGCCGGAATATGCAGCACGACAAGTACCGCCGCGGCCCGCTCGTCATGACGTCCAGGCCTGCAGGCGGCCACCCCGCGTCCCGGCCGTTTCCTTGCCACGTGTGCGCACGTATCCCTTTATCCACCCGGTAGGGGGGCTGGGGCAAGATATCGTGGACGCAGGGCCTCAAACGCAGCGGTGGTGACGTGCCGGACTGGGATAACACGGACAGCAGAGAGCGCGACGAGGACGCAGCATGGCGTGACTTGGTCGCCCGCTTTGACGCGCCTGAAATCACTGAGCAGCCGGCGCCCTGGCCGGCCCGCGAAGACGTGCCGCCATCCCCCGCCCAGAAGCCTCTTGGGCCCCAGGAAGCCCTCGGGGCGGAGGGCGCCCGCGGGACCGACGGGAGCAACGGGAGCCGCGGGGCTCAGGGGGTACGAGGGTTTGACGATGAGGGGATCCGGGGCGCGCTTAATCCGGACGGGCTGAGCGGGGCGCGCGAACCGGACGTGATCCAGGCCGCGCGGCGCCGGAGGCGGCCGCCTCCGGCGCACAGTGTCCGGCCGCGCCGCGCACCGGCCGATCCGGCTCCGGCGGACGACGAGCATTTCGTCCCGCCGGCTCCGCCGCCGTTGCCCAAGCTGGACTCCATCACCAAGGGGGCTTGGGCAGCGCTGTTCGGCGGGCCTGGCTACCTAGTCGTGGCCACCGTGGCGGGCTGGTCGGTCTCCGGGATCGCGGCGTTCTGCGCGGTGGCCGCGTTCGTGGCCGGGTTCGCCCTGCTCGTGCTGCGGATGAACGAACCAGGCCCCGACGACGGTGATGACGGGGCTGTGGTCTGAAGCATCCCGGCCCGGGCCAGGTCGGCGGCCCCGACGATACCCGCATCCTCGCCGAGCTGCGCGACCTTGATCTCCGCGAACGGCCGGTAACCGCGCCCGGTCAGTGCGCGCTCGAAGGTGGCCCGAGCGGGGTCGAGCAGCAGGTCACCCGCCTCCGATACGCCGCCGCCGATCACGAAGCAGGCGGGATCGAGGATCGCGGCCAAATCCGCCAGCCCCTGGCCGAGCCAGCCGCCCACGATCTGGAAACAGCGAAGCGCGGCCGGGTCGCCCTCGACGGCGGCCTGGGTGATCTCCGGGCCCGAAATGCCCTCGGCTCGCCCTCCGCCGAGCTGCAGTAGCCTCATGGCGCCCTCCGGGGTCCGCCGCGCGAACTCGCGGGCCTCGGCCACAAGGGCGTTGCCGCTGCAGTACTGCTCCCAGCAGCCCCGGTTCCCGCAGCCGCACAAGCGCCCGTCGGGGACCACGCGGATATGCCCGGGCTCCCCCGCGATGCCCCACCGGCCACGGTAGAGCTCGCCGCCGATGATGATGCTCGCGCCGATGCCCGTCCCCAACGCCACCAGCATGAGGTCGCGGTACCCGCGGGCGGCACCGAACCGGGCCTCGGCCCAGGCCGAGGCGTTCGCGTCGTTCTCCACCAGCACGTCGCGGCCGAGCCGCTCCTCGACTCGCTGCTTGAGCGGCTCGTCGCGCCAGGCCAAGTTGGGCGCGAACAGCATGGTGGCCCGGGCGCTGTCGACGAATCCCGCCGCCCCGAGGCCGATGGCGCCGACGTGGTGCCCGGCCAGCAGCTCGGTGACCACGTCGGCGATGGTCTGCTCGGTCCGCGCCGGACTGGCCGCCGGAGTCGACCTCTTCAGCTTGGCGAGGATCTGGCCGTCTTCATCGACCACCCCCGCCGCGACCTTCGTGCCACCGACGTCAACGCCGATGGCGAGCGTCATGGAGCGGTATTTTCGCGATCCGGCCCCTGGGGTGGTGGTACCGGTGCTTGCGGCGGTGGCACCACGGTCCGTTCGGCGGAACGATTTTGATCTTGGGTTTTCATAACCTGCTCGAAGGCGGAGAACGCATCGGTGACCACCGACGCGAGCACCCCGCCCGCGTCCGCCAGACGGGCGCCGAGACTAGGACCGCCCAGGCGCGCCGCCCGGGCTGCCTGGCAGACGGGGCACCACTGGCACTCCAGCGGTTCGTTGGGCGGCAGCTCGTTCGTGGCCGTATCCCACACGTCGCCCTTGGGCCGCCGCTCCTGGCCCATCGTCCTCTTGACCTGGTCCGCGACCTGGTTAGCCATGCTGCGCGCGCCCGCCTTCATCAGCCAGCGCTGGAAATCGGCGACGGGGTCGCTACCCCGGCTCGACTGGTTCCGGCTGCCTGACTGGCCGTTGCCGCCAGGTGAGCTGGTCCCTGGACGGCTACTCCCCGGCTGGCTACTCCCCGGCTGGGGACCTGGCCTGGGCGTGCCGCTGTTCACGGGTTGGCTGGCACTGGGTTGGCTGGCACTGGGTTGGCTGGCACTGCTATCTGCGGGCTGACCGCTGCCGGGAGAGCTACTGCTTCCTGACTGGTCTTCGCCTCGGGGTTCCGACACCTGACGCCTCCTAGCTTGATCGTACCCGCTACCACTGCAGGACAAAGGGGGCGCCGGTGGCGCGGAAATGTCCCACGTTCAGACATTCCGTGGTCCCGATCCTGGTCCTGCGGGCCAGGGGCTGGTGCACGTGCCCGAAGATCGAGTACCTCGGTTGCGTGGTCTTAATCGCCTCGAGCAGGGCCACGCTGCCCTTCTCCAGGCGCCTGGCCACGGTGTCGTAGAGAAGTTCGGGGACGGCGGGCGGGATATGGGTGCACAGGACATCCACATCGCCCACCGCCTCGATCTTCGCCCGGAACTCGTCCTCGCTCATCTCGTACGGAGTGCGGTAGACCGACGTCAGGCCGCCGCCGACAAAGCCGAACGTCCATCCGCCGAGTTCCACCGTGCCGCCGTCCAGCACATGATGTCCAGGTTTCAAGTACTGCCCCCACATTCTAGGGACATCGACGTTGCCGTAGGTCAGGTAGGCGGGTTCCGGGAGCGCGGCGAACATCGCGGCGTACTGCCTGGCCATGGCCGCCTCGAAAAGGGCGCTTCGGCTCTCGGTCCGGGACGCGATCAGGCGGGCGGAAAACTCCCTCGCCTCGTCGAACTTCTTCGCGGTGCGCAGCGCCACGTACTGACTGGCCGCCTGCTCGCCGAACAGGTCGGCGAAAATGCCCTGGCCATGGTCGGCGTAGTCCAGGAACAAGAGCATGTCACCCAGGCAGATCAGCGCGTCGGCACCGTCCGCCGCGCCGGTCAGCGCGTCCACGCGCCCGTGCACATCGCTCACCACGTGAACTCGCATCTCACCACCGTAGGCGGCCCCGGCAGCAAGATCGTCACCGGGATTTGACCGGCAGCCGCCCTAAGCTGGTACGGCCTAAGCTTGAATGGCCAAAGAGCTACCCCACTGGAGATGCCGTGCGCGAATTCAGCATTCCGGCCCTGGCGGAGATCCCCGCCACCGCGAACCTCGCCGATGCCGTTTTCCGCCGGGCCGCAGAGCAGCCCCAGGCGGCGGTGCTACGCCGCCCGTCGGCGGCCGGGTCGTACCAAAGCTGGCACGACGTGACCGCGGCCCAGTTTAAAGACGAGGTCGTGGCGGTGGCCAAGGGACTGGTCGCGGCCGGGATCGAAGCCGGGGACCGGGTCGCGCTGATGTCGCACACGCGGTACGAGTGGACGCTGATCGACTACGCCATCTGGGCGGCCGGCGGCGTGACCGTGCCGGTCTACGAGACCTCCTCCGCCGAGCAAGCCGAATGGATCCTGGCCAACTCGGGCGCCCGGGCCTGCTTCGTGGAGACGGCCGCCTACGAGCAGATCATCGACAGCCTCCGCGACCAGGTTCCGGCGCTTGAGCACATGTGGCGGATCGAGGCGGGCGGCGCCGAGTCGCTGGCGTCGCTGACCGAGGGCGGCACCTCGGTCAGCGACGAGACCATCACCGAGCGGGCCGGCACGGCCAAGGCATCCGACGTGGCGACGGTCATCTACACCTCAGGCACCACCGGACGGCCCAAGGGCTGTGAGCTGACCCACGAGAACCTGCTCGCCGACGTACGCAACGCCTTCATCGGCCCGCTGGCGATCGTGGCCGGCCTCCAGGACCCGGGCACGCTGCTGTTCCTGCCGCTCGCGCACGTCTTCGCCCGGGTCATCGAGGTTGGCTGCATCGAGGGCGGGATCGTGCTCGGGCACTGCGGGGACATTAACGCGCTGCTGCCCGCGCTGGCCTCGTTCTCACCGACGTTCGTCCTGGCGGTGCCGCGGGTGTTCGAAAAGGTCTACAACGGCGCCGAGCAGCGGGCCGCGAGCGAGCGGAAGGGCGCGATCTTCGGCCGCGCGGCCCGGGTCGCGATCGCCTACAGCCGGGCGATGGACACGCCCGGCGGGCCGACGCTATTCGTGCGCACCCAGCACGCGCTGTTCGACCGGCTGGTCTACGGCAAGCTGCGTGCCGCCCTGGGCGGCCGGGTGCAATACGCCGTCTCCGGCGGGGCTGCGCTCAGCGACCGGCTGTGCCATTTCTTCCGCGGCATCGGCATCACCGTGCTCCAGGGGTACGGCCTGACCGAGACGACCGCCGCGGCCACCGTCAACCGGCCGGACCGGAACAAGATCGGCACTGTCGGCCAGCCGCTGCCCGGCGTCGCGGTCAAGATCGCCGACGACGGCGAGATCCTGATCAGCGGGGCGAACGTCTTCCGCGGCTACTGGCACAACGAGGAAGCCACCAGGGAAACTTTCGCGGCCGGCGACTGGTTCGCCACCGGCGACGTCGGCGAACTCGACGACGAGGGATTCCTGACGATCACCGGGCGGAAGAAGGAGATGATCGTCACCGCCGGCGGCAAAAACGTGGCGCCCGCGGTGCTCGAGGACCGGCTTCGCAGCCACGCCCTGATCAGCCAGGTCATGGTGGTCGGAGACGGTAGGCCCTACATTGCCGCGCTGATCACCCTGGACGCCGAGGCTCTCGGGCCATGGGCCGAGCGACACGGCAAGCCGGCCGACGCCACGAGCGCGGCGCTGCGCGAGGACCCCGACGTCATCGCCGCGGTGCAGGAAGCGGTGGATGACGCCAACAAGGCGGTGTCGCGGGCGGAGTCGATCAGGAAGTTCCGTATTCTCTCCGGCGACTTCACTCAGGAAAGCGGGCAGCTCACGGTCAAGCTCGGCATCCGCCGGAGCGTGCTGATGAAAGACTTCGCAGCCGACATCGAGGCCCTGTACTCCTAAGGGCCTCGATGCCGGCTCGCGGGTGTGCTCCTGGGGACGTTAGGTCCCGGATGGTCACTCACCGGTCGGGTTGGTCAGGATCTCATTCATCCGGTGCTGGGCGCGGCGGATCTCGGCGAGCACGCTGGCGGCACGCTGGGCTGCCCGGGTGACGAGGTTGGTACGCTGAGTCATGGTGCGCTCTTTTCTATCCGTTGGTTTCTCTTCGTTGTTTCTAGCGGCTGGTTTCTAACCGCTGTTTTCTAGCTGTTTTCTGGCCGGTGCGCGCGGCGACGGGCCGCGTGCCTGCCGGTGGGGGCGGAATGACGCGCGGCGTCTGCGCGCCGGGCCGCCGTCGCCTGCTGGCGTGATTCCCTGATGTGATCCCAGATCAGGCTCTGCGGCATGTTCGGGTTCATCGGTCCTCCTCGACTGTGCGGCCCTCTCGGCCGCTCACTATTGAGTCTCGCGGTAAGACCCCGGCGACCGCATCGGAGGAAATCCCTATTTTGCCTGCTGAGAGGGGCCTTAGACGACCCTAAGGGGGTCTTAGGAGGGACCGTGAAGGCTTAGCTGGAGCGGCGCGGGGGGCGGTGGCCGGCCAGAATCCCGGCTAGCCGTGCGGCGGGGAGTTCCTCGCGCCATTCCCGGTCGATCCACGCCAGGCCCTTATCCCCCATCGCCTTGGCCCGGGCGGGATCACGGAGCAGCTCGATGACCCGCGCCGCCGTCTCGGACACGTCGCGGACCACGTAGCCCGACTCGCCGTCACAGATGGCGTCCGGGGCTCCCCCCGAGTCGCCGCCGATCACCGGCAGCCCGGTGGCCGAGGCCTCCAGGTAGACGATGCCGAGACCCTCGACGTCCAGGCCCGCGCGCCGGGTCCGGCACGGCATCGCGAACACGTTCGCCGCGTCGTAGTAGCTGGGGAGTTCGGGCCAGGGGACGGAGCCGGTGAAGACGATGTCGTCGCTGACCCCGAGGCGCTGCGCCAGGCGCTTCAGCGCAGGCGCGTAGGGACCGTCGCCGACCAGCAGCAGAGCCGCGCCGCTGACCTGCGCGCGGATCGTGGGCCAGGCCTTGATCAAGGTGTCCTGGCCCTTGCGCGGCACCATCCGGGACACGCAGGCAACCACCGGCCGGGTGGTCAGGCCCAGGCGCTCGCGGACCGCGGCGCCGCCCGTGCCGGGACGGAAGAACGTCACATCCACGCCGGGGGCTAGCCGGACCATCCGGCTGGCCGCCGCCGGCGACAGCGCGCGGGCCAGCCGCATCCGGGTGTATTCGCCCAGGTAGGTCACCACGTCGACGTCGTCGCCGATGCGGCGAAGCAGGGTGCGGGCACCCGGCAGCGCGGCCCAGCCCGCCTCGTGCCCGTGCGTCAACGCCACCGCCGTGATGATCCCGGCCTTGCGCAACGCCGGCGTAATCAAACCGAGGGGGGCCGCCGCGCCGAACAGGACCGACTCACAGCCGTGCTCGCGGGCGATCGTCGCGGCGCGGCGGGCTACACCCGGCACCGGCAGCATGAGCGACGTCGGATGGCGGATGACCGGGAAGGGCTGCTGGGCGTCGAACTCCGCCGCGCCGGTCCAGGCGGGCGCGTACACGGTCACCGTGCCCGCCGGCAGCCCGGTGGCCAGCGCGTGCACGAACGACTGGATACCGCCCTGCCGCGGCGGGAAATCGTTGGTGACGATCAGCGTGCGGCGCACCGCACGAGTGTATAAGGCCTTCGCCGAGGGCAGACTTCAGCGACCTGGCGGTGCGGCACGTAAGGGCGGCACCTAGGGGCGGCACTTAGGGGCGGACGACCCCGTCGAGGTTGTCGGCGTACCAGGAGGTGCTCATGGGGATTTTCTCCACGTCCATCCCTGTCTGCGGCGCGTCGATGATGTAGCCACCGCCGACATAGATGGCCACGTGACCCTCGCCGTCGTAAATCAGCAGGTCGCCGGGTTCGATCGAGGAGACGGAGACGTGCGGCAGCCCGGCCCACTGCTCGTAGCTGTCCCGCGGTATAGCCACGCCCGCGTACGCCCACGCGGCCTGAGCCAAGCCGGAGCAGTCGAACCCGCTGTGACACGGGCCGGTGGCGCCGTAGACGTAGGGACAGCCGAGCTGGGCGTAAACGAACGCGACAGCCTTTTCCGCTTGCGTGGCGGTTGGGCCGGTGTACTGCGCGGGTGGCGACGCGGGTGCCGAGCTGCCATTGGCGCCGATCGTCTTGCTCACTACCACCGCCTGCTGCTGCGGGGTGGTCAAGCTGGCCAGCGTGGCCTTCTCCGTGCCGATGAGCTTGCTCAGCGAGTTCTTTTGTGCCGCAAGCTGGCCCTTGAGGGCCGCAATCCCGGTCTCGGTGCGCTGCATCTCCTGCTCGACGCCGGCCAGCTGGCTGGCCGCGGTGAGCAGCTGACGGGTCTCGGCGTTCCGGCTGCCGGACAGCTCGAGCAGGAGCGAGCCCTGCTGCAAGACGACCGAGGGATCACCCGAGGTGAGCACGCCCGCGACCGAGGTCGCCCCGGTGTCCTCGAACGCCGCGGCGGCGTTCTGGGCCACGTTCGCCTGGGCCGCCTGGAACTGGGCATTGGCGTTCTTCAGGTGCACCTGCACCTGGGATAGCTTCAGCTGGGCGGCGGACAGCTGCTGGCCGGCCTGGTCGAGTTGCTCGCTGACCTTGTCGAACTGGGACGTCAGCTGGTTGACCCTGGCCTGCACCTGGCCCACGGTCGGTTGTGGAGCGGCCCCAGCACTGGTGGCGAAGACCGCAAGCCCGCCGACCGCAACTAGCCCCGTCGCGATCGCGACACCGCGGCGGAAACGGGACGTAATGCCCCATAGCCGCGTATCCACGTACCTACCACGCTCCTTGGTCGTCCGTTCACCTGCGTGTTCGCCCAGGTCCCTGGATTGGGGTTACTGGGTCAGGCAACTTCGGCCAGCGTAGTGAAGGGAAAAGGGCGATACAACCGATTCACCCAATCCCAACTAGTTCATTACGATGCCGCGATTCACTCACGGGGGCGAGTTAGTTACGCTACCATCACGACGCTCTGGTGTCAGGGAAGGTCCAGCTCCTGACCTCTGGCCGGATCTGTGACCCCGGCAGCGAAAGCCGAAGCGGCGGAACCAGGCCGGCGTTCGCGAGAACGCCAAGCGCCCGAATTTCGGCCTCGTCGAGATAACCCGGTGCCTGCGCGGGATAGCGTGTCACGCTCGGCGGATTAAGGGCGGAAACTACGCAATCCCGGCAGGCGGCCCCGCGCATCACACAGCGACCGCAATCAATCTTCATGGCGTCTCCCGAGCGTCGGTGAATGGACGGCCACACGTTAGCGGCGGGCGCTGACATTTCCGCGGCCCAGGACGGCCCGGCCGGGGCGGGGTGCCACGGGGTGTGGCCAGTGATGCCCGGGTAGCTGGGCAGGCAGGGGGGACACCGGAGGGAGGCAGGGGGGACACCGGGAGCACTGAGGCTCCTGGGGCGCCGGAAACTCCGGGAGGGTGAAAATGTCGGTGGGCGGATTTACCTTGGTAGGCGTGATCAGTCCGGCGGTGAGCGTGATCAATCCGGCCACCACTACGCGGGCGGCCAGCAGTTACCACAGCGTCCCGCTGGCCTCCCTCGAGTTCGCCGTCGTCGACCTGGAGACCACGGGCTGGTCACCTGAGGTGGCGGCGATCACCGAGATCGGGGCGGTACGGGTTCGTGGCGGTCTGCGGCAGGGCGAGTTTGCTTCGCTGGTCAACCCGGGTGTACCGGTCCCGCCCGGGATCGAGGAGCTGACCGGGATCAGCGACCGGCTACTGGTCTCGGCCCCGCGGCTCGGTGCGGTGCTGCCTGGCCTGCTCGAGTTCGCCCAGGGCTGCGTGCTTGTGGCGCACAACGCGCCGTTTGACCTCGGTTTCCTGCTCGCCGGGTGCGACGGATGCGGCCTGGCCTGGCCGGGCTTCACCGTGCTCGACACGGTCATGCTGGCCAGGCGGGTGATGGATCCGGACCAGATCCCGGACTGCAAGCTGGGCACGCTGGCCGGGTTCTTCGGTGCCCGCACGGCGCCGTGCCATCGCGCGCTGGCTGACGCGCGGGCGACCGCCGACGTGCTCGGCTGGCTGATCAGGCGGCTGGCGCACCGTGGCGTGCGGACCCTCGGCGAGCTCAGCGTCTGGCCCGACGTAGTAGCGTAAGCGCCAGCCTGAGTGGGGCCCGGCAAACGGGCCCCGGCAAACTGGCCCTGGCAAGCTGGCGCGGAAACGAGCTGGCGGACAAATCCTGGGAGGCATCCAGTGGTCACCGCGATCGTGCTAGTGCGGGCAGAGATCCAGCGCATTCCCGAGGTCGCCGAGATGATCGCCCAGATCCCCGAGGTCAGCGAGGTGTACTCGGTGACCGGCGAGTTCGACATGGTGGCCATGGTCCGGGTCCGCGCGCACGACGAACTCGCCGACGTCATTCCCGGCCAGCTGAACAAGGTCCCCGGCGTCACCCACACCGAGACCCACATCGCGTTCCGCGCCTACAGCAGGCACGACCTGGAGGCCGCGTTCTCCCTCGGCCAGGCCCCCGATAACGGCTGACCCTAAGAGGCACTGACCCGTAAGAGGCACTGCCCCGTAAGAGGCACTGCCCTAACCGGCTAGGCGGCGGCTTACTGCTATCCAGCGGTCCAGCAAGGCCAGGGCACGGCCGGAGTCCACGGCCTCGGCGGCTCGGGCGAAGCCGTCAGCCAGGGCCGAGGTGACCGCCTCCGGGCCCGGCACGCCGGCCGCGGCGGCCAACGCGGCGGCGGCGTTGAGCAGCACGATGTCGCGCACCGGACCGGGCTCGCCGGCCAGCACCGTGCGGACGACCGCGGCGTTGTGCCCGGCGTCACCACCGCGCAGATCGGCTAGCGATGCCTGCGGCAGCCCGAGCGAGGACGGGTCGAACTCCGTCCGGGCCACGTCGCCGTCGTGCACGACCCACAGCGAGGACGGCCCGGTCGTGGTCAGCTCGTCGAGCCCGTCTTCGCCGCGGAACACCAGCGCCGAGCAGCCGCGCCCGGCCAGCACGCCGGCGATGATCTCGCCCATCCGCGGATCCGCCACCCCGACCGCCTGGGCCGAAGGCAGGGCCGGGTTGGCCACCGGCCCGAGGAAGTTGAACACGGTCGGCACGCCGAGCTCGCTGCGGGTCGGGCCCGCGTGCCGCAGCGCCGGGTGATACAGCGGCGCGAACAGGAACGCCACGCCGACCTCGGCCGCCAGTTCGGCGGTCGCCGACGGTGGCAGGTTGATCACCACGCCGAGCGCTTCCAGTACGTCCGCCGCCCCGCACGCCGACGACGCGGCCCGGTTGCCGTGCTTGACCATCCGCACCCCGGCCGCGGCGGCCACGATCGTGCCCATGGTCGAGATGTTGACCGTGTGCGCCCCGTCCCCTCCGGTGCCGACCAGGTCGGTGAGCTGGCCGGTCAGGCGGATCGGCGTCGCGTGGGCGAGCATCGACCGGGCCAGCCCGGTCATCTCCGCCACCGACGTGCCCTTGATCCGCAGCGCGATCCCGAAGCCCGCGATCTGGGAAGGCGTCGCCGCACCTTCCATGATCTCGTTCATGGCCCACTCGCTCTCATCGGCGGTGAGCGAATCGCCGCGGATCAGCACGCCGAGCAGCGCGGGCCAGGTTGTGCGGGCATCCACGGCGAGCCCCCAGGGGTACGAAGTTAAACCAGGGATCGTTCGGAAAAAAAATGGGGTTGCAGCGCGGTCGGGGTGGGGTGAGCCGCGGCGGGACCTAGCTGGTGACGGCGGGACGCTCGCGCATCAGCCCGGCCAGCTCGTGGGCCAGCGCGATCGGGTCGATGGGATGGCTCACCACCGCGTCGGCCCGCGACCAGGTGGCCAGCCAGCCGTCGTCGGGCCGGCCGATGATCAGCAGCACCGGCGGGCAGTCGTAAATCTCGTCCTTGGCCTGACGGCATACGCCCATCCCGCCGGCCGGCTGCGCCTCCCCGTCCAGCACCATCACGTCGGCGCCGCGCGCGTCCAGCAGCCGGAACAGCGCAGGCTGCGTGGCGACCTCGATGACCTCGGCGTCCGGCACGTCCATCGCGGGACGACGCCCGATGGCGAGCCTCACCTGGGCTCGGACATCGGCGTCATGGCTGTAAACAACGACCTTCATAACACTGGATGGTACCGATACGGTGACCAACGCGGGGGGTCGCGTGGCGATCGCCTACAGGTTGTCGTAATAATTGCATCGTGGCGACAGCAACCGTGGACACGGCCCCCCGCACGCCGGCCAGCAGACCCAACCTGGTTAGCGTAGGCACCATCGTCTGGTTGTCCTCCGAACTGATGTTTTTCGCGGCCTTGTTCGCGATGTACTTCACCATCAGATCGGTGGACAAGGGCTCAGGACTGGCCTGGCCAGGAGCGCACCTGGACATCGCGCTCGGGTCGGTGAACACCACCGTCCTGCTGCTATCCAGCGTGACCTGCCAGATGGGCGTGTTCGCGGTCGAGCGCGGCCAGATCAGGCGGACGAAATCGCTGCTGCACCCGATGAGCTGGGGGCTGCGCGAGTGGTACGTGCTCTCGTTCCTGATGGGCTTGTACTTCGTCCTCGGCCAGGGCTATGAGTACCTGGACCTGGTCGGCAAGCAGCACCTTACGCTCTCGTCGAGCAACTACGGCTCGGTGTTCTTCCTGACCACCGGATTCCACGGGCTGCATGTCACGGGCGGTCTCATCGCGTTCGTCTTCCTTCTGGGCCGCACCTACGCCGCTAAGACCTTTACGCACGAGCAGCAGGTCAGCGCGATCGTCGTGTCGTATTACTGGCACTTCGTCGACGTCGTGTGGATCGGCCTGTTCACCACCATCTATCTCATCCATTAGTCAGCATCCATGAGGCAAGGGGACGCGAGAGTGAGCTGGTTTAACGCCAGGCGCAGGCGCCCGGTCGCCGGCTACACGGCACTGCTGCTCGGGCTCGTCGTGGCCGGCCTGCTCTACGGAGCCTTCAGCCACACTGGCGGCACCGCGCAGGCGTCGGCGCCTGCCGCATCGCAATCGGACATCAGCACGGGCCAGGACTTGTTCGAGTCGAACTGCTCGAGCTGCCACGGCCTGGAGGCGCAGGGCAGCACGCAGGGCCCGAACCTGATCGGCGCGGGCGCGGCGGCCGTCGACTTCCAGATGTCCACCGGCCGCATGCCGGCCAAGGAGGTCGGGGCGGAGAACGAGCGCAAGCCGCCGGAGTTCACCGCGCAGCAGATCTACCAGATCGCCGACTACATCGCCTCCCTCGGCGGCGGGCCCGCGATCCCCGACGCCCAGCAGGTGTCCACGTCCGGAGCGGACACCACGCTCGGGGAGCAGCTGTTCAGCACCAACTGCGCGCAGTGCCACGGCTTCGCCGGGTCCGGCGGCGCGCTCACCTACGGCAAGGACGCGCCGCCGCTGACCGAGTCGACGCCGACGCAGATCTACGAGGCGATGCTGACCGGACCCGAGGCGATGCCGGTGTTCGCCGACGGCTCGATCAGCCCGTCGGCCAAGCGCGACATCATCGCCTACATCACGCAGACCCGGGTCGAGCCCAATCCCGGCGGCTTCTCGCTCGGCCGCACCGGTCCCGTGACCGAGGGCCTGGTGATCTTCCTGGGCGGGATGGGCTTCCTTGTGATCATCGCCATGTGGATTACCGCCAAGCGGCGTGATCCAAGCACGACGCGGACGGAGTAGTAGGAATCATGAGCGACATGGAAGAGACCGAGGGCTCCGAGGGCCAGGTGACGCCCCGGCGGCGGGTCATCGGCACTCCCCCGCCGGCGCCGCGCCTGCTCGGGTCGACCCCTGTCGCCGAGGACGGTGACAGCGAGGCGGGCCGGATCAGCGACGAAAAGGGCACTGGGGAGCATTTCCGCGGCCAGCTGCCGGTGGACCCGGCCAGCGAACAGCACGCCAAGCGGGCCGAGAAGGTGGTCGCGGCCTGTTTCATCTTCGCGTTCATCGCGGGCTGCGGCTTCATCGCCGCCTACGTCGGCCTCGGCGTCCACTCGGTCGACAAGACCCTCCGCTCCAACCTGGCCCTGGGCACCTCGCTAGGTGTCACGCTCTTCGCCCTCGGCCTCGGCATGCTGCTCTGGGTGCGGCACCTGATGCCGGACGTGGAGGTGATCGAAGAGCGGCACGAACTGCGCTCGGACGACGTGGACAGGGAAGCCTTCAAGGAGACCTTCATCCAGGGCTCCGAGTACAGCCAGGTCGTCAAGCGGCCGCTGGTCCGGCGCACTCTCCTGCTCGGCACGCTGCCGCTGGTTGCCGCCCCGTTGGTGCTGCTCCGCGACCTGGGCCCGCTGCCGGGCACCTACCTGCGGCACACGGTGTGGAGCCCGGGGCGGCGGCTGCTCGTCTTCGGCACCAACACGCCGATCACCCCGGCCGAATTCAGCGCGCCGGGGAGCATGATCACGATCGTGCCTGAGGGCTACACCGACGACCCAGATGAACTGGTCAAGGCGGGGGTCATCCTGATCAAGTTCCGCCCGGGCGAGCTGCAGATTCCCACCAGAACGCAGGGAAGTACGCTGATAGGCACGATGAACTGGACCGTGGATAACATCGTGGCCTACTCCAAGATCTGCACGCACATCGGCTGCCCGGTGGCGCTGTACGAGCAGACCACGCACCACATCTTGTGCCCCTGCCACCAGTCCACGTTCGACGCGGCCACGGGTGCGACCGTGATCTTCGGCCCGGCGGCGCGGCCGCTGCCGCAACTGCCGATGACCACCGACGCGGAGGGTTACCTGGTCGCCAAGAGCGACTTCACCCAGCCGGTCGGACCAAGCTTCTGGGAGCGCGGATGAGTACCGGTAACCTCGAGGTTCCGAAGCCGCTGAGCGGTACCGGTGGCTGGCTAGATGACAGGTTCCACGGGGCGCGCGGCTTCCGCGTGCTCATGCGCAAGGTCTTTCCTGACCACTGGTCATTCATGCTCGGCGAGATCGCGCTGTGGTCGTTCGTCATCCTGCTGCTGACTGGGACGTTCCTCTCGCTGTTCTTCGTCCCGTCGATGAACGAAGTGGTCTACCACGGCTCGTACACCAAGCTCAACGGCATCCAGATGAGCGAGGCGTACCAGTCGACGCTGAACATCAGCTTCGACGTCCGGGGCGGTCTGCTGATGCGGCAGATCCACCACTGGGCCGGGGACCTGTTCATGGCCTCGCTCATCATCCACATGCTGCGGATATTCTTCACCGGCGCCTACCGCAAGCCGCGCGAGGTCAACTGGCTGATCGGCGTCGTGCTGTTCACGCTGGGGCTGCTCGAGGGACTGTTCGGCTACTCGCTGCCCGACGACCAGCTGTCCGGGGCCGGCCTGCGGATCCTCGAGGGCGTCCTGCAGGGCATCCCCATCGTCGGCACCTACCTGGCGTTCTTCCTGTTCGGCGGGCCGTTCCCCGGTCATGACATCGTGCCAAGGCTGTACATCCTGCACGTGCTGCTGATCCCTGGCATCCTGCTGGGGCTGATCACCGCGCACTTGTTCATCATGTTCCACCAGAAGCACACGCAGATGCCGGCCAAGGGGAACACCGAGAAGAACGTCGTCGGGCAGCCGTTCTTCCCGTACTTCCTGGCCAAGGGCGGGGCGTGGTTCTTCTTCATCTTCGGCGCGCTGGTCGTGCTTTCGACCTTCGCCGAGATCAACCCGGTATGGCTGTACGGGCCGTACACGCCGCTGGCGATCTCGTCGGCGTCACAGCCCGACTTCTATATGGGCCTGCTGGAAGGCTCGCTGCGCATCATGCCCGCGTGGGAGATCAACGGCTTCGGGCACACGCTGACGCTGAGCGTGCTGATCCCGGCCCTGCTGCCGCTGGGCCTCGTGCTTGGCGGCGCGGCATTCTGGCCATTCTTCGAGCAGTGGGCGACCGGGGACAAGTCCTACCACAACATCAACGACCGACCGCGGAACGCTCCGGTGCGCACCGCGACCGGCGTGGCGGTGATCACGTTCTACGGCGTCATGTGGGCCGAGGGCGCCAACGACGTTCTCGCCGACAAGTTCCAGATACCGCTGTACACGATTACCTGGATCGCGCGAGTGCTGGTCTTCGTCGGGCCCGCGATCGCCTACTTCGCCACCAAACGCATCTGCCTGGGCCTGCAGCGTAAGGACAAGCAGATGCTGCTGCACGGCTACGAGTCGGGCATCATCAGGCAGATGCCCAACGGCGAGTTCATCGAGGTCCACAAGCCGCTGTCCGAGGACGCCCGGGCGGTGCTCGAGTCGAAGGCGATGCCCGCGCTGCTGCCGGCACCAGGCTCCGAGGACACGAACGGCATCCCCGCGCCCAGCGGACGCGGTGTTCTCGGCAAGGCCAGGGCGCGGGCTAACCGTGCCTTTGCCGAGACCATCGTGGTCGAGACCAACGGGCACGGCAACGGGCACAGCGTCGGCAACGGGCACGCGGCCGCGGTCGAGGCGGGCGATGGGAACGCCCTGGTCGGATCGCCTCCGGCCGGGACGCTCCCAGACGGTACCGACGGCGTGCCTGAGGATCCTGCTGGTTCCTGAACCTGCGTACTGTACGGGCCGCCACCCCCCAGGTCGGGGGTATTGGGGTTGGCGGCCCGTACTGCATCCCCTTAGGCAGGGTCACCCTTGAGGGTGAAGGACGACAGCAGGTTGACCGCCACGGCCAGCGCCGCCACGGTCACGATGGCTCCCATCACCACCGATGTGACCACGCTCAGGCCCGCGTTCAGGCCGGGGTCGTTCGCGATCCCATTGGCGATGCCGAGACCGTAGTGGCTCACCGACAGCAGCCGGGCCCCGCTGACGAAGTTGGCCAGCAGGGTCTCCCAGATCAGCACGTACAGCAGGCCCACCGCGATGGCCCGGGTCGTCGCCACCGAGACCATCACGAAGATCGCGTTGTAGATGAGCGAGCCGGCCAGCGCCCCGACGAACAAGCCGAGCGCGAACCTGCTCCCGTTGATCGCCACCCCCTGGGTCACGAGGGTCAAGCCGGGACCGGCGTGAACCTGGGCCGGGGGGGCGTTCCCGCCGCCTGATATCAGGGCGGCGATGAGCTCGGGGACCGCCGCGAAGATCATCGTCAGCCCGGTCGCGACGACGAACTTCGTCACGATCACGGACGACCTGCGGACCGGGGTGGCCAGCAAGTGGATGATGCTGCCGTCGTCGATCTCGGCGCCGAGCACGCTGGTGCCGATGATCAGCGCGGTGAGCGGCAGCAGCACGGAGAAACCGAACGTGCCGAGCACATGCGATGGCCAGGGCCTCGACGGCGGCCGCGAGACCTTGAGCGCGACCGTGAACAAGATCAGGATCAGGGCGGGGAGCGCGAAAAGCAGCGCTCGCTTACGGCCCAGGGTGGCGCGGAGCGTGACCCCGGCCACCGTCGGGTTGAACAAGCCAGACATGTCATGCGCTCCTCAGCTGGAGGCTTCGTTGGAGACCAGGTAAGCGAAGACGCTTTCCAGGGATTCGTCGGTAGGCAGCACCTCACGCAGCCTGATGTCGCGGTCGCGGGCCAGCACGGCGATATCACGGCAGAACGCGCCGTAGTCCGAGGTCCGCACCTGCAGGCCGTGGCCGGTCAGTTCTACTGCCGTCACGGCCGGGCGGCCGATCAAGGTGCCGCCGAGCAGCCGGTCGTCGGAGGAGCGCACCGTGAACACGTGCGGCCTGCTCGTCATCAGCCGCCGGATCGCGCGGAAATCGCCGGAGGCGGCCAGACGGCCGGCCACCACCACCTGGATGGTGCCGGACAACCGCTCGACTTCCTCCAGGATGTGCGAGCTGAACAGGATCGTCCGGCCCTCGCTGCCGAGCTTGTCGAGCAGGTCCATCATGTGCAGGCGCTGGCGCGGGTCCATCCCGTTGAACGGCTCGTCGAGCAGCAGGACCTCCGGGTCGTGCACCAGCGCCGCCGCCACCTTGATCCGTTGGCGCATGCCCTTGGAGTAGGTGGCGATCTTGCGGTCGGCCGCGTCGGCCATGTCGAGCATGTCGATCGCCCGCGCCGTCGCGGCGCCGGAATCCGGGAGCTCGTGCAGCTTGGCGGTGGCCATGATGAACTGCCTGCCGGTCAGGAAGGAATACACCGAATCCCGTTCCGGGACCAGGCCGATGACGCGATAGATAGCCGCGTTGCGCCAGCTCGGCCTGTCAGCGACGGTGAGCTCACCGCGGGACGGCGGCAGGAAGCCGGCCATCATGTGCAAGAGGGTCGATTTACCTGCGCCGTTGGGTCCGAGCAGGCCGGTCACCCCCGGCCCGATGGACATGGTGACGTCGTTGACCGCCACCACGTTGCCGTACCAGCGGGAGACGTTGCGCAATTCGATGCTCATGACTGGCTCACCTTCCGGTACCTCGCGGCCAGGCCCCCGAGGCTGGCCGCGAGCACGATCACCGCGAGTATCCCGTAGAGCGGGCCGAAATGACCGGGATCGGCGTCGATCCCTGGTGAGGTGCCGCCGAGCCAGATCCGCACCCCGTCCAGGATGGTGAACGGGCTGAACAGCCCGGCGATCCGCGCCCCGGTCGAGGTGGCGGTCGTCCCCCCTTCTGACTGGATCAGCAGCAGGGACAAGACGAAAGTGAGTACGCAGGTGATCGCGACGATCCCGGTGGAGTAAGCGCGCCGGCCGGTGAGGGACGCGAGGACCAGGCCGATCGCCGCCATCAGCACGGCCCACATCAGGCCCACGCCGAGGCCGGGGATCAGCGCCCTGGTCTGGTCCCAGACGACGTGGCCGCCCTTGGCCGAGGCAATCGTGCCGACATACAGGATGACCAGCGGTATCTCGATCAGGACCAGGAGCGCCGCGGTGAGCGCGAGGTACTTGGCGAGCGGGTAATCCCCGCGCCGCAGCGGCCGGCAGAAATACAGCGGCAGGACGCGGTTGCGCAGGTCACGGGAGACCAGCTCGGGTGCCTGGGCGGCGATGAAGATGGTGACCACGGCGACCCGCAGGCTCGGCACGTAGACGTCGTAACCGAAGAGCCGCGCGTTGCCGCGGGCCACCGCGAACGCGTTCACCAGGGCCGGCAGGCACATGGCGACCAGCGCGAGCACCGGGATGATCTTGCCTTTGGCGCCCCGGCCGAGGCCGAACGAGGAGCGGAAACTGTGCCAGGCCAGCGCCCTGACGATTTGCGGGCGGCCCAGCCTGGGGCCGTCGTATCCGCGATAGCCGAGATCGTGGATGACGCTGGCCTGCCCCGCGGGGGCTGGTGAGGTGGGGGCTGGTGAGGTGGGGGCTGGTGAGGTGGGGGCCTGATCAGGCATGAGGCACCTCTTCTTCGTCGCGGAACAGCTCCTCCACCTGATGCCGCCGTTGCTCAAGCCGGCACAGCGGCAAGGCGAGGCCCGCCACGCAGTCGCGCACGACGTCGTAGGTATCGTCACCGCCGAGCGGGACCAGCAATGTCCTGGCCTGGACGGTGGACGTCAGGCCGTGCCCCGCCAGCTCCGCCTGCAGCTGGGCCAGGCCCTCCTCGACCTCGACCGCGAGCACCTGGCTCATCTGGGTGAAGCTGGTGATCGTGTCGGCGCGCAGCAGCCGTCCGGCTTCGATGGCGACCAGATGGTCACAGATACGCTCGATTTCACCGAGCAGGTGCGAGGCCACCACGATCGAGATGCCGAACTCCACCCCGATCCTGGCGATCAGCTCGAGCATCGCGGTGCGGCCGGCCGGGTCCAGCCCGTTGGTCGGCTCGTCAAGCAACAGCAGCTTGGGGGCGCCGACCAGCGCCTGGGCCAGTTTCACCCGCTGCTTCATGCCGGTCGAATAGGTGCCGATCTGGCGGTACCGTTCCTCGTGCAGCCCGACGTGACGCAACGATTCGGCCGCGCGTTCCTTGGCTACCGTGGGCGGCAAGCCCGACATCCGGCCCAGGTGGGTCACGAACTCGGTGGCGGTCACATCGGACGGCAGGCAGTCATGTTCCGGCATGTAGCCCAGCAGCGTCCTGATCGTCTCGCCGTCGGTTTTGCAGTCGTGGCCGAGCACCTTGGCCTGGCCTTTGGTGGGCGGCAGGAGGCCGAGCAATATTTTGATCAACGTGGACTTACCTGCGCCGTTGGCGCCGACGAGGCCGGTAACGCCGGGCGCGACGTCGACGGACAGACCGTCGAGCGCGGTCACGGGCCCCGGGTACACCTTGGTCAGCCCCCGGGTCTCGATGACGGCGCCAGCCTCGGTCTGCGGGACTTGGATGGATGGCATGGTCCTTAACCTGTCAGCGCGCGGCCCGTACGTCATCACCCCCCAGAGTGAAGTGCCGGCCGGGCCGGATCTGGCCAAGGACCCGCGGCGTACGCCTGCAGGATGACGCTCTGAGCGGCGAACGCGGTTACGGTAGGGTGGTGCGCACCATCTCGGACGGTCCGGCCGCACGTCAGCGGCCGCCGCTGACGATGCGGCTCAGTCCCCGGCACTGGACCGCACTGGATTACGTGGTCGGCGCGGTGTTCGGCGTGATCTTGTTCACGTCGATCAGGCGCAGCGTCGTCCTGGCCGTGGGCGGCCCTTACGGCGCGCTGCCCTATCGTCCGCTCGCGCTGGCCTGGCCGCTCGCCATGTTCCTGGTGTTCATGGCGGTCATCGCGGTGGCGCTGCGCCGCCGCCAGCCCTCCCTCATGCTCGGCGTGCTGCTGGCAGGCTCGCTGGTCGTCACCATGCTGACCGGACCGGACAACGGCGGCCTGACCTACTTCCTGCCCGTTGCCTACGTGCTCTACCTGGTCGCGGCGACTTACGAGCGCAGGCGGGCCGCGGTGCGGGTGCTGGCCGCCGTGTTCGCCACCCTGGTCGCCGACGCGGTGATCATGTCCCTGGCCGGTGGCGGATACTTCCTGCGCGGCGGCCTGGTGTCCGTTGCGCTGTGCGTGATCATCGCCTGGTTCACCGGCTACATCGTCCGGCAGCGGCGTCAGTACGCGGTCCGGCTGCAAGACGAGGCGGCGAGCAAAGCGGTCACGGAGGAGCGCCTGCGCATCGCGCGGGAACTGCACGACGTGGTGGCTCACAGCATGAGCGTCATCGCCGTCCAGGCAGGCTACGGGCAGTACGTCATCGACACCCAGCCCGGCGACGCGCGCAACGCCCTCGGCGCCATCCAGGCGACCAGCCGGGAGGCTCTGGACGAGATGCGCCGGATGCTCGGAGCCTTGCGCCAGGCGGACCAGGCCGGCCGGCCTGGCGTGGCCGGGCAGGACGGGCAGGACGGGCAGGACCGGCAGGACGGGTCGGGCGTCCCTGGCGGATCGGCCGCGGCGGCTCAGGGGCCGGGTCACCGGGCCGGGGACGCGGAGGGCGCGCCGCTGTTCCCCGCCCCGGGCCTAGCCCACCTGGACCGGCTGCTTTCACGCACCGCCAGCGCAGGCGTCCAGGTGGACATGACGTGCTGCGGGCAGCCCGGAGAACTACCCGCAAGCATCGACATGTCCGCCTACCGGATCGTGCAGGAAGCACTGACGAACGTGGTCAAGCACGCGCAGACGAGTTCGTGCCGGGTCCTCATCGGCTACGGCCGCGACGAGCTGATCCTGGAGGTCACAGACAACGGCGCCGGCGCGCCGGCGATGGCCGGCATCGGCCTGCCGGCGATGGCCATGGCCGGATCGGTCAGCCCGGGTCCCGACGGAGCCGGTGCGGCCGGCCTGCGAGGAAACGCCCTGGCGGCGGGCGGCTACGGGCTGGCGGCGGCCAGCCACGGGCTGACCTCCGGCGGCCACGGCATCATCGGGATGCGCGAGCGGGTGATGCTGCTCGGCGGCGAGTTCAGCGCCGGCCCGCGGCCCGGCTACGGCTTCCAGGTTGTCGCGCATATCCCCATGACCACGGGCGACTCCTGATGGCGCAGCCCGTACCGGAAACCGGCCGGGCCGAGGCGGGCGCACTGCGGGTGGTGGTCGCCGACGATCAGGCCCTGGTCCGGGTGGGGTTCTGCGGGATCATCGCCGCGACGCCTGGCTTCGTCGTGGTGGGCGAGGCCGGCAACGGCGCGGAGGCGGTGGAAGCGGCGCGGCGCGCCAAGCCCGATGTCATCCTGATGGACGTGCGGATGCCGGTGATGGACGGCATCGAGGCCACCCGGCGGATCACCGAGAGCACCGACGTGCGCGCGCTCATCTTGACCACCTTTGACCTCGACGAGTACGTCTTCGCCGCGCTGCGGGCCGGGGCCAGCGGTTTCCTGCTCAAGGACACCGTGCCCGCCGAGCTGCTCAACGCCATCCGGGTGGTGGCCGCAGGCGACGCGCTGCTCGCGCCGAGCGTCACCCGCCGCCTGATCGGCGAGTTCGCCCGCACCCGCGGCACCGGAACCTGGCCGGTCGCGGGCCAGGACACCGACCCGACGGCCCGGGCCGGCGCGGCCAGCCGCGACGGCGGCAGCCAGCAGCTTGCCGCCGGCGGCAAGCTGCTGAGAGGGCTCACGGAGCGGGAGGTCGAGGTCCTTACGATGGTCGCCCGCGGCCTGTCCAACGCCGAAATCGCCGAAGAGCTGACAATCAGCCCGGCCACAGCCAAGACCCACGTGGCTCACCTGCTGACCAAGCTCGACGCCCGGGACCGGATCCAGCTGGTCATCATCGCCTACCAGTCCGGGCTAGCTAGGTGCTAGTGGGAGAAGTGCCCGCGGTAGTACTCGAAGACGAAGCCAATCGAGGCGAACACCGTGAACAGCATCCCCATCAGGAACAACCACCAGCCGATCGCCAGTCCGGCCGCCGCCACCGCGGCGGCAGCCCCGACCCACAGCGGCCACCAGCTGTGCGGGCTGAAGAAGCCGATCTCGCCGGTGCCCTCCGCGATCTCGCCCTGGTGGTCGTCTTCTGGCCGCCTGGGCAGCCGACGGCCGCTGAACAGCACGTAGAAGCCGGTGAGCACCGCGAGCCCGACGGCGAGCGCGAGCGCGGTAGTCCCCGTCGGGTCCTTCGACAGATACCAGTACACCACGTCCGTGCTGCCGAAAAAGAGCCCGCAGCCGAGGAACAGCCAGCCTTCCACCTTCATGGCAAAATCCTACTTCCGCGCATCCGACAGAGCCGGGATCTCTTGCTCGATTCCATGTGATTCGCGGCCCCACTTGATGTGCGGGTAGTGCGCCTCAAAGGCGGGCCGTTCGGACCTGATCCGCGGAATCCGGTAGAAATTGTGTCGTGGCGGCGGGCACGACGTGGCCCATTCAAGCGAGCTAGAGAAACCCCACGGGTCTTCCTCGGTAACCTTTTCCCCGTAGCGCCACGTGATGTACACGTTCCAGAAGAACATGAGCACGGACAGGGCAAGCAGCCACGACCCGACGGTCGAGATGACGTTGAGCGTAGTCACGTTCCCCGGCAGGTCAGGGTAGTTGGCGACACGCCGGGGCATGCCTTCGACGCCGATCCAGTGCTGGACCAGGAACGTCATGTTGAACCCGATGAACATAACCCAGAACTGGACCTTGCCGAGCCGGCTGTTCAGCATCTTGCCGGTCATCTTCGGCCACCAGAAGTAGAAGCCGGCGAACATCTCGAACAGCACTGTGCCGGCCAGCACGTAGTGGAAGTGCGCGACCACGAAGTACGAGTCGGAAACGGCGAAGTCGATCGGCGGTGCGGCCAGCATGATGCCGGTAATGCCGCCGAACAGGAATACGACCAGGAAACCGACCGTGTACAGCATCGGCGGCTCGAAGGTGAGCTGGCCTTTCCACATGGTGCCCACCCAGTTGAAGAACTTCACCCCGGTGGGCACCGCGATCAGGAACGTCATGAACGAGAAGAACGGCAGCAGCACGGCGCCGGTGGTGAACATATGGTGCGCCCACACGGTCATCGACAGGCCGGCGATAGAGATCGTCGCGGCGATCAGCGTCTTGTAGCCGAACAGCGGCTTGCGGCTGAACACCGGGATGATCTCGGTGGCGATGCCGAAGAAGGGCAGCGCCAGGATATAGACCTCGGGATGACCGAAGAACCAGAACAGGTTCTGCCACAAGATAGCCCCGCCGCTGGCGGCGTCGAAGACATGTGCGCCGAGCCTGCGGTCGATCTCGAGCACAAGCAGCGCGGCAGCCAGCACCGGGAACGCCATCAGGACCAGCATCGAGGTCAGCAGCGTGTTCCAGGTGAACATCGGCATCCGGAACATCGTCATACCTGGCGCACGCATGCAGAAGATCGTGGTGACGAAGTTGACCCCGCCGAGGATGGTGCCGAAACCGGACAGCGCCAGACCCATGATCCACATGTCGGCGCCGATGCCTGGCGAGTAAAGCGCGCTGGTCAGCGGGGAGTATGCGTACCAGCCGAACGAGGCGGACCCGCCCGGGGTGAGGAAGCTGGCGAGCAGGATCAGGCCACCGAAGGTGAACAGGTAGTAACTCAGCAGGTTGAGCCGGGGAAAGGCCACGTCCGGCGCGCCGATCTGCAGCGGTACCAGCTCGTTCGCGAACCCGACGAAGAGCGGGGTGGCGAACATCAGCAGCATCAGCGTGCCGTGCATGGTGAACAGCTCGTTGTACTGCTGGTCAGACACGATGTGCTCGGTCGGGCCGAGGAGCTGGATACGCATGATCAGCGCCATGACCCCGGCGCAGAGGAAGAAGAAGAACGCGGTGATCAGGTACATGTGCCCGATGACCTTGTGATCGGTCGATGACAGCCAGTCTGCGAGGATCGATCCCTTGCGCGCCGTCCTGGGCGTCTCGTACCCGACGGTGGCCGACTGCTCGATCGTGCTCACTGCGTGCTCCCGGATGAACTTTGTGCTGCCTGCTGGGCCGCCATGTACGCCTGGAATTGCTGCGGTGTCACGACCTTCACGGTAAACAACATCCGGCTGTGGTACAGGCCGCACAGCTCACTGCAGTGCCCGATGAAGGTCCCCGTCTGCGTGGCGGTGACCGTGAAGTGGTTGGGGTGACCAGGGATAACGTCGCGCTTGAACAGGAACTCGGGTACCCAGAACGCGTGGATGACGTCAGTCGAGGTCAGGTTGAACTGGACCGTTTCCCCGGTCGGGATCTCCAGCACCGGCAGCGGGCCCTCGTCCCACATGTTGCCGCGATCGGTCACGCCGTATTGCGGGTAGCTGAACGCCCAGCTCCACTGGAACCCCAGGACGTTCACCGTCACGGCAGGCTTGGCCGGAAGGGCGTCGATGTAGTTCTCGTCCTTGGCGGTGAAGTAGAACAACACCGCGATCAGCACGAACGGCACCGCCGTGTACATGATCTCGATCGGCATGTTGTAGCGGGCCTGCTCTGGCAGCCGGGTGCCGCGCTTGCGGTGGAAGATCACCGCCCACAGGATCATCCCCCAGACCAGCGCGCCGACGAGCAGGCCGGCGATCCAGGAGCCCTGCCACAGGCTGAGGGCGACCTTGCCCTGGTCGGTGATCGGGTTAGGGAAACCGAGCCGGGTGAACGTGTCGTTCGTGCAGCCGGTAAGACCAAGGATTCCGAAGGTCAGCGCAACCGTCAGGCCCGCCGCGCGCACGACGCGCGGTCGGCGGGGCGCGGGAGTGTCACCAGGGGCACCGGGTCGGAGCCCTTCCGGGTCCTGGTCGGCGGTGTCGGTAGTCAAGGCGAGGGCCTTCCTCGGTTCTGCTACAACGTGTCGTGCAAACAGTATCGCGCGCCACCCGCGGAGCCATCTACGACCCCACATGTTTGTGTCATCTTTGCGGCCGGGCACGCGTGGCGGGACCAGCGGCGGGCATGATGGGAACAGGAGGTGCGCATGGCCGGGCGTCGCAGGAGCTTGTTCGGCCGCGGATCCGCGGCCGAACGTACCGACCAGCCCAGCCGACCGGAGCACGCAAGCGCCGACGCCGGTTCCGCTGTTACCCTCCAAGCCGAACGGACCGTGGTGTCACCGCCGGTCCCGGCGGCTGCGCTGACCATCGACGCCCTGGGTCGCAAGTGCCCCATCCCCATCATCATGCTGGCCGAGCAGATCAGTGACGTCCCGTTCGGCGCGGTGGTGGCGGTCCTGGCCGACGACCCGGCGGCCTATACCGACATACCGTCCTGGTGCGCTATGAAGGCCCAGGAGTTCGTCGGCTCCGCCGACCTGCCGCGCGGCTGGGCGCTGTATATCCGCCGCAGGCTCTAAGTTGGCCTTGAAGCGGCCGGTGAAGCGGGGATCGTTTTCCCACCATGGCTTCTCCTGCGTGGCGCCCTTGACCGTTGCCGGGGCTTCGGCTTGCTCGAGCTGGGCTTGCTCGAGCTGGGCTTGCTCGAGCTGGGCCTCCTTGGCGTCCAGGTCGGCGTCGATCCTGGCCGCGTCGGATTCGTCCTCGCGCATCATCTGAATCAGCTGCGCGGCCAGGAACGGCAGGCCGACCAGGTCGCCGAGGACCCACAGCACTCCCCCGGCGAGGACCTCGTCGGTGGCCAGCGTGGGCCCCCAGGGCCGGGCCAGCGCGTGGTAGTAGGCCGCGCCGATCAGGTTCTGGTTGGCGATGACGGCGATCCCGAGGAACGCGTCGCCGATCACTTCCGCGCCGGTGATCCACATGGAGACCGCGTAGGAGTACTTCTTCGGGACCGGGTCCACCCGCAGCAAGGTCCAGAAGAACACGTACCCGGGCGCCATCAGCGCCAGGTACGTCAGTTCCCGCACCGCGGTGCTATCGAAGACCGCCGTGTACCACGACGTGAAGTACATGACGAACGGCACGGCCACCAGCGCGAACGTGGTGATGGCGGGGAAGGTGAGGAGCCGGGCCAAGCGGGATCCGATGACTGCCTCGATACGCCGGCCCGCGCCCGGGAACACCACGATGGCCAGGGAGATCGGACGCCCGAGGGCGAGAAACAGCGGGACCACCAGGACGAGCAGCACGGTCTGCACCGCCCGCGCGTACATCAGGACCGGCTGGTAGACGCCGACCCAAGACATCGTCGCGATCACCAGGAAGCCAAGGCCAAGGCCGAGGAACCAGATCCGCCGCGCCAGCGGGCAGTCCGGCCGGCCACGAACCCCGGCCAGGTAGCCGCCGCCGAGGATGACGACCAGTGCCGTCATCCACGGATCGAACGTCCACTCGGTGAACGCCCTGGTCAGCGTCAGCGCAGGCGGCCCGTGGTACCCAGACCCCAGGGCCAGCCCGCCGGACGCGAGTGCGGTTCCCATGCCGTCACGCTACCGCCGCCGCGGTCAGGTGGAACCGCCGGAGCCGGCTTGGACGGGGCCGATGTTCATGATCGCAACGGACTTGGCGCAGCCGGTGGTCCCGGTGCTGGAGAGGTAGACCGGGGCGGTCTGGTTCGGCGGGTAGACCTTCAATTCGGTGGCCTTGGTGGGTCCGCAGGTGGCGGGGGGATAGTTCAGCGCATCCACGATCTGCAGCAGGGCGTTCGCGGTGGCACCGGGGGCCAGCTTGATCTGCTTGACCGTGCCCGCGGTCCGCTTGGCGGCCAGGCCGATCTGGGTGTAGGGCGCTCCGGCGACCAGCGAGACGCCGGGGTAGCCGTACAGCGTGCAGGTGGTGCTTGAGATGTTGGTGAAGTCGATGACCTCGTATGCGCCGCCGGCGTAACCCTGCGCAAGCCCCTGCTTGACGTGCAGCGAACTGGTCGCGCACGGCGCTGGGCCGGCTGCGGCCGGGGAGGACGAGGAGGTCGCGGCGGGCGTGTTGCCGCTGCTCGAAGAGGTCCCGGCGGCCGGGGCCGTGGAGCCGGCCGCAGTCGATGCGGATGTCGTCGGCGAGCTATTCGAAGACGAGGACGAGCAGCCGGCCACCATCGCCAGGCCGGCCAAGGCCGCGACCGCGAAGGTCAGGCGTCCGGGGGCGGATGGGACGGGGTAGGAAAAAGTAGCGCGTAGAGACACTGCGTGTCCTTCGGATGGGGCGCCTGATGCGCCGTTCGGCGATTATGACAACCATGCGGGGCGGTCGGCTGGCGGCTGCGCCGACGACGGGTTACGCGTGCGGTGACGACGGGTTACGCGTGCGGTGACAGGGCCGCGGGCGAGGTCAGCAGGCTGCTGGTCTGGGTTACAGGTGCGGTCACCCACTTGTGGGTGAGGTAGTCGTAGTAGCGCGGGCGGGTGCCGGTGAGGATGAGCGTCAGCTTGGCGTAACTGTGCTCACCGGGGTGGTTTTTCACCGCGGTGCTGCCCCAGAGGACGACAACCGCGGGGTAAGCGTGGAAGTGCCCGTCGGCGCAATACGGGGTGCAGTCGTTTTCCTCGAGCGTGCCGGTGGCGCTGGCCAGGCCGGGCGTCCAGCTGGTCCAGGAGAGCTTGCTGATGGCCACGTTACCGTCGGCGCAGGTGAGGATGAATGTCTTGGGCCTGACCAGCGGAGCCGACTGGCCTGGACAGTCGAAGACGACCATCCGGGCCGGGGCCGGGTGCGCGGGAGTGGCACGGGCCGACTCGGTCAGGCCGAAGACCAATCCTGCCACCAGGAACATGGAGGCCACTGAGGCAAGCACCACGACGAACGAGGGGCGCAGGCGGGTGCGTTTCATGGATGACCTCCGGAAGCCGACTTTAACTCATGAGACGGCCTTCGGGGGTCGCTGGTTGCCTTCGGGTTATCACGCTTAGGTAGCGGGGATCCGTCAGACGGTCAGGTGAGCGGCGACGTCGGCGGCCGCGCTTTCGCCGTAGGCGACCGCGAAACGGTCGGCCAGCGGACCGGGCTTGATGTCGTACTCCTGCGGCCCGGTGGTTTCCAGCGCGTGGACCGCCAGCAGGTTGCCGAGCTGGGCGGCACGCTCGAGAGATAGCCCCCAGGCCACCGCGGCGAGGAAGCCGGAGCGGAACGCGTCACCTGAGCCGGTCGGGTCCACGGGTTGCGCGTCGGGGATCGCGGAGACCAGGATCGGCGGCTGGCCAGCCTGCTCGATCCGGGCGCCGTCGGCACCGAGCGTGGTGACCCGGACCTTCACCCGGTTCAGCATCTCCGCCGTGCCCCAGCCGGACTTGCGCTCGATCAGCGCTTCCTCGTACTCGTTACCGAACAGGTAGTCGGCGCCGTCGACCATTGCGCGGACCTGCTCGTCACCGAGAAACCTGGCCAGCTGCTGGGAAGGATCGGCGGCGAACGGCAGGCCCGCCCGCCGGCACTGCTCGGATTGCGACACCATCGCGCCGGGATCTCCGGCCCCGATCAGGACCAGGTCGGCCCCGCCGTGGTCGGCCACCACCGTGGCGACGTTGGTTTCGCCGTCCTCGCTCATCGCGCCCGCGTAGAACGAGCCGATCTGGTTCCCGTCGGTGTCGGTGGTGCAGACGAAGCGAGCGGTGTGGTGCACCAGCGACTGGCGGACCGCCGCGGTGCTCACCCCGTGGTCCTCCAGCCAGCGCCGGTAGTCCTCGAAGTCGGCCCCGACCGTGCCGACAAGCAGCGGGCGCAGGCCGAGCAGGCCGAGCCCGAAGGCGATATTGGCCGCTACCCCGCCCCGCCGGATGGCCAGGTCGTCCACGAGAAACGACAACGAGACCTTATCCAGCTTGTCGGCGATGAGCTGATCGGTGAACTTGCCGGGAAACGTCATCAAGTGGTCGGTCGCGATGGAACCTGTGACCGCTATGCGCACGGTGGCTACCCCGGCTCGGTGTTAGTGGAACTCGGCGTCAGTGGAAGGAATCGCCGCAGGCGCAAGAACCCGTCGCGTTCGGGTTGTCGATGGTGAAACCCTGCTTCTCGATCGTGTCAACGAAGTCGATGGTCGCGCCCATCAGGTACGGCCCGCTCATCTTGTCGGTCACGACCTGGACCTCGCCGAAGTTGCTGACGATGTCGCCGTCGATGTCACGCTCGTCGAAGTACAGCTGGTACTTCAGTCCGGAGCAACCGCCCGGCTGTACCGCGATACGCAGTCGCAGGTCGGTACGACCCTCCTGGGCGAGCAGAGTGCTCACCTTGAGGGCCGCGACGTCGGACAGGACAATTCCCTGGGTGGCCTCTTGCCCCTGAGCGGCCTCTTGCTGAACAGTCACCTTGGCTCCCGCCTTAACTCGTATATGTGCGGCGCGGGGGTTTGCTCCCCACGTGCACTCCCAACGATATTCGGTGCGACCGCATTCCAGCTACCCCGGATAGATCTACAGGCCGGGGGCGCCCCAGACGGGGAACCAGCGGCCCAGGTCCGGCTCGAACTTCAGGTCGCTGCCGATTACGCCCTTGACCTGCAGCTCTAGCGCGTTGTCGCGGCGCTCACCGGACAGCGGCGCGAACGGGTAGAACGTGCCGCGCTTGTACAAGTAAATCAGGCCGAGCCTGCGTTCTGAATCGTCTTTGAAGGCGACCAGGGTGCAGAGCAACTGCGGGCCGAAGCCGTTGTCCACCAGCGAGGAGTTGACCGCGTGCAGATCGGTGACCAGCGCCTCAAGCTCGTCGGACATGCGCGAGCTGACCAGCCAGTTGAACCCGTAGGAGTCCCTGGAGACCTCGACCGGCAGGCCGCCTTCTTTGCCCGAGCTCACGTCGAGCAGCTCGGTCACGTCCTTCTGCACATCGGAGAACGACCGGCCCTCGACCGGCCGGAAGCACACCGAGCCGGAACCGGTGGGCTTGAAACCGGCTCCGGCGTCGAGCGTGACCGCCGCCGACGGCAGCGCGAACAGGTCATCCAGCTTGGGCTGGACCGGCTTGGTCCGGCCAAGCAGGGTGTCGAGAAAGCCCACCGGCGCTACCCCGCGGTCCGGCCGAGCTGCTGCTGGACCTTGTCCAGCTCGGCCAGCCTGCGCTCGAGGCTCGGGTGGGTGGAGAAGACGTTGGCCAGGCTTCCCTTGGGGGCCAGGTGCATCGCGGGCGCGAAGAAGAACGCGTTCATGGGCTGCGCGCTGCGCAGGTCATTGTTCGGGATCCTGGACATCTGCCCGCTGACCTTGACCAGCGCGCTCTTCAGCGCGCTCGGCTGGCCGGTGAGCAGCGCGCCGCTACGGTCCGCAGACAGTTCGCGGTACCTGGAGAGCATGCGGATCAGCAGGAAGCTGACCGCGTAGACGATGATGCTCACCGCCATCAGCGCGAACATGATGATCGCGGTGTTCTGGTTGTTGCCGCGGCCGCGGCCGCCACCGCCACCGAACAGCTCTCCGTAGAAGGCGACCCTGATAAGCAGCGCAGCGATGATGGCCAGGAACGAGGCGGCGGTCATGACCTGGACGTCCTTGTGGGCCACGTGCGACATCTCGTGCGCGATGACGCCCTCGAGCTCCTCAGGAGTCAGCCTGCGCATCAGGTCGGTGGTCACGCAGAGCACCGCATGGTCGGCGTTGCGCCCAGTCGCGAAGGCGTTCGGCATGTTCGAGTTGGCGATGGCCACCCGAGGCTTCGGCATGTCCGCAAGCGCGCAGAGCCGGTCCACGATGCCGTGCAGCTCGGGTGCCTCCTGCGGGGTGACCTCGCGAGCCCCGGCCGTAGCCAGCGCGATCTTGTCTGAGTAGAACAGCGACCCGATGGCGAAACCGCCACCCAGAATCACCGCGAAGAGCACGATCACGGCAATCGAGGCGTGATACGCGGTCCCGATGCCAATGATCGCGGCTACGAACGCGACGAACACCAATCCGAGCAGGAACATGGTCGCGGTCATCCGGACCGTTAGCCCCCGGTCGGGCGCATACCTGGTACGCGCCGCCATGGCGCCACCTCCGTTCGGCCCGGGCTGGTGTGTGCCCGCCCGGAGCCAGCAGCATTATGTAGCTGAAATCTACCTGTGTAACGCTGGACCCCAGCCGAACGTTACCCGCAAGTAAGCTCCGTACTTCAGCCCGGAATGAGGCCTTCGTCGGTGAGCAGCTTGCGGACCTCGTCCATGCTCGAGTCCTGGTGAGGAAGGATCAGGTCCGACGCTTCCAGCGTATCCGGAGGCAGCGGTGAACCTTGCGCGCGTACCCGGTCCAGCAGCCCGGTCAGCGCGGCCCTGAAGGCCGCCTCGTCATTGTGCTCGACGGCGGTCTCAAGTGAGCTGTCGAGGTGATTGAGCTCGGTGGCGGCGGCGTCGTCGACTCTGAACTGCCCCTCACCGAGAATTCTGACGATCACAACCCCTCACCCTCCTGCGGTGGCTCGTCCGCGCTGGGCAGATCAGACGCGGGAAGCCCGGCGGGCTGAGCAGCGGGCGGCGGCGGCGGGGCGTACTGGGCCTGGCTCTGCTGGGCCTGGCTCTGCTGGGCCTGACCACCGTGGGCCGCCTGGCTATCGCCGTTGGCGCCGCCTGCGGAACCCTCGAGCTGCTTCGGCGCGCTGGCCGCGATCTCGCCCCGGAGCCTGCGCAGATCGTTTTCGACGTCGCTGCTCGCGCTCATCTGGTCGAGCTCGAACTGGATGTCGTCTCGCTTGCCGCCCACGTCGTCCAGCGCGCCTGAGGCCATAAGCTCGTCGATCGCGCCGGCCCGGGCCTGCATCTGGGCAGTCTTGTCCTCGGCACGCTGGATCGCCATGCCGACGTCGCCCATCTCTTCCGAGATGCCGGAGAACGCCTCGTTGATCCGCGTCTGCGCCTCGGCCGCGGTGTAGGTGGCCTTGATGGTCTCCTTCCTGGTACGGAAGGCGTCCACCTTGGCCTGCAGCCGCTGCGAGGCGACCGTCAGCTTCTCCTCCTCGGCCTGCAGCTGGGCGTACTGCGCCCCCAAATCGTTCAGCTGGGCCTGCGCGGACGACTTGCGCGTGAGCGCATCGCGGGCGAGATCCTCGCGCCCCAGCCCGAGGGCCTTGCGGGCTTGGTCGTCAAGCTTGTTCGCCTGCTGCTGCAGCTGGTTCATCTGCAGCTCGACGCGCTTGCGCGAGGTGGCGACGTCCGCGACCCCGCGGCGGACCTTCGTCAGCAACTCCAGCTGCCGCTGGTAGGAATAGTCAAGGGTCTCACGAGGGTCTTCCATCTTGTCCAAGGCCTTGTTGGCCTTGGCCTTGAAGACAAGTTGAACCCGCTTCATCACGCCCATACGCGCGGCCGTCCCCTTCATTAACATCTTTGGCCACCGCTAGGCCGCGCGACCGGGCCGATGTGGCCGGCACCCGGCTAGACGGCGGACGAGCCCGTGCGACTAGTCGCATTCCACCCTACGCGGTCGCCCGCATGCGAGCTACCACGTCCCCGCGGGCGCAACACCCGCTATTTCGCCTCCAGCTGAGGGTCCGCGCTCAACCCGGCACTTCGTCCCGCGGGGTGCGGCACGTACCATTTCATGCTGGGCTCTAAGCTATGCGCGTGTTCCGACGCCATAGCGCCGGGGCGACGGACGGCACGGCCCAGGATTCCCCGGGCGCGCGGAGCCCGGACGCACCGGCCGACAGCAGACCCGCCCGCTCCCCCGCCGAGGCGGCCAAGGGGCGGCCCACGCCGAAGCGAAGCGAGGCCGAGGCCAAGCGGCGCAAACCCATCACCGCCTCCTCACGCGCGTCCGCCGCGCCCCGCACCCCGCAGGACAAGGCCAAGGCCCGGGCCAGCCGGGCCACCAAGTACGAGGCGATGAAACGCGGCGAGGCGTGGGCGCTCAATCCGCGTGACCGTGGCCCGACCCGCGCCCTGGCCCGCGACTTCGTGGACTCCAAGCGCAGGATCAGCGAGTACTACATGTACGTGCTCGTGGTTCTGGTGGTCGCCGTGTTCCTGCGGAACACGGCGGCCACGACGATTATCTCGCCGCTGGTCCTGGTGCTTGTCGTGGTCATCCTGGCCGACGCCTGGCTGATCCGCCGCAGCCTGACCAGGCTGATCGCCGAGCGGCTCCCGGGCGAGTCCGCCCGGGGACTGACCCTGTACGCGGTCATGCGAGCGCTGCAGATACGGCGGTTCCGGGTCCCGGCCCCGCGCGTGCAGCCGGGCCAGAAGTTCTGACCGGGCCTAACCCGAAGGTGAGAGACCATGGAATACCGGCACCTGGGCCGCAGCGGCCTGGTCATCAGCGAGATCGCCTACGGCAACTGGGTCACGCACGGTTCGCAGGTCGAGGAGCAGGCCGCGGCCGAGTGCGTCCGGGCCGCGCTTGACGAGGGCATCACCACCTTCGACACCGCCGACGTGTACGCAGCCGGGCGGGCCGAGGAAGTCCTGGGCCGGGCGCTGCACGGGGTGCGCCGTTCCTCGGTTGAGATCTTTACCAAGGTGTACTGGCCGATGGGCGAGGGCCGGAATGACCGCGGCCTGTCCCGCAAGCACATCACAGAATCGATCGACGCCTCGCTGGGCCGGCTGCAGACCGACTACGTGGACCTGTACCAGGCGCACAGGTACGACTACGAGACGCCGATCGAAGAGACCATGCGGGCCTTCGATGATCTGGTCCGGGCGGGCAAGGTGCTGTACATAGGCGTGTCCGAGTGGCGCGCGGAGCAGATCGCCGCCGCGCTCAAGGTCGCCGACGAGCTCGGCCTTGACCGGATCGTGTCGAATCAGCCGCAGTACAGCATGCTGTGGCGGGTCATCGAGGCCGAGGTCGTCCCGCTGTGCAGCGCCGAAGGCCTCGGGCAGATCGTGTTCTCCCCGATCGCGCAGGGCGTGCTGACCGGCAAGTACGCACCAGGGGCCGCGCCTCCGGCGGACTCCCGGGCGACCGATCCTTCGGGTTCGAACTTCATCAAGCGGCTGCTCACCGACGAAACCCTGAAGGCGGTGCAGCAGCTCAAGCCGCTGGCCGGCGAGGCCGGGCTCTCGCCCGCCCAGCTCGCGGTGGCGTGGACGCTGCAGAATCCGAACGTGTCCGCGGCCATCATCGGCGCTACCCGGCCCGAGCAGGTGCGGGAGAACGTCAAGGCGGCCGGGGCGCGACTGGACTCCGGCTTGATGAGCAGGATCGACGAGGTGCTCGATCCGGTGATCATCCGTGACCCGGCGCGTACCGCCAGCCCGCCCTCGCGGCCCTAGTCTGCGGGACGCAGGCTCATCGGGCCGTACTCGACCTTGGCGTCGTCGAAGAGCGTGACCTGATCCACACCAGAGGTGAGCAGCCCGCGCCAGTTCTCGCCGAGCCAGCTTTCCGCGTCACCCTGGCTGGCGAAAATGGCCTCTTGCAGTTCCTCGCTGGTGACCGTGGTGCCATCCGCCTTCTCGTACCGCCAGGTCCAGGGCATGGGGTGAGGGCCTCCCTCGTCGTGTGTGCTGACTGAGGGTAGCTCAGGGTCGGTACTGATGCGGCGCCAGGTCTGTGGGTTCATGGTGAAGCTGGAGTTGCCGGTGGAGGGGTTGACGATGAAGGTAAAGCGCAGAATAGAATGGCCCAGACGGCCTTGCCCCGCCCGGTCACCGGGCTCCAGCCCCAGACGTCGCTGAGCGCGTCGACCATCTGCAGGCCGCGGCCTGCCTCTTCGTTCCGGTCCGGCATCCTGAGCACGGGGGCGGTATCGGACGGGTCGAGCACCGCGCACATGACCTCGCCGGTCCTGCGCAGCAGCCGAAGGCCCAGGGGCTGCCCGGATCCCATCCGCCGCACGGCGTGCGACACCGCGTTGGCCACGAATTCGCCGACGATGGCTTCCGCGTCATCCGCGAGCGCGGCCAAGTCCCATTCCTTGAGCGTGCTCCTGGTGAATTTCCTGGCGGTCCGGCTCGACTGCGCACCCGTATTCAGCGTGCATGCCGCTACCGCGGGTGAATCCCACCAGTCAGAGGGCATCCGGACGACGCGCGGACGGCCCGGGGCACACGGCAGCTTCGCGCCCAGATCGAGTGGCCGGCGAATGGCAGGATCAACCTTCGTCCGTGTCGGCAACCCTACTTGGCTCAAGCCCATCGCGACCCCGCGGAGCGTTATGCGCCAATCCCAGCTGACGGGCGCAAACCTCATCCTGCCCGACATCACGCGTTCGATGCAAGCCCATATGCACGTTCATTTGTTACGTGCAGCTCACGGCGGCGCAGGTCAAAAAGTTTCCTCGCATGGCCAGAACTCCTTATCTGGAGGGCCCGGCGAGACCGCCAGCCGATAGCAATACCGATTTTAGCAGTAACTCAGAGTAATTTACAGAGTGCGGCGCTGGCGCCCGGGCGGAGCTGGGCAAGCTCGCGTTATTGTGTGTCATTGTCCCGCGTGGGGCCCACGATGTTCCCGTTCGGCGTGGCAGGGAGCCGCTCATGCTTGTCGCTGGCGTCGATTCATCCACCCAGTCCACCAAGGTGCTGCTGTGCCAGGCCGACGATGGCGTCATCGTCGGGCAAGCCAGTGCCTCGCATCCGGACGGCACCGAGTGCGACCCGGAACGGTGGTGGGAAGCCCTGGCCAAGGCAGGGGATGGGCTGCTCGACCGCGCGGACGCCATCGGGGTGGCGGCACAGCAGCACGGCATGGTGGTCATGGACGAGGCCGGTCAGGTGATCAGGCCCGCGCTGCTGTGGAACGACGTCCGTTCCGCGCCGCAGGCCCGGGCGCTGATCAGCGAGCTTGGCGGTCCGCAGCAGTGGGCGCGACGGACCGGGAGCGTGCCGACCGCATCCTTCACGATCACCAAGCTGCGCTGGCTCGCCGAACACGAACCGGACGCCGCCGCGCGGACCGCCCACGTCCTGCTCCCGCACGACTGGCTGACCTGGCGGCTGGCCGGTAGCCCGGCCGGCGGCCCGACGACCGATCGCGGCGACGCCTCGGGCACGGGCTACTTCTCCCCCGCCACGGGCCGCTGGCTGCCGGAGATGGCTGAGGCCGCGCTCGGCCGGCCGGTCGGGCTGCCGAGGCTGGCCGCCCCGGCCGAGATCGTGGGCCGGACCGCGGCCGGCGCGGCCCTGTCGGCGGGGACCGGGGACAACATGGGCGCCGCGCTCGGCCTGAGCCTGGACCCGGGCGATGTCGTCGTCTCGATCGGCACCTCGGGGACCGCGTACGCGGTCGCCGCCGTAGCGGCCGCCGACGAGACCGGTGCCGTGGCCGGATTCGCCGATGCCACCGGCCACTTCCTGCCGCTGGTGGCCACGATCAACGCCGCCCGGGTGCTGACCGTCACCGCCCGGATGCTTGGCACCGACCTCCAGGGCCTGGACCGCCTCGCCCTGGCCGCCCCGCCCGGGGCCGGAGGGCTGACCCTGCTGCCCTACCTGGACGGCGAGCGGTCCCCGAACCGGCCGGACGCGCACGGCGTGCTGGCCGGGATGACGAGCGCCAACACCACGCCAGAGAACCTGGCCCGGGCCGCGGTCGAGGCCGTGCTCTGCTCGCTGGCGGACGCCATCGGCAACCTGGCCGACTGCGGGATCGCCGCGCAGCGGGTGATCCTCATCGGCGGCGCGGCCCGGTCGCCTGCCGTCCGCGCGATCGCCCCGGCGATCTTCGGCGTGCCGGTGACCGTGCCCGAACCCGCGGAGTACGTCGCCCTGGGGGCGGCCCGGCAGGCCGCCTGGGCCCTGGCCGGCCTGGACGCTCCGCCGGCGTGGCCGCTGGCGGGGACCAGCGCCGAGCACACCGCCGAGCCGCACCCGCAGGTCCGGGCGAAATACGCGGAGCTTCGCGACGCGACGGTCAGCTGGGGCACCATCGGCGGATGACGTGAAAGCATGAAGGCTCCGCTGGCCCCATATCTGCTGGCCCCATAGGAGAGGACGAGGCCGTGAACACGTACATTCCCTCGCGCGAGGACCACTTCTCGTTCGGCATCTGGACGGTCGGGTGGCAGGGCGTCGATGTCTTCGGCAGCGCCGTCCGCCCGCGCATGCCCGCCGAACGGGCCGTCTACAAGCTGGCGGAGCTCGGCGCCTACGGGGTGAATTTCCACGACAACGACGTGTTCGACTTCGGCGCCTCGGCGGCGGAGCGCGATGAGCGGGTGGGCGCGTTCCGCAAGGCGCTGGCCGAGACGGGGCTGGTCGCGACGACAGCCACCACCAACCTGTTCGGCCACCCGATGTTCAAGGACGGCGCGTTCACCGCCAACGAGCGGGAAATCAGGCGGTTCGCCCTGGCCAAGGTGATGCGGAACCTGGACCTGGCCGCCGAGCTCGGGGCCAGGACCTATGTCTTCTGGGGTGGCCGGGAGGGCGCCGAGTCGGGCGCGGCCAAGGACATCAGGGCCGCCCTTGACCGGTACGCCGAGGGACTGAACCTGCTCTGCGCGTACGTGCGGGACCAGGGCTACGACATCCGGTTCGCGATCGAGCCGAAGCCGAACGAGCCGCGCGGCGACATCCTGCTGCCCACCGTGGGTCACGCGCTTGCGTTCATCAACGGGCTCGAGGACGCGGACATGGTCGGCGTGAACCCCGAGATCGGCCACGAGGAAATGTCCGGGCTGAACTACGCGCACGGGATCGCGCAGGCGATGTGGCACGGCAAGCTGTTCCACATCGACCTGAACGGCCAGCACGGGCCGCGGTTCGACCAGGATCTGCGGTTCGGCGCCGGGAACGTGCGGGGCGCGTTCTGGGTAGTGGACACGCTGCTGGCGGGCGGATACGCCGGGCCGGTTCATTTCGACTACAAGCCGCCGCGCACCGAGGACGACGAGGGCGTCTGGGACACGGCGGCCGCGTGCATGCGCAACTACCTGATCCTGCGGGCCAAGGTGCGGGCGTTCCGGGCCGACCCGGAGGTGATCGAGGCGTTGCGCGCCTCCGGGGTGGACCAGCTCGGCACGCCGACGCTGGCGGCGGGCGAAACCTGGCGCGACGTGCGCGACGCCACCGCCGACATCGAGGCGCTGGCCCAGCGCGGCCTAGCCTACGAGCGCCTCGACCAGCTCGCCCTTGAGCACCTGTACGGCGTCCGCCCCTGACCCACTCACCCAGGTAGCTGCGGCCCGTCGGCGACGGTCTGCGCGTCGGCCTTGGTGCTGGCCTGCGCGTCGGCGGCGGCCTGGCCTTGAGCCCGGGCGGCGCGGCTGTCGGCCAGGGTGCGCATCATATGACGCTGCGACCGGACCTGGAAGAACACGATCACCACGACCAGCGCGATGGAGAACCACAGACCGTAGTGCGAGATAGCCTGCGCCACCACGACGGCGTGATGGCCAAGCTCGTAGCCCAGGCCGACCAGCAGGCCCGCCCACAGCAGCGAGCCGATCACGTCCAGGATGAGGAACGTGACCAGGCGCATCCCGGCCCAGCCGGCGATGACGTAGATGATCGCGGTCGGAATGGGCAGGAACTGGCTGACCACCACGGCGGGCCAGGTGAACTTGCGGCCCCACCGCTGCACCCGGGCCATGTACTTGGCGCCGCGGTTGCGACGGCCGGACAGCAACGCGATGACGCGTTCCCCCCACAGCCGGCCCGCCCACCAGTAGAGCAGATCGAATTTCATCAGACCGGGCACGGCGGCCAGCAGCGCCACGATCAGCGACCCGTGACCGATCCGGGCGAACGCGGCCGCGGAGATGATGGACTCGGTGCTCCCGTTCAGCAGCTCGAGCAGCACCGGATGGGTGCCGACCAGCGAGGCCCGGAACGGCAGCATGGCCCAGTAGAAGATCCCGCTGAGCACGATGCCCGCCCAGCACAAGATGTCGGCCCGGCCCGGCTTCCCGGCCCACGGGATCCGCGGGTCATCCCATGGCTCGTGCGCTCGGCCCTGGGTTTTGGCGTCCCCCTCCGGACTGGCTCCGGTTTCCAGGGGCCTGGCGGCCGCGGCCTGTTCGTCCACTCAGCCACGGTACAACGAATGGCGGGTACTTCCGTCTTCGGCCGAACGGTCCGTGGCGATCGCGGCCAGCCCCGCTCATCGTGCCTTCGGGCGGCCCGCCGGGGCGGTCATGCGCCATGATGGCCCCGTGACTGATGATCCGCACGCCGCCACTGATCCGTACGCTGCCGCGGCGGCCAGCGCCGCTCGCCTCACCGCCCAGACCGGCCCGCATGAGGCCGCCGTGGTTCTCGGTTCCGGCTGGACGCCGGCCGCCGACGCGATCGGCAGCACCGAGGCGGAGATCCCGGTGGCCGAACTCGGCGGCTTTCCCGGAACCACCGTGCCCGGTCACTCCCCCGTGGTGCGTTCGGTGCTGGCCGGGCCCATGCGGGTCCTGGTGTTTCTCGGCCGGGTGCACATGTACGAGGGGCTGCCGCCCGCCGCCGTCGTACACGGCGTGCGCACGGCCGTGTTGGCCGGCTGCCGCACGGTGGTCCTGACCAACGCGGCGGGCGGGATCCGTCCCGGCTTCGGCGTCGGGCAGCCCGTGCTGATCAGCGACCACCTCAACCTGACCGGCGCCTCTCCGCTGTCCGGAATCGCGCCGCCTGACGGCCAGCGGTTCGTCGACCTGACCGACCTATACTCGGCGCGGCTGCGGGCCCTGGCCCGTGACGCCGACCCGAGCCTGGCGGAGGGGGTCTACGCGATGATGCCTGGCCCGCATTACGAAACGCCGGCCGAGATCACCATGCTGGCCAGGCTCGGCGCCGACCTGGTTGGCATGTCGACCGGCCTCGAGGCGATCGCGGCCCGCCAGCTGGGTGCCGAGGTGCTCGGCATCTCGCTGGTCACGAACCTGGCGGCGGGTCTGGCCGGGCATAGCCTCAGCCACGCCGAGGTCATCGAGGCGGGCCGCGCCTCCGCCAGCCGGATGGGCACCCTGCTGGCGAGCATCCTGCCCCGGATTTGACGCCAGGTCTAGCCGTCGGCGAGCGCGTGGTCGGCGAGCAGGGCGTGATGGTCGGCGCCGTCGAGGGGGTCGGCGTGCACGGTCGCGGCCGCGAGCCGGGGGATCGCGTGGATCAGTCCGTGCTCGGCGCGGACCGCGACGTCGTGGGCCTGGACGACGGAGCAGCCCGGGTCGACCAAGATCTGGCACTCGGCCCGGAGCGTGCGGCCCACCCAGCGCAGCCGGAACTGCCCCACCCCAAGCACGCCTGGGGTGGCCCGCAGCGTGGCCTCGGCCCGCTCGGTCAGGGCCGGGTCGACGCTGTCCATCAGCCGGCGGCCGACTTCGCGGGCCGCCTGCCACCCCACGACCAGGATCGCCACCGTGATGAGCAGGCCCACCACCGGGTCGGCCCACCTCCAGCCGATCGCGACCCCGCCCGCTCCGATCAGCACGGCCAGCGAGGTGAACCCGTCGGTGCGGGCGTGCAGGCCGTCGGCGACTAGCGCGGCCGAGCCGATCCGGCGTCCGGTGCTGATCCGGTAGTGGGCTACCAGCTCATTGCCAGCAAAGCCGAGAGTGGCCGCGGCCGCGACCGCGATCAGGTGCGTGACCGGGTGCGGGTGCAGCAGCCGGCTGACGGCGGCGAACGCCGCCGCCGCGGAGGACAGCACGATGACCGCCACGACGACCATGCCGGCCAGGTCCTCGGCCCGCCCGTAGCCATAGGTGTACCGGCGGTTGGGACGCCGCCGGCTGAGCATGAACGCCAAGCCGAGCGGCACCGCGGTCAGCGCGTCGGCCGAGTTATGCAGCGCGTCGCCGAGCAGTGCCACCGAGCCGGAAAGCGCGACCACCATCGCCTGCGCGAGCGCCGTCGCCCCGAGCCCGGCCAGCGAGATCCACAGCGCGCGCATGCCCTCGGCCGAAGATCGCATGACCTCGTCGACCCCGTTATCGTGCGAATGGGAGTGGAGTCCGAAGATGTGCTTGATGCGAGCCCACGGTCCCTGACCCTCGTGATCGTGATCGTGGTCGTGCTCATGCGCGTGCTGGTGCTGGTGGCCGGTGCCGTGTTCGTGGCCGGTGCCGGCGCTGTGCTCGTGGCTGGCCGGATACTGCTCGTCCCTCATGGTTACAGCATGAACCGAAAAGTCCGTTGCAGCACCTCGACACCAGCCAGCCCGGCGCTGATGCGAACGGCTCGCGGCTAGGCCCGATGATTTCGGCGGCGACATGCTTCACGCCGGTATCTCGTACCTCGGGTCCCGGATCATCAGGACTGGATGGTCCCGTTCAGTACCCCCCCGTTGGCGGCGTTGAAGCTGGCCAGGGCCGAATTACCTGCCGCGATCTCCTGGCTGGCCTGGGCGGGATTGTCGTCCTGCTCGTTCGTGTTGTCCCCGGAGTAGTCCTCCCCGGAGGGTTATTCATTCATCCTATTACCGGGTTTTCCCGACGGTAACTCTGGTGACTGGGCTAGAGAAATCTTATCCACATTTCCACAGCCCAAGATGAACATTTCCTGAGAATGGCCATAAGGCCTGGACATGGCAACGGTTCCTCCATTTAGATCCAAGGTTGATAAGACCGGATCGGATCAAAAGGAGGAACCGTTGGAGTACTACGATCTCACAGGCCTAACCTGGGGGCAACTGACCAGGCTGAGCATCATGGTCACCGCGGAAATCGGCTCTATCACTAAGCCTGGCGCGAAGAAGCCGCCGGCGGTGGACCTTTTCCGCTCGGTCGTCCTGGTAGTCGCGCTGATGCGGCGTAATATCGTCCAGGCGGCCGCGGCGAATGTTTTCAAGTGCAGCCAGCCGACCGTGAGCAGGAGATGGGATCTCCTGCGGCCGGTTATCGGCAGGGCGCTCGCCTCATTCGTCCCCGACCCGGCACAGGTGCTGGGACGCCGAGGAACTGCCCTGGTAGACGGCACCGTCTGCCCGACGTGGGACTGGAACGCTATTCCGGACCTGTTTTCCGGGAAAGTAAAGTTCGCGGGCATGAACGTGCAGATCGCAGCCAATCTGAATGGCGATGTGGCCGCGATCGGGCCGGTTCCGGCGCACGGCGCCAGGCACGACGCTTATGCATTCGAGGCGTCCGGCCTGAAAGCAGCACTGGAAAATTCCATTGGGCCGGACGGCACCGCTGCCGACCTAGGGTATATAGGGGTCGACGGCATCGCGATCGCGCCGTTCAAGCGGGTTGGCGGCACAGAACTGGAAGACTGGCAACGCGAATTCAACACGAATTTTAGCAAGATCCGCTCCGCTGTCGAGCACGCCGTCGCGAAGGTGAAGTGCTGGCGGATGCTCAGCGAGGAAGGCGGCCGGTATCGATGCCCGATTGATAAGTATGAGAGCATGCTGGCAGCAGTGACCGGGCTCTATTTCTTCGCCCTATACAGTAATGATGAATGAATAACCCTCCCGGCCGTGACGTAATCATTCATCGCGGCGACCCAGTCGGCGTTGTCGGCCGGAGGCGGGTCGTAATTGGGGTCCAGAGTGGCCTGCGCGTCCTGCTCCAGCTGCGGGCCATCGCTCAGGGCGAGGTTATCCGGGTTATCGCTGGCGTCCGAGGAGATAGCGTTGAGATCCTGCTGCACGTTCTGGAGCGCCCCCTGGACCTGCGCCAGCCACCCGCTCTCCCCGCTGGCGATCGGGTTCGTGCAGTCGACGGTGCACGACGACTCCGAGGTCGCGGCCGGGTCTGCTGTCGGTGCCGGGTCTGCTGTCGGTGCCGGGTCTGCCGCAGGTGCCGTGGACGGTGCCGCCGACCCGCCGCAGTTGTTGTCCGAGCCGGTGACGACCTGCCCGAACTGGGCGTTGATGGCGCCGCCCTCGGCCGTGCCGTACTTGTTGACCACGGCGGCCTTGACCTGGGCGGCCGACATGCTACTGCCCGATGCCGGGTCCGCCGAGACGACAGCCATCGCGTTCCCGAATGACATGTCCCGCTCGAAGTACCCGATGGCGCACGAGTCCTGGCTATCGCTGCCGTCCGCGCCGGCTGCGGCTGTGAACTGGCTGACCTCGGCCTGAGTCCACTGACCGGGGGCGGCCCCCTGGGCCGGGCCGGCCGCGCCCCCGCCGCCGCATGCCGTGACGGTAAATACGGTCACAGCGACGGCCAGCGACCCAGCCAGAAGGAGCTGCTTCCTGTGCCCCTCGATGAATACCATGATTCTCCCCCTTTATCCCGGCCAGTCCAGTCTGGACAGGCTTCGTTTCTTTCGGCAATTACTGGACGCCACTTTCCGCCGTGCCGAAAATGCGCCCGATGAGGTGTTCGCGGCAAAGGTAAACCTGGCATTCGTGAACGACAGCCCGATATCACGCACCACGCGGGCATGAATGTCAAACTCGCCGGACAGTGGTTGCCTGGGTCCCGTAGTTTCCCGCGAGACCCAGCGTTAGCGCAGGTCAGTGATATCTGTTGGTATTTCGGCCAGGATTACAGGGAGCCCATTGGGACTCCGCATCCCTGGCAGAACCTGTCTCCCGCGATGATGCGGGTGCCGCACTTGACGCAGAAGCTCGAAGCCCGCCCCGGCACCGGTGCCGGCACCTGTGCCTGTGCCGGTGCCTGTGGCTGTGCCGGTGCCTGTGGCTGTGCCGACGGCCCTTGGTGCACCTGTCGTATCGACGCCTGCCATCCCAGGATGGAGTCCTTGTGCTTGAGAGCGAGCAGCAGCACGGCGGCGAACAGGCAGATTAGCGCCAGCCAGCCGGAAGCCGTGTGCAGGAAGCTCTGGCGTTCTATGCACTCGCCGCCCGAGCTGAGTATCGCGACGGTGTCGCTGCATGACGGGAGGTTGGAGGTCGACGCCAGATACGCGATCGCGAATACCGCCGAGGCGATAATTGCCTTCGTAAAGGTCGGTGCCTTAGTGAATCTAATTTTCATAAGCCGAACATAAGGTCCGGCCCGCGCCGGGCGGCAGGGGCCGTGCAACCTACCACACGCGCGCCGCGCGTGGGCCGACCGGCCCACATCAAGGGGAAGGGACGACCGGTTCGATGCCCGCCTGCAGGGCGTAGCGGGTCAGTCCGGCGCGGTTGCGGGCGCCGGTTTTGTCCCTGATCCGGTCCAGGTGCGTCCGCACCGTGTTAGGCGTGACAAAGAGCGTCTCCGCAATCTGAGCGTTGCTCGCTCCGCCGGCCAGTAGCGCCATGATCTGCCGCTCTCGTGCCGACAGCGGGCCAGCCGGGCTGTCCGCCGGCGCGCAATCGACGGCTGGAACGGTCGCGGCGGGCGCAGGCCCCGGATCTGGCTGGGCTGTGCTCACGGCCAGGGCTATGGCATCGGCTTGGCTGAGGGTGCGGCCGCGGGCGTAGGCGGCATCGAACGCGGCCTCGCCCAGCGCGTCGCGCAGCCGGGCATGGTCGCTAGTGCGCATTTTCGATTCCTTCGCATCGAAGGCCTGTCCGGCCTGCTCGTACTGGTGGTCGGCAGCGCCATGCAGAGTGGCGGCGACGGCGGGATCGGCGTCCGCGCCGGCGGCCAGCGCCAGGCCGAGGACCGCACCGTGCACCCAGGTCATCTCACTGGTGGCTCGCGCCCTGTCCAGTACGCCGACGAGCAGCCGGCGCGCACTGGTGACATCGGAGTTCATGAGGTAGGCGTACCCCAGGTTCATCTCTGCGGCGGCGGACAGATGCTGATAGCCGTGGGCATCGGCGAGCCTGAGCGCGTCCTGCAGGTAGGCCAGGGCAGCCGGGAACTCCCCGGCCGTGACCTGGTCGACGCCAAGGTTTATCAGGGTGATGACGAGCGTGGAGTTGTCCCCGATTGCCCGGGCAAGAGAGAGGACCTCCTGGTAGTCGGCGAGGGATGCGTCCAGATCACCGGTCTCGGCCCTGAACACCGCACGGTGGCCGAGAGCGACGACGAGCCGCTTGGGATTTCCGGCTGCCCTGGCCAGCGCGATGGCTTCGTCGGCCCTGGCCAGCGCGGCCGGCAGGTCGCCCTGCAGGAAGCTGAACCAGTTGAGCGCGGTGAGGGCGTCGGAGGCGAGGGCGTCATCGGCGAGGCCGCGGGCGATCGTGATGGCCTCCTCCGCCATCGAGGGGATGTCCGGGTTGCGGTTGAAGTGAGTGAGCAGCTTGCAGTTCGCGATCAGGGCTAGGGCCAGGTAGCGAGTCGGCTGGCGGGCATCGGGGCGCCCGAGCAGGGCACCGAGCGCCTCGATCACCTCGCCGCTGTGGCCGCGCGAGAAGACGAACGCCCGCAGCCCGACGGCCAGCCGCAGGCCGGGCTCGGCGCTGCCGGGATCGGCGATGCTGAACGCCAGCGCGGCACGGATGTTATCGAACTCGGCCTCGATCCGGTCGAGCCAGCGATGTTCGTCCGGGCCGCGCAGCCGCGCGGCGGCGGTCTCGACGAGGGACAGGTAATGATCGCGGTGGGCGACGCGGGCGTCATGCAGGTCCGAGCCTGCTCGCAGCGCGAGGCGTTCGGCGGCGTAGTGGCGGATCGTCTCAAGGAGCCGGTAGCGGGTCGACCCATGGAGCACCTCGGCTTGGACCAGACTCTTGCCGACCAACGCGGCCAGCAGGTCAAGCACCTGCCATTCCGCGACGTCGCCGTCGCGGGCGACCGCTTCGGCGGCATCCAGGGTCCAGCCTCCGGCGAAGACGGAGAGCCGTTCGAACACGATCTGCTCCTCGGAGCTGAGCAGGTCGTAGGACCAGTCGATCAGGGCTCGCAGGGTCTGGTGGCGCGGCAGGGCGGTACGGTTCCCCGTGGTCAGCAGCCGGAACCGCTGATCGAGCCGGGCGTTGATCTCCGACACCGAGAGCGAGCCAAGGCGAGCCGCGGCGAGCTCGAGGGCCAGCGGGATGCCGTCGAGACGGACGCAGATCGCCGCCACCGCCGCCGCGCTAGCGTCGTCGACGATGAAGCCCCGCCGGTGCAGCGCGGCGTGCTCCGCGAACAGCTGCACCGACTCGAAGACGGCCAGCCGGGCAGGAGCGGCGAGATCGGCGGGCGGGACGGCCAGGCCGGGAACGCGGAAGACATGCTCCCCGCTGATGCCAAGCGGCTCCCTGCTCGTGACCAGCAGGCAGACCCGAGGGCACGACCGGATGACGGCGTCTGCCAGTTCGGCGACCGCGCCGAGCACCTGCTCGGCATTGTCGAGGATCAACAGCAGATCCCGGTCGCCGATGGCGTCGATCAGGGCGGGGAGTACGGGCCGCCCCGGCGCCTCGCCGACCCTGAGCGCGGCGGCCGCGGTACGGGTCACTAGCTCGGGTTCTGCCACCGGTGCCAGCTCGACGAGCCACACCCCGCCGCCGGTGCCATCGAGGACATCGGCCGCCACCTGCAACGCCAGCCGGGACTTGCCGATCCCGCCAGGACCCGCGATCGTGACCAGCCGCGATCCGCCCGACACCAGCGCGCGCAACTCGGCCAGTTCCACGGTCCGGCCCACGAAGCTGGTTGCCTGCGATGGCAGGTTGTGGCGCAGCGCCGGATCGTCAAGCGAGCGCAGCACGCCGAACCCGTCGGCCAGGCCCGATCCGGTCACCTGAAAGACCCGCTCGGCGCGCCCCAGATCCTTCAGCCGCTGCTCGCCCAAGTCCCGGAGCCCAATCCCGCCGGGCAGCCGGTCGGCGAGCAGCGCGTACGTCGCCGCTGTCAGCAGAACCTGACCACCATGGCCGATGTCAAGCAACCGGGCGGTCCGGTTCACCACCGGACCGACGTAGTCGCCGTCGCGCTCCGCGCAGGTACCAGAATGCAACGCCATACACACCCTGATGGGCAGGCTGGACGCCCAGGGCTCGGCACCGGCAGCCCGCTGGATGGCCACCGCCGACGAAAGCGCGGCAACCGGGTCGGCGAACATAGCGCGATGCGCCTCGCCCACTGTCTTGAAGACGTGGCCGCCGGATGCCTCGATCTGCTCGCGGACAATACGGTCATGGCGGGCCGATGCCGCCGTCATGGCATCGCGGTCGGCCTCCCAAAGCCGGACGCCGCCCTCGATATCGGTGAATACCAACGTCACCAAACCATCCGTAAGCTTCACTTACCCATTGTGACACCCCACCCCGCCTCGCGCAGCCTGCCACTGGTCCGGATGCCGAAAGGCCCTTGATTGCACCATCAACCTCAGCGGTGTTGGATAACAAGCGACTTCAGGTCGCCGCTGTGCTGATTTGGCATGGCAGCCGCGGGCCGGCCTGCCGGGAACCGCGCAAGACTGCGGAAGCCATGTAGTTTCACGGCCGCCAATGCCGCAGGAGAATCACCGATGGAGTCGCGTACATGCCGCTCGATTCATTGGTGAACCACAGCACCCCGTCTGGCCCGGCCGCTATCAAGTCTGGCTCGCTTATACGCGGAGCGTCGAAGAATGCCAGTGCTCCGGACGTCATGATCCGTCCGATCGATCCCGGGTCGCTGCCGTTGGTGAACCAGAGCGTCGGATCCCGCGACGATCCCCATCAGGTCATGGCCGCCGCTATCGACATAGACCGGCATCCCTCCTTCGACCGCCGGCGCGGTGGCGGACGCCGCGGCAAGCCGTGACCCTCCGCGACCACACTGTTACCTGGTCCGATGTCTGCGCGGCCTGCCACGATCGCTCCGTGGCCGGTGCGGCCGTCCCGCGACCGCAAGCGAGATAGTCGCGCTTGCCGGCGCCTGGCGGAATAATCTAGCCACGGCGCGACCAGAAGATCGAGCGGCAAACTGTGCCGCCCGATCACGCTGAATAAATAAGTGTAGTTGCTGCGGGAACCACTGTTCGTTCGGGATAATTTGTCTTTGAATCCCTATCCGACGAGTGTCGTCGGTGCGGGCTATGGCTACGCCGCCGATCCACCACGCTTCGGGCGTCACTGCGGGAGAGGTTGGCCCGCCTGGGGATTCCGGCGCCGAACCGGGTGACGGGTAACCCTGGTGAGGAGTGATCTCTCACGGCTATTCGCGGACACCTTGCACCGCAGGCCAGACCGGTAGAAGCTTGGACGGCACAAATTTCCAAGCTGATATTTCGGCCGACCCCATTCCTCCAGAAGGTTTCAGATTCCGGAGAAGCACGCAGACCACATTGCGACAGACTAGACGTAGCTAGCCGGTGCTCGACACCAGCCAGCCCGGCGCTGATGCGAACTGCTCGCGGTTAGGACCCGATAATCGCTTAGTTGGGTCATCGCCATGGCATGCGGCGCGGAAGGGATACCTGATGCACGACGGGGGCGAGGGATTTTACTGAGGCCGGCTGGCGGTGCCGGAGGCGGCAAGCCGGATGACCGCGGCCGCGGCCGCCTGGCTGGCGGCGCTGACCGGGACGCAGCGGGAGAAGGCCTGCTTCGCCTTTGGCGAGGAGCGGCGCGGCTGGTCGTTCCTGCCCGCGCGGGACCGCGACGGCCTGCCGATAGGCGCGCTCGACGATGACCAGCGCCGACTCGCGCACGAGCTGATCGCGGCGGGAACCAGCCTGCCGGGGTATGCGAAGGTCGTCTCGGTGATGGCCATGGAACACGTGCTCCGGGCGATGCAGGACTAGGGTCCAGCCCAGCCGGTGAATCATGACCTGGTGGTGGAAGTGACAGAGCAAAATGCACTGGTCAAGGCTGGTCTTGCCACCGCGAGCCTTGTGCTTGACGTGGTGCACGTCGCACGCCGAGGCTGGTTGGTCGCAGCCGCCGGCCCACCGGCAGTGCTTGTCTCGCAGCTTGACCGCGTTGCGGATCGCGGCCGGGACGTTGTCGCTGAAACCGATATCCAGCGGCAGGCTCGGCCCGGCCAGCCGGGCGCCGAGCTGACGGCGGCGCAGATACGATGCCAGGCCGGCCGGACCGGACAGGAGGGCCACAGCCTTGCCGATGATGTCGCGCTCAAGGGCGGCACGGCTGCGCGCGGTCGGCGCTACCGGCGAGGCCTGTGGAGTTTCGGGAGAGGGTGAAGTCTGGGAGCCGGACGACCCCTCGGAGGGCTGCTGGGTTTCTGGCGGCCGCTGGGTTTCCGGGGATTCGTGAGCTCTAGCCCGAGTTTCCGACGATCATGGTCGTGGCTGACCGTTCCCGCAGGTCAGCGGTGCTGCGGAGGCGGTTTTACGTGTATGACCTAAGTTCCGGGGCGTCCAGCGGTCTAGGCCGAAGATCTCGTGCAGGGCCGGCTGGTTCCCGGTGAGCTCGGTGGTCATCCGGCGGGCTTTGGGCCGTCCGCCGGTCGACGGGTAGATCAGGACGGTTTCTCCGATCCCGGCGAGCTGGCCGAGGAGCTCGCGGACGGACATTTTCAGTCCGTGCTGGCGGGAGCGGTGCCGCATCAGGTGAGCGAGCTGCAGGGCCAGGACGCAGGTGAAGACGTGCACCCGGATGTTGTGCCCGGTCCAGTGGTGCATCGGGGAGAACGACACGACGCGGATGTCTTTCATCTGCCGGAAGGAGAATTCGGCTTCGGACTGGGACCGGTACCCGGCGACCACGTCCGGGACGGTCCATTCGTCGTGGTCAGTGATCAGGACATGCTTGCCGAAGATCTCCTCCTCCAGGGCGGCGCGGGCGTCCGGGTCGATCTTCCAGGTCAGCCGCAGGTCCTTGGGCTGCTCGCCGGCCAGTTCCCAGGTGATGACGCGGCGGACCCAGGGCTTGGCGGTGATCGACTCGATCTCGGCGGCGACTTTCTCGCGGGCCCGGCGCGCCTTGCCGCGGGCCAGGGTGGCGGCCAGCTCGTCCAGCTTCGCGCCGGCCTTGGCCAGGGTGGTGCCGTCGAAGCCGAGGGCCTGGCTGTCGTGCAGTTCCGGGGAGTGGGTCAGGATCGCGCGGCGCCGGGCGCCGTAGACCTCGCGGCGGGTGTCGTAAGCGGTCAGCCCGCCGAACCGGTCTTTATCGACCAGGGTGCGGTCGGATGCGGGCAGGCGAGCAAGTCCGGGCAGTCGCTGGCCGGGACGGACCCGACGTAGTGCAGTTCCGCGGCGGCGAGGTGCGCGAAGTTCGCGTCGCTGTTCTGCCCGGCGTCGAAGACCACAGTCAGGCCGCCCTCCTCAGCTGATATCCCGGCCGCGGCGCACACTGCCGTGTGCCGGGCCTTGAGCTGGGTGATCATGTCCGGGAACTGGGTGACGTCCGGCTTGTTTCCCGGGTAGGCGTGCCAGGTCAGCGGGATCCCGCTGTCCCGGGTGACCACCAGGCCCAGCCCGACCAGCCACAGGTCGGCGCGTTTCTGCTTGGCCTTGCCGCGCTGCGCCACCGGGGCCTTGCCGTTGCCGGTGGCGATGAACGTCGCGAAGTTCGTCATGTCCAGCGCCACCGGCGAGCAGTCGATCCCGGACACCTGCACAATCCGCGCCTCGATCTTCCCGGAGACTTCCTCCAGCTGCTCCGGGGTGACGGCATGCATCGCGTCCCAGAACCGCCGGTGGTCCAGCGCGGAGGCGGGGACCTTCGTGAACCGGTCCGCGGCGGTGGTCTTCCACCAGTCCGCGAAGGCGGCCTTGGAGCACGGGGCGACCAGCCGGTTCAGCGCCGCCAGCGCCAGGTACGTCCCGGTCGGCAGCGGCTGCCCGGCCGGCCGCGGCCCGGCCGCCTCGTCGATCACCTGGACGACGCCGAGCTCGTCCAGCAGGCCCCACGCCGCGGCCACGTCGCCGAACGCCAGGTGCCGGGTCCGCTCCGGCAGCGCGGCGGCCTCCCGGGCGTCCAGCAGGGCCCCGATCTCCGCCGCGGTGCCCAGGTACCGCTCGGAGATCATCTTCGGCTTCCCGTCCACGCGGGCCATCTCGCGCAGGTACCAGTAGGGCTTCCCGCTGATCGTCTTCTTGTACAGGCTCGCCATCACTTTAGGTCATACACTAGCAGCGAGCCACGATCAAGTACCGAGACGGCGTGTCACCAGCACAAACGCGAAAGGCCGCCTACCAGGTCGGCCTCAGGAGCCCATGATCATCGCCGGGTGGCCCGGGGGAATCTCACCCCCGGGCTCCCACAGAACGGAGCGTGAAGATCTCCCTTCACTCCGCTCGTCTCATCTACAGACCATTCTGGAATCCGGTCGTGATCCTC
>Ga0224557_1000185_pt1 | contig 73418 bp, 63 predicted proteins | sample 714S31014metaG_FD_180677 | JGI IMG/M metagenome (GOLD analysis project Ga0224557, IMG submission 180677) | Peat soil microbial communities from Stordalen Mire, Sweden - 717 S3 10-14 | ecosystem: Environmental > Terrestrial > Soil > Wetlands > Peat | place: Sweden: Norrbotten County, Stordalen...
GAAGAATCAGGTCGAGGGGGCGGTGATCATGGGGATTGGAGGCGCGCTGTTCGAAGCCATTGAGTTTGAAAATGGCCGGGTCCTCAATCCGCATTTCTCGACCTATCGGGTCCCGCGTTTCAATGACGTCCCCGCCCTCGAAACCGTCCTGATTGACCGCAAAGACCTGCCATCGGCCGGCGCGGGAGAGTCTCCGATTTTGACCCTGGCCCCCGCGGTGGGAAATGCGATTCTCGATGCGACCGGCATACGCCTGCGGTCGCTGCCGATGATTCCCAACGGGCTAAAATCGGAGGTTTGAGGGGTGGTCCGGGAGGAACGGCAGGCGGGGAGGAAGGGCGAGAGCGGAAAGCGGAGAGAGAGGAGGTCAGAGAGCGGGAGGCGGGAAGTGAGGGGCGAAAGGTGAAGGGAGACGGCAAGGCGGGTTGTTGAGCGCGGCACGAGCAGGAGCTCCGGCGGGTGGTTGGCGAGTTGGAGGCCGGATTGAAAAGGCAAATGCGTCATGAATAGACCGGACCCTAATTCACTTTGTCGATCTCGGCGAAGAACGATTTTTTGAGTTCGGCAATGGAAGCCACATTCCGCATGATTTTGCGTTTTTTTTCATCAGCCACTTTATGCCGGGAAAACAACATAATCGTCGCTTTCCCGAGGCCAGCATATCGCAGGCTTTCTCGATCCGGCGCCCGCGCGTTTCCGGTTGTTTGGCTGTGCTGATTGAGAAAATCCAATCCCGGCGGGCCATCGGTGTGATATCCGCCCACGATGCCTGCGCCGGCGGGGCAGCGGCAAGGGCTTGGCGTAGATCCGCTGGCACCCTGATCTCCGGTTCTTCTCCGGCCCGCGTAATCTCCACCGTTACCGTGTCTCCCGCGTCTGCGCCTGCCGCATTGTGCATGGCTTTGTTAACCCTGAGTCCGTGACTTCCTTTGCCGTTTGGTTCGAGAGCGGCTCGAAAAGGGAGGCTATTGATCGTTCCCTCAACCATCGTCATCCCTCGTGAGGGAAGCTTCGCACTGGCGTTCCTGGGCAGAGTGAGAAGGGTCCACGATCCAATCTTTTCGGTTACCTTGGGCCGAAACAACCTGGCACTGAAGCGAATCGTTGACCTGGTTTCTTGCCGCTTGGCCAGTTTCATATATTATTATGCTACCAAATAAAACAATTATTCAACAAGCCTGGTCCGGATTATGACCAGGGTCAGATCTGTACAACGTGCATTACGAGTGAGAAGCGCTGAAGATGTCGCGAGTACTGAGTTGACCCCAATCAGTGATGCGTTTAGGAAAGGGATGAAAATGACCACGAAGAATAAATGGGTGATGCTACTGATCGCTTTGGGACTGGTGGGCTGTGTGGCGGTGGTCGTGATTGCATGTATCGTCTGGTTCTTTGGCTTGGGCCGTGCCGGCGTGGACGGTTGGATGCCGGTTTATAGCATTGAGCAAACGGCCTCGGCTCATCCGGGTTTTCTTCGCACGACGGTGAAGTCGGGGACGTCGGTCTTTGTGAGTGATTATGATGAATATGCGCTGCAGTTGCAGGGCATGGAGCCGAAGAATGCGATTGGGCGCGGGCCGATCGGCGGCAGGATGGTTTTCACGATTAACGGGCAGAAGCCGACGGACTATCTCGCCGTCGATGAAGGCTCGGAGATGCCGGCGTATGGGGTCTACCGAAACAGTCAACTCCCGCCGTTCGACTGGCGTCACGCGAAGTTCCAGACGATGGAGTATACCGCGCCGATGGGTCCCGCGGCGCACAAACGCACGACGGATCCGGCATTGATTGAAGAGGTGGTGAGTGCCATGCGGGATGGAACCCCTATCCCCTCCTCTTCGCTCGCCTCGGGCAGCGTCAGCAATCTCAATGGCGTCTGGCTCTTCAGCGACCAACTGCCCGGGATGATTTATTATCCGAAAGTTTACGCGGATCCGTCGGGCCCGGTCTATCTGTCGGAGAGCGTCGTGATGGTGAGCGCCAACGCGAAGCAATGGACGGAAGCGCGTTGGGTGCCGGCGGGTCCGCTCTTCACGAAATGGTTGCAAACGCCTTGAGGGTCGGAGTGAATTGTAGAAAATAGAGATATGGCCCCGGTTGGCTTGGGGTTATATGGGAAATGTCGGTTAGCATCATGAAATGCTTCACACACCGAAGTTCGGACGCCGTTGCCGTATGCAGATCCTGCGGGCGGGCATTGTGCCCTGATTGCGTTTCGGAAGTCGGGCTATCTTGTGCCTGCAAAAACCGTTGTGAATCGGATGTCGCACGCTTCAATGAAATGATCACTCGAGGCCGACCTGGGCCAGTAAACCCAGCAAGCCTTGTTAGCTATGACCGAGTAATCTTCCTCATGGTATTAGGTCTAGCCTTCGTCGGGTTCGGTTTGTACAACTTTGGAGCCCACGGTCCAAACTGGTTTTTTGTCGCGATGGGAGGGGCCTTTTTCATTTTCGGCATTTCTCAGTTCTATATGACCAAGAAATTTCGTAAGCAATTTCGGGACAAGAAAGGCTAACAAGGCGGCGCCGCCTTCGTCAGGCGAAAAAGGGAATTGGGATCAAGCGTTGACCCCTTCGACAAATGACATTTGAAAGGTAATTTGCCATGCAAAATACAGAGAATAGAATGAATAGCAAAGTCTGGTTTATCACCGGCACCTCTCGCGGTTTTGGACGCATCTGGGCCGAAGCCGCTCTCCAGCGAGGCGATAAGGTCGCGGCGACCGCCCGCGAATTGACAAGTATTGCCGATCTGAAGGAACGTTTCGGCGACGCCGTGCTTCCTTTGGCGCTCGACGTGACGGATGCCGATCAGGCTCGGCAGGCCGTTCGGCTGGCTCACACGCACTTTGGCAAGTTGGACGTTATCCTCAACAATGCTGGTTATTCCCTGGTCGGGACGGTCGAGGAGGCTAGCGAGGCCGATGTCCGTGCTCTGTTTGATACAAACTATTTTGGTCAGCTTCGCGTCATTCAAGCGGCATTGCCTTTGCTGCGGCAACAGGGCAGTGGCCATATCATTGGCGTCTCCAGTAGCCTGGCACTTGTAGCGATGCCGCTGATCGGCTTTTACTGCACCTCCAAATGGGCAGTCGAAGCGCTTCACGAAAGTCTAGCGCAAGAGGTTAAGCCATTCGGCATCAAGGTGACGTTGCTTGAGCCCGGAGCCTATGCGACCGATTTTGGCAGCGCCGCATCGTTGAAGGTCGCAACCGGCCTTGACGCTTATGCCGATCTTCGAAAGCAGATGTCGGCGCGTCTAGCAGGCTTGGAAAGAGGCGATCCGGCGGCGACGGCAGAAGCCATCCTTAAGGTCGTGGACGCGGAGGAGCCGCCATCGCGTTTCATCTTCGGCAACACGACCTTGCCCATGGTGCGCGCCGCCTATGCCGCCCGCCTTGCCACTTGGGAAGCATGGGAAACGGTCTCGAACGCAGCGCAGGGCGAGTCGCAGAAAAAAACCATCGCATCGTTCTAGCAAGCAGCCGACCAGCCCTTACTTCTCATTGACCTGGAACGAGGGAGCTACCCTCACATCGCCAAATTATGAATTACGAGACGTGACCCCATTGCCCCTTGAGTGCTCTCGAGCAAGTTGCATTGGCAAATGTTGCAATGTTGAGATGTGACCCCGAAGACACGCTTAAGATCCCAGAAGTTTGATCACGCCTGATACGGCTGTTTTCAACAGATGCCAGACTCGGTGTGCCTTCTCGGGTTCAAGGGGAAGGGAGGCCATGAGAGACAGTAGAGTTCCAATTGCGATGTTCGAGATTGTAACTGCCAGCGGGACTGTGACAGGCCAGATGTTCGCTGTGCAGATTAAGTGCGGCAAGACGTTTCTCCAAGAGCGGAACAAGTGGGGGTACGTCTACCGCGGAAACTTAAAGCATTTCAACTACCTTTCGAACTACCCGCTGGCTGTGGTTATCGTCATCTGTGACCCTGAGTCTAGAGAGTGCTATTGGGTGCATTTTCAAACAGAGCAAACCCAGTTCACCGGGTCAGAGTGGAAAATCACCGTGCCGTTCGAGAATAGGCTTTCAACAGCAAAGAATGCATTGCAAGCACTTGTTCCTCCAATGGTCGATAGCGTGTCCGAGTTGCAAGCATACTGGTCAGTAAACAAGATAATCGTCGAGACCTCTGTCATTGTCTACGTTATTGATAATGAAGAGGTTATGGTGTCCGATGTGTCGAGGCCGCGCAATTTCTTTGACCGCCTGCGTTTAACAAAGGAACTCGCGCACGCGTGCCAAGGGAAGGTTGAAATTACTTTTTTTGGCTACGAGGATGATCCCAGAGAGTTGTTTGAAATTGAAGAGGTCAGAAAGTACGTCGCACTCCTCGATGATGCTCTTCCTGAATTATTTTTCTTCGTCCGTACCGAGGCGCCAACTTCCACAATTCGTCTATTCGCTCTTTGCCTTACAAAGGTGTGGTGGGTAAAAATGCCATCTGCCCCTACAGGCAGGATGGTCGGTTTGAACACGGACAAGGTGGGCTTGTTTCTGACGAAGCATTTTCCTGCTCTCAACGAAATGACGGAGTGGGTCGGGATGCCCATAGAAGAGAACAAGCGGATCAGTTTGGCGGTGTGCCAATGTCTGAAGTTTGATTTATCCGAGAAGGATATCAATTTATAGTCCTCGGTTTAGGGAAGGGATTTGCGACGGGACATTGCGTCAACGCAGGCGGTAGTTCCTGTGATCTCTGTGAGGTTTCCGTGACGGGCGGGGCGCGTGTTCTGTTCCCCTTTAGACTTCTCTGATGCAAGCGGATCGGGTGCTTCGTCAAGGCGGAAATGAGAGTGTGTAATCGGGTATTGATATTTCTTCTAGACTTCGTATTCCGATAGTGGTATGGTGCGGGCATGAATTATGGATTGAATCCGCCTTCGCCAAGGCTTCCGTCTTCGCCAAGCTACGACGCGACGGGTCGGCGCGACTCGCTGCTGTACGCAGCTCGGCGGCGGGTGCGGACGGCTGGGCCAGCCGTCCCTACCTCGGAAGAGGAAGCGCGCGGGAGCCTACTTCGCGAGGACGCTACGAAGGCCGGGCTGCCCGTGCCACTAGGGCAGGGAGAGGGACAGAAGTTATGGTGACTCGCTGCGCTCGGTTGGTTCCGCTCAGTCCCCTGGGCTGCACTCTTCGGGCGTTGAAACGACACAACGCCATGTCGGTACCCCCCCGTTTCTACCAAACGAAGCCAGTTGTAATGTTGAGGAAATCGTATTTATATGGCACGGGGAGAGGGAGTTACGTAGATTACAGAAAAATGACAACTGGCTTCGTTTTTTGGAGAATGCGATGCGGGCGGGGGCGAACACGCCGACAGAGCGGCGTGGCTACATCCGGAGACCGCGAGCGCAATTGCGAGCGTGCTATTGAGTTGGAAGGGGCTTATACTGGACGGCTATGTCATTTCGCGCACTTGGTCTTGATACTAATGTCCTGAGAGCTGTTGATGCTGCCGGGTATACGGAACCGACACCGATCCAGACGGCGGCGATCCCGTTGATTTTGGCGGGGCATGATGTGATCGGGATCGCGCAGACGGGGACGGGGAAGACGGCGGCGTTTGTGTTGCCGATTTTGGCGAAGTTGGCGGCGCTGATCGGCGCGGGGCAGAAGCGGGGGATCCGGGTGTTGGTGGTGGCGCCGACGCGGGAGTTGGTGGTGCAGATCGAGGAGAATGTGCGGGCGTACGGGCGGTATATGTCGGTGCGGATGGCGACGGTGTACGGGGGCGTGGGGGAACATCCGCAGATCCAGGCGTTGCGGTCGGGGGTGGACATCGTGGTGGCGACGCCGGGGCGGTTGCTGGATTTGATGGGGCGGAAGAACGGGGATTTTTCCGGGATACAATTTTTGGTGTTGGATGAAGCGGACCGGATGTTGGACATGGGATTTTTGCCGGACATTCGGCGGATCGTGAAGGCGCTGCCGTCGAAGCGGCAGACGTTGCTGTTCTCGGCGTCGTTGTCGCGGGACATCGAGCAGGTGACGCGGGAGTTTCAGCATGCGCCGAAGATTGTGCAGATCGGCAAGCGCGCGAATCCGGCGGAGACGGTGACGCAGTTTGTGTATGAAGTGCCGAAGCATTTGAAGGCGTCGCTGCTGTTGCATTTGCTCAAGGAACCGCAGATGAACATGGTGCTGATTTTTGTGCGCATGAAGCACGCGGCCGATCATCTGGCGGACCACCTGGACCATAAAGGGATCCGGACGGCGACGATCCATTCGAATCGGTCGCAGAGCCAGCGTTTGCGGGCGTTGCGGGATTTCAAGTCCGGTGCGGTGCGCGTGCTGGTGGCGACGGACATCGCGGCGCGGGGGATTGATGTGGATGGAATTTCGCATGTGGTGAACTACGATTTCCCGATGCATTCGGAGGATTATGTGCACCGGATTGGACGGACGGGTCGGGCGCACGCGGTGGGGGACGCGATCAGTTTTATTACGGCGGCGGACTACGGGGCGTTACGGGCGCTGGAGCGATTCATCGGTCGCGGTATCGTGCGGAAACGGGCGGAGGGATTTGATTATCAAGGCGCGGTGGCGCAGCCCGGTGACCAGGATGAGCGACCGTATCGGTCCAAGCAATTGAGTCCGGGCCAAGGGCATCACGGGCACGGAGGGCAGGGTGGTGGTTCGGGCCACAAACAGCATCGAGGACAGGGCGGGGGTCATCAAGGTTCGAAAGCCCGGTCGAGGTGGGGTCGGTAATGCCGACGGCGAGTGAACGCCGTTTGTTTCGTTGGACCGCCCCACTCGACGGTCCAACTGTCTGCTCAATAACCGAGGCTGAGCGTGTAGCGCAGGATGTTGTGGCAAGGGACGGTGTCGATGGTGGTCTTGCTTTGCCAGCCCTGACAGCACATTTCGGCGGTGACGGTGGTGCGGTGCTCTTTGACGGCTTTGGCGAGTTGGTCGGAAAGGTCGAAATCACCGCGGATACATCCGGCATTGGGGCAATCCACGCGGAAGACGGATTTGGCGCGGTCGAGATTGGGCGAGTATTTGATCTGGCTATTCTTGGTGACGCCCTTGGAATTGAAATAGCCGAGATTGACGATCAAGGATTTCAATTGGGGAAATTTGTCCGTGAGGGTAGGCGAATTGCCGACGCGCTCGCTTTCCTGCGCGCGGTAGTCGAAGCGCGGTCCTTCTTTTGGTCGATACATCGTAATGGGTCTTTCTTGGGTTATGGTACGCGGTCATTGTATCACAAAGGTGGGATACCGTCTGTGACAATCGGCAAGTCATTGGAGCGCCGGGCTATTTGTTGCCACTTGACATGGGGGATGAATAACTTTACACCAGCATCGTCGGAGAATACGGGAACTTTTGGAATATGAAAAAGGCACTTCTCGCACTTATCATTGCCGCCCTTGGGATGCTGGTCGCTGTTCCGCTACGGGCGGGAGTTAAAGTGACCGTCGCGCCGCAACCGGTGGAGAAGACCGTCGCGTTACGGACGGCTGACAATAAGTATGTCTCGACCGTGACGGGTGGGTTCCTCAGCCTGAGCGGAGAGAAAATTGGTTCCCGGCAGATGTTCACGATTGTTGATCTTAATGGCACCGATCTGGCGGATGGCGACCCGGTGAAGATCCGGTATACTCCGGGTAAAGGGACGGATCCGACGAAGAGCAACTATTGGTTGGAAACCCCTGATGGGATCAAGCGCAATTCTGAGGGCAGCGTGTTCAAGATCAAGCTGGTGGACACCAAGTACGCATTTCAAGCGCCGAGCGGGAAGTTTATAACCGGCGTTGTGACACCCGACGGTTTATTCGTTCTATCGGACAAACAAGCGAGTGCGTTGTTGTTAGAATTAGTGGATCTTTCTTCGGGTATTCCGAAGACGCACAAGCAACCCAAGGCTGAAGCGCCGGCGGCACCGGCAGCGCCAGCCGCACCGGCTCCCGAAAAGCCCGCGACGGAGTGATTGTACTATTCTCGCGAGAGACTAACTACTCGTCGATGGGAGAAATTTTCTGAGGAAGGCCTCGTCACCCTGGACGGTGAAGAGGTAGGCCTTGCCGTCCTGGCTCCACGCGGCGGTGGGTTCGCTTTCGACTTCTTTGACTTGCGGTGTTTCGGTCTTGGGTGCATCGGATAACGCGGACTTCTCGATGACGAAGAGCCAGAGGCCATGACGGCCGTCCTTCATGCAAGCGAGGGCGACTTTGTGGCCATTCCATTCCACGGCGCCACCGCCGATGACGGTGACGGATCGCAGGCGGTCGGGAATGATGAAGTCAGACGGCCATTTCCTCGTGGCGAGAACCTGCCGCAATTCTTCGAAACTCGTGGCTTTGATGAACGTACTGCTGTAGCTGCTGGAGACGTAGCGGACCATCTCTGCACGATAGGCCTCCAATCCATGCCGGGCATTTTGTTGAGACACCCACACGGAGAGCGCGCCCAACACGATGATGGCTGCTGCCGCAGCAGCCATTAGCACGGGTTTTCGCCAGCCGAAATCTGGTCGTACTATCTTCTGATCGGCAAGAATGCGCTGCTTGAGGTCGGCAGGCACGGGCGTTTCACGAAGCTGGCGACGGATCGCGTCGTCCGCACGCTGTACTTGCTCGAACCAGAGTGCCAACTCGGGATCGTGCTCGAGTTGGCGCAGGGCTTCGGCGATCTGCGGATCGCTCCTGTTGTCGGTGCCCAGTCGATAGCCGAGTAACACCTGTTTGGCCTCCTGGCTATTCATGCGGTTCCTTCATTCTTGTGGCCGGGGATGACTGGCCATCAGCAAGGGTTTTATAAAGCTGGCCTTTGCCGCGGGCAATGCGCGATTGGACGGTGCCAATGGGCACATCGAGAATCCCGGCAATTTCCTTGTACGAGTAATCTTCCAGGTAGAAGAGCGCCAGCGGTGCGCGATAGAGTTCGTTGACCTGCGCGAGCGAGGCGAGCACGGTCGCGGCGTCCAGTTGGTCAACCATTGTGGGCGGGATGGTGGGCAGTTCGCTGCTGACTTCGTCGAGTTCATAGTGCGGGAAGCGCACTCGTTTGCGGCGTGATTGGAGGAACTCACGGTGCAAGGTGGTGAAGAGCCACGTTTTTACTTTCGACGGGTCGCGCAACTGGTGCCCTTTGCGCGCCCAGATGAGGAAAGTTTGCTGGGTAAGGTCACCAGCTTCCGCCTCGTCGCGCGCGAGATTGTATGCGAACTGATATAGTCCCCGATAGTGCTGTTCCACCAGCGATTCGAAATCCATTGCGGGTGAAGCTCTACTCTGTTTGTCCGTAGCCATAAGAGGCGCAGCGCTGGTTGTTGTTCCACTTGCAGAACAACTGCCAGTATTCTTACGAATGCTGGGCCGGCCTGCAATACGAAAAGCAACCGGGAACAAAACTCTCCGATGTGCATCGCATTTGTCGTAGGGAAGCGAGTCGGTCAAATTGAGGGTTGCGGTATCGTAAACCGGGTGCTGTGGCAGTTCGTACAGGAAGTGGCCGCGTTGTGGTCGATCCCCCGCTATGCAGCCATCTTCCGGAGTGGTCATGATGCCCAAACTCACGCGTTGCGCAGCATTTGGCTGGGATTGCCGCAAAACCGGGTTCGGCGGGGGCCTGTCCGGCCCCTGCCGAAAAGGATGCCCAGTTTCGTCCATTACAGCCTGACAGAATTGAACCCCCTCGCAAGTCTGTTCTCGAAAGCGACCGGTTTCCTGGCGGGGCACAATCGATGCTTTGGTAGACCCAATGGCTACCATGCACGAATTGCGGATCAAAATGCATCAGGTCTCTGGAGTCGAGGTCGTAGAGATGATGGGAGCGATCGACGCACTGGCGTTCGCGGATCTGTCCGCCGCATTGGGACGCATGATCGCAGAAGTCACTCCTTGTGTCGTCCTTGAGTGCTCGCGCGTCACCTACATCGGCAGCGCACAGTTGAAGGAGCTTCTTGATTTTGCCCATATGGCGCAGGCACGCGGCGGCGACGTGAAGTGTGTTGGGATCGCGCCGACAATCCAGCATGTGGCCAATCTGATTGCAATGGGTGACTTGATAGAGTTTTTTGAAGACCTGCCGCAGGCGCTGCGGTCGTTCCGAGGTTTACCCGCAAGCGTGGTGCGCTAAGGTCATGACCGGGGGGTGATCCTCGGCCGTTACAGCGTGTAGGTCAAAAGCCCGAAGGGCTGCCGCCCGCTCTCGGTCAGCATCCGACCGTTCCCGCGCGAATTGCGTTTCACGGTGGGTAGACAGATGTCCAGCGTGCGCGGTGGCTGCGAAGACGAAGCTGGAGGCGATAAGTGGGAAAAATCGCGGCCAACTCATTGACGATCTTTTTCACCCAACTTGTTGATCTCTTCCACGGCCTTCTTGGCTTCTTCGTCGGTGAAATCACCCTCCACCAGAAACTGGCCATTGGTAATGCGTTGATCCACCAACCAGGAGCCAATGGGACGCCGGTTGAGGACAATCACCAGGTATTGACCGCGGTCGCGTGTTGTCATTTCCTCAAGCAGGATCGTGCCGTGGGGATCGAACCGCAAGAAAATAGCTTTGCCGCCGGCCGTGTTGTACAACTCGGCAGATTGGACGTCCCGTTCAGTAAGCGTGGGGAAGAAACTGACCGTGAGTTTCACGTTCGTATGCGGGATTTCGACAGTCCGGATGGTCTCGGCCGGAAGTGAAGAATTGGACTCTTCGTGGATGGCCACGCTTACCTCTTCTTTGGTTTTTTTTTGGCTGGAACTGGCGCAACCAACGAAACACGTCGCTGCGAGCGCGAGGCACCACACCATTTTAAGGGTTTGCATAAATGGGGATTCTATGGTAGTGTGGGCGCCGCTACAATGAAATCATGACAGTCGATCCACGATTCCTTAAGGAGGAGGGGGCCGAGGTTTTTACGGGGAACGAGCTGCTGATCAAGGGGGCTCTTGAAGCCGAAGGCGGCACCCATCTCTTGACCGGTTACCCCGGCTCACCCATCGCGGGCTTTTTCGATGCGATGGAGTTGGTCGCGCCCCTCTACAAGCAGAAAGGTATCCGTGCGACCATTGCCAACAATGAGGCGCTGGGTGCGGCAATGCTCAACGGCTCGCAAATGGGTCCGTTGCGCGGCCTGTGCGCCATGAAATCGGTCGGGCTTCACGTCGCCGCCGACGCGCTGGCCCTTGGCAATCTCGCGGGCGCTCATCCCCAAGGTGGCGCACTGGTAATCATTGGCGACGACCCGTGGAGCGATTCGACGCAAGTCCCGGCCGACTCGCGTTATCTCTGCAAGCATATCTTCATGCCGGTGATGGAACCCAGCAGCAACCAGGAATTAAAGGACTGGATCGATCTCGGTTTCAAACTTTCGCGCGAGGCCAATCTTTTTATCGGATACATCATCACCACCAATCAGGCGGATGGCGGCGGCAGTGTCCAGGTACGGCCGAATTACTTTCCGGATATCAACAGCGTCAACAAATATTCACTCGACACAGCTCGGATCGATTTGGAAAATACCGTCCTGCTACCGCCCCGCACCTGGATCAAGGAAGAGGGCCTGCCGCAGCGCTACGCGCGATTGTTTGAGGTCGCCCGCCGCAACGGCGTGAACCGGATCGTCAATGCCCGCGAGAACCCGCGTTGGCGCGCGGAGATCGGTTTCGTGGCCTCGGGCCTTGGGTTCTGTTACCTCGAACACGCGCTGGCGGAACTCGGCGTCGCGGACCAGGTGCCGATCCTCAAACTCGGCATCAGTTATCCGATCGATCCCGAGTTGGTCGCGGAATTCGCGCGGCAAGTGCGCGGCGTCTTCGTCATCGAAGAGCGCCGTGGGTTCATGGAAGAGCAGATTGCCGAAATCGTCAACCGCCTCAACCAAAACGGCACTACTGCCAACCGCACGAACGTTTGGGGCAAGGAGTTTCCGGCCGGACTGACGGGGATCCCCGCAACGCGGGGGCTGAATCCGAGCATTCTCATCGAACGACTCGCGCCACTGGGCCGGTTCTTTCACGACCCGAATCTGGTCATCGACCAAAAACGTATCGACTGCGCTGTTGAGTTGATTCACGAGACGGACAAGTTTGACATCCACATTCCCTTGCGCACCCCGACATTTTGCCCTGGTTGTCCGCATCGCGACAGCGCCAGCGTGCTGATCGAGATGAAGAAGCAATTCATCGACCCGCGCTACATGAAGCAACACTACCAGCGCGGTCCGGTAGACCTGGTTTTCCACGGCGACACGGGCTGCTACACGATGCTGATGTTCGAGCCGACCAAAGATCTCATGCACAACTACAGCGGTATGGGCCTGGGCGGCGGCACGGGCGCGGGCATCGACCCGTTTATCACCAACAAACAGGTGGTCTTCCTCGGCGACTCGACGTTTTTCCACAGCGGAATGCTCGGTATCTCCAACGCGCTCAAGCAGGGCCAGGACATCACGTACATCATTCTCGACAACGCTACCACGGCGATGACCGGCCACCAACCAACGCCGTCCATGGATGTCGACATAGTTGGCGAGCACACCTACAAGCAGAACATTGACGGCATCGTCGACGCGATGATCGGGCAGGGCGTGCACGTGGTACGCGCGAATCCCGCCTACCGTGAGACGTGGAAGAAGATGCTCGAGGAAACGGTCCTGCGCGACGGCGTGAAGGTGATCGTCGCTGACAAGGAGTGCGGAATTACCTTTCATCGCCGCGAATCGCGCGAAGAACGGCGCGAAATTCGTGAGCATGGTTTTCTCGCCGAGAAACGCTTCGTCAACATCAACCCCGACGTTTGTGAGTACTGCCTCGAATGCACTCTGGCAACGGGTTGTCCGGGCCTGACCATCGCCGAGACGCCGTTCGGCGCGAAGATCCAGACCGATCTTTCGTGGTGTGTTTCCGACACCGCGTGCACCAAGATTTACGCCTGTCCATCGTTCGAGGAAGTCACCGTCGTCCGTAAACAGAAGCCCCCCGCGCCGATCGACGCGATTGATCTCACCAATATCCCGCTCCCGAGGATTGCTGATTTTGCTGACGCCTGGCGCTGCTATCTGGCCGGTGTGGGTGGACAGGGCATTGGCGTTAGCACGGCGACCCTTGTGCGCGCGGGGTTCCGGCAGGGCTACCACGTTTTGTTCTGCGACAAGAAGGGGTTGGCGATTCGCAACGGCGGCGTGTTCTCCCAGCTCATCTTCACGAAAGGCGCGAGCGCCACTTCCAACATCATTCCGTACGGTCAGGCGGATTTATTGCTCGGCATCGACCCGCTGGAGGCCACGCGCAGCCTGTCGCCCAAGGGCAATGTGCGCGTCGGCAGTCCGCAGCGCACCGTGGCGGTCGTGAACGCGTACAAGACACCGACGATCCTTACCTTGCTCGGCAAGGACGACTTCAACGTGGCGGAGCTCGAGGACACATTGCGCCGCTACACCAAGTCGGACGAATATTTCGGCCTGAACGTCGCCGGTATCTCCGAATACTTCTTTGGCACGAAGTTGTACGCGAATGTGGTCATGCTCGGCATCGCCTTTCAAAAGGGCCTGTTGCCCCTGTCCCTCGATTCCATCGAGTGGGGCTTGCGCGAGACGATGGGTTCGGCTGCGGGCGACAACATCAAGGCGCTGCACCTGGGCCGCAAGCTCGTCTTTGAACCGGAACTCGTCCACAAACATGAATTGCGCGAAACATACGAGGAGTTTATCACCGAGCGCAAAGAGGTGTTGCAGCGCAACCATCGGTCGGGAGAGCATTGGGCGCGCGAGTTTGAAGTGCTCATTCGTCGCAGCGAGGGGTCGATCCGCCTTGGGGAACAGACGGGACGCGATATCGTCTGGCGGTTATACGACTTGCTGGAGTACGGCGGCGTGGACACCTACGCCCCGCTTTATCTCGACTTGGTCGAGAAGATCTATACTAAGGACAGCGCCCAATTCGAATACGCCGCAACGAAGGCGGTCATCTGGAATCTACACAAGGCGATGGTCATCAAGGATGAGATTTATGTGGCGCATCTGCTCACGAGCGAAGAGAAAACGCGTCGCGATCAACACCGCTATCACGTGGACACGGAACGGGGCGACCAGATTGTCTATCACCACTTGAATCGCCCCGAGTTCAACTTTCTCGGTCGAGACTTCCGGTTCAAGTTGAGCCCGAAGAAGTGGCAACTCAACATGCTCAAGCACCTGCGCTGGCTGCGGCGCGTCATGCCGGCCTGGCACCATCGCGAGCGCGAATTCCGCGACTGGTATCTCAGCCTGGTGGAGAACTTCCGCTACGAAGATCGCGCCACCTACGACCGGTACGTAAAGGCCCTGCGTTGCGTCGAGGAGGTTCGTGGTTACCGGGAAGTCCGCTATCCAAAGATGGAAGAAGCGCGACGGAAGGCCGAGGGGTTGCTAAACCAGTCAAAGAAGGTTTCGTCGGTGACGGTCCCAGTCAAGCATGCCGTGTAGTCTATTCCGTTGCGCCAGCCCACATCCGTTCGCATCGTTGGCCGCTTTAGCGTTGCTTATTCGCGCGCGTGTGGGCGGAATCCTCAACGCACGGCGCGGCCAGAGATGTCCAACCCGTTTGGTGATTGGCGCCGAGGCCGCTACCGTTGTCCCCGTGGAAATACTCGTAGAACAGCACCAGGTCTTTCCAGTACGGGTCGGCAGCGTAGCGCTGCTCGTTGCCATGGCACGGACGGTGGCCACTGGCGTCAGGCAGGAAGAGACACGCCAGGCGTGCGCGCAGTTCATCGGCCACTTGCTGGAGATTCATCACGCGACCCGAGCCGGTCGGGCACTCCACCTTCATCGTGTTGCCATAGAAGTGATGGTAGCGCTCCAGTGCCTCGATGAGCAGAAAGTTGATCGGGAACCAGATGGGGCCCCGCCAGTTGGAATTGCCGCCGAACAGGCTCGAATTGGATTCGCCGGGCACATAGTCGACGCGATATTCCTCGCCATTGACGTGGAACACGTAGGGATTATGCTCATGATACTTGGATACGGAACGAATCCCGTATGGCGAAAGGAATTCATTTTCGTCGAGCATGTACCGCAATACGCGCTCCAGCCGCACGCGCGATGGGATTGCCAACAGCCGATGCCCATGGACGTCTTCCCGGCCATCGGATTCCATATACGAAATGTTTTGCGCCAGATCCTTGCGATTGTCCAAAAACCACTGCAAGCGTTTCGCGAAACCCGGCAGTTTCTTGACCACCTCGTCCTCGATCACCTCGGCCGCGATGATGGGCAGCAAACCCACGAGCGAACGTACTTTCAAACGAGTCGTGCGCCCGTCCACGTATAGTTGGTCGTAATAGAATCCGTCTTCCTCATCCCACAACCCGGTGCCGCCATGGGTATTGATCGCGTCGGCGATGGCGACGAAGTGCTCAAAGAACTTCGACGCCATGTCCTCGGTCGCAGGATTGTCCTGCGCGAGTTCCAGTGCGATGGAGAGCATGGTGTTGCAAAAAAACGCCATCCACGCGGTACCGTCGGCTTGTTGGAGACGTCCGCCGGTGGGCAGTGGCTTCGAGCGATCGAAAACGCCGATATTATCCAGGCCAAGAAAGCCGCCACCGAAGATGTTCTTGCCTTCCGCGTCCTTGCGGTTGACCCACCACGTGAAACTGATTACGAGTTTTTGGAACGTGCGCGAGAGGAAGACGCGATCCCGCTCACCGCGATCGCCCGTCATCTTGTACGTTCGCCAGCACGACCAGGCGTGAACGGGCGGGTTCACATCGCCAAACGCGAACTCATAAGCGGGAATCTGGCCGTTGGGGTGCATATACCACTCGCGGAGCAGTAGCACGAGCTGATCTTTGGCAAACTGCGGATCCAGTTTTGTAAAGGGGATCATGTGGAACGAGAGGTCCCACGCCGCGAACCACGGGTATTCCCACGTGTCCGGCATCGAAAGGACGTCGCGACTGTAAACGTGGCGCCAATCCGCGTTCCGGCCAAACTTGCGGTCTTCGGGCGGAGGCGGCTGCTGTGGATCACCCTCGAGCCAATCGTTAACAATGTAGTGATAGAACTGTTTGCTCCAGAGTAGGCCCGCGTATGCCTGACGCACGACATTGGCTTCGGCACTGGAAAGGTCGGTGGGGATGAGTGCGGCGTAGAACTCATCCGCTTCGCGCCGGCGCGCCGCAAACACATCGTCAAACTCCTGACCGAGGCTTTTCTGGGGAGAGAGTTCCTGGTTGGACAGGCGGAGACGCAGGACGACTTCCTTGCCGGCGGGGATGTCCAGTTTGTAGCAGGCGGCCACCTTGGTGCCGACCGGGTTGGGGTTCACGGCATCGGTCTTGCCGTGAACGATGTACTCGTGGAAGGCGTCCTTGACGAATGGGGTGTAATTGTCGGTGCCGTAGAGTTCTTTCGTATTTGTCTCGTTGTCCGTAAAAAGAAACTGTGGGGCCTTGTTATCCGGCCCTGGTCCCGCGACCAGCCAGTGTTTTCCGAAATTGACATGATCGCCCTGAAGAGTCGACTCGCCGACCGTTGCGATGCGTGGCTTGATCCAACAACCTTCGTGTTTGCACCCCCAGATCCAGGTGTTGCGATAGCAAAGCGTGGGTAGAAGATGCAGGGTCGCAGCCTCCGGACCGCGATTGGCGACGGTAAATCTGATCAGAACGTCGTCCGGACCGGCTTTCGCATATTCCGCGAAGACATCGAAGTAGCGATTGTCGTTGAAAATGCCGGTATCGAGCAACTCAAACTCCGGGTCATTCTTGCCACGGCGGCGGTTCTCCTCCACCAGCCACGCATAGGGAAATTCGGCGTGCGGATACTTGTAGAGGGCCTTCATGTAGGAGTGCGTCGGCGTTGAGTCGAGATGGAAGTAACACTCCTTCACATCCTCGCCGTGGTTGCCTTCGGGACCAGTGAGACCAAACAAACGTTCCTTCAAAATAGGGTCTTTCCCATTCCACAACGCGAGTGAAAAGCACAGGCGGCATTCACGGTCGGTAATTCCGAGCAAACCATCCTCACCCCAACGGTAGGCCCGACTGCGGGCGTGATCGTGTGGGAAATAATTCCAGCAGTCGCCCGACGCGGAATAGTCCTCCCGCACCGTGCCCCACTGCCGTTCGGAAAGATACGGTCCCCAGCGTTTCCAATTCTTCTCGCGCCGATTGTCCTCGCCGAGTCTGATCTGTTCCTGGGTCATCGTTTCCTCTTTTCCGCCTCAACCGATGGAAATGACATTCTTGATCCCGCCCACTTTGCCCAACAACAGGTCCCGGTAACGCTCCATGGGGTAGCGTTGGGTGATTAGCGCCCGCACAGCCTCGGGCCACTTTTTCATGAAGACTCCGAGGTCGGCAATCGCGGCCTCAAACGCCTCGCGGTTCGCGTTGACCGTGCCGAACACGACCTGATTCTTGAGAACGAGGTTGCGCATGATCAGATCGGCATCCAATTCGATTGGCCCTTTGCGCCCGGGAACACCGGTGAAAAGAAACACCCCATTCGTCCCGAGCAATTCCATCAACTCAAACGACACACTCGAAGCGCCAGTCGCTTCGTACACCATGTCGATATTGCCGACCAGCGCCGCAAGTTGGTCCAGCGAGGTGTCTTTGCCGGACACATATGTCGCCCCGATCGACTCCGCCACTGACGATTTAGGACTCGGCTTGGGTTCTTGTGAATAGACGAATGTCTGGAAGCCTTGGTTTACGAGTGCCATTGCTCCCAGCAGACCCACCGGCCCGGCACCCAGCACCACCGCGCGATGACAGGAAGCCGCGGCTCTCCCCGGTTCCAAGGGACAGGCCCACGGCAAACGCTGCTGCACCTGCCATAATTGTGTCAGCCCTTTCTCTGCGATGGTCAATGGCTCAACCAGTACGGCCACGTCGTGCAGCTCGCGGGGCACAACGTTCATGTACTTCTCGTCGTCCACGATGAACTCGGTCATGAACCCGTGTTGCTCTTTGATGCCGCGTTCCGTGAAATCACCCGTGTAACAGAAATCCTGCCGATCCGCGCGGCAGGCCACGCACTCCGGATGGGAACAAGGACGCCGCACCATCATCACAATGAGATCGCCGCGCTTAACCCGCGAAATGCCCTGTCCCACCTCGACAACTTCCGCCAACGATTCGTGGCCGAGGACCAAATAATCGGAATTGCGTGGGGGCGTTCCATATTCGAAGGCACAGATTTCCTTGTCGGTGCCGCAGACGCCGACTTCGAGCATGCGCAGTTTCGCCTGGGTCGGTGACGTCAGCGCGGGTTCGGGATGCGAGATCAGCGCGAGTTCCTTTTTGGCGGGAAAAACGGCGATGGCTTTCATAGTGTCTCCTGGAACCACAGTGCATCTCTACCCGTCAATGAACTGGCTGAGCGACCCGCGAAAATCCTACACTGGAATCCCTCTCTCGGCCACATTTGCTTATGGCAGTGATGCATTGGCGGCAAGTTCGATATGCGAGGCCATTTGCGTCGTCGCTTCCGTGCCGCGAAATGTGCCGGTGATGGGCGCGGCCCCGGGCGACGTTCGGCTGGCCGCGACCGCGATGTGGCGGTCGGACACGGCGAGCCCCAGCGTCGGATCGTAGCTGCGCCAGCCGCCGCCGGGCAGATAAACTTCCGCCCAGGCATGCAAGTCACGCTCGGACAGGCCGGACACGCCTTCCTGATAGCCGCTCACGAACCGGCTGGCGATGCCTTGTGCGCGGCAGGCATCCATGAACAGCACCGTCAAATCGCGGCACGATCCCTGGCGAGCCGCCAGCGTAACAGCTGCGGGGAGGGGATCGCCGTCCTGGCGGATGACGTTGCGGCAGACATCGTGGATTTGCTGGGTGAGGAGAAAGAGGAACGGGACGGTTTGAAACTTGGTCTGTCGGGCGACGGACTGCGCGAATTCGGTAACGGATCTATCGACACCCGTGCTCTCCAAATAGGGGACGAGACTGGGGCCGTCTTCATTGGGATATTGAATCGGGAGTTTTTCGGCAGCAGGTGCGAGGAGGTAATCGAACGGGTCACGACGCAGAGTTTCAACGGCGAACTTCACTGTAACCTCGAAGGCATCGGTCAGACTGCCAAACCACACCTCGGTGACGACGTTTCCCTCGCAGTCAAGACACTCGGTCATTACCTCGGGGTGGGGATTGACGGAGAGTTCAAACTGATTCACACGTTGCTGGCCATCACTGCGGGGATGGAACCGCAACGTGTGCGGCTCCAGGAACACCGGCCGGCTATAGTTATACGTGGTGATGTGCGTGACTTCAAAAAGCATGGACGAATTTATTCCTGACGGGGCTGTTGGAGAATGGTGATCTTGTCGGCGTGCGGCATGAGTTTGGAGAATGCGTGCTCAATCCATTCCGAGGGCAATTCGTTCACGGATTTGCGGAGCCGCTCCTGCCACCAGTTGGAGATGTCCAACAAGTCCTCCCTTTTGTAGCGGTGTTCAACCAGTTGGAAGGAATCGCGCGGATACAGGACGACGTCCATGGGAAAGTCCACGTCCGCAGCGCTGATGCGCGTTGAATCGAATGCCAGGCAGCCGACCTTGAATGCGAATCGCATCGTATCCTCGAAGGTCAGGGTGCGGTCGAGCACCGGCTTGCCGTAACCGCCCGCGCCGATGATCTGGTACGGCGTGCCCTGTCCGATCTCCACCCAATTACCCTCCGGATAGACCAGGTACATTTTGTGTTCGGCATCACCCTCGAACTGCCCGCCGATCAGCCCGTAAATATTAAACAGCAGGCCGCTTTGGGCGAGCGCTGCCTTGTCCTCCTGGGCAACCCGGCGAACTTGTGCCGCGAAGGAGTTGACCGCCTTGAAAATCCGGTCGAAAGACTGATTGGGGTCGGTAAGCGTTTCCTCGAAATACGTGAGCGCCTTGTCGCGTACGGAACGCAAGCCCGACGTCATCAGGAACAGCGATTGCCGTCCCCGCTGATGCGTGTACACTTTGCGGGCGGTGATGACCTCGGTGCCGATGGTGACTCGCGTGTCCGCCAATCCCACCAGTCCCTCGCGCACCTTGATCCCTAAGCAAAATGTCATTCTTCGATCTCCTCGCTATTTGAACCGCGCTCCCTCAGCTAGGGGGCGAATCGCAAAAAATGTCTCGAAAATGGCTCGGCCAACCAGGTTGAGCCGCGTCTGAAACCCGTCCAGAAATTCATGCAACCCGTCCGTGATTATATCGCCGACCTGCGCAAATGCGACATCAGAACGCAATTGCCCCAGTCGCTGCTCGGCGGGGTTGCGAAATGTCCCCAGTGGTGTGCCCGAGATCAGGTGCAGCGATTCCTCCGACTTGATCAGGCAATGGTGGATCGCGCGGGGGAACTCGCGGTCGAGCAACAGGAAATCCACGACCTTCTCGGGCAGGATGCGCCCGTGACGCTTGCGGTACATTTCAAACGCACTGGCCGACCGCAACACCGCGGCCCATTGGATATCGTCGATCGGCGTGCCCACGTCCGCGGGCGTCGGCAGCAGGATGAAATACTTCACGTCCAGGATTCGCGACGTTTTGTCCGCCCGCTCCAATTGCATGCCGAGGCGGCAAAAATGCCAGCCTTCGCCGTGCGACATGGTCGCGTTCATCGCTCCCCCGAACGAATGGCTGGCGTTGCGCACCGCCGCGAAGAATTCCGCGGGCTCGTCCATCGTCTGCTGCGATTGGGCCGCGTCGTTGACCATCAAATAAAATTGGTTCAACTGTTCCCACATCTCCGAAGAAATGATCTCCCGCACCGAGCGGGCGTTCTCGCGCGCTGAACGCAGGCAGGAAAGAATCGAGTTGGGATAGCTCGCGTCGAACGCCAGGAACTGGATCACGTTTTCACGCGCGGCCACGGGATGCTTGCTGACAAAAAGTTTTTGGTCGCCCGTGGTGTTGACCATCGGCTCCCATTGCTCCTCGGCGCCCAGCGGCAAATCCAGCATCAGCCGCAGGTTGACATCCATGAACCGCGCCACATTCTCCGCGCGCTCGATGTAGCGGCTCATCCAATAAATCGAATCCGCAACGCGACTCAGCATCAGCGGATTCCTTCAGCTTCGCCGCCGCCGCCATTGGACAACACCCACGTGTCCTTGCTGCCGCCGCCCTGGGACGAATTCACCACCAGCGAGCCCTTCTTGAGCGCCACGCGCGTCAGGCCGCCGGGCAGTACGTAGATCGACTCGCCATAGAGAATGTACGGACGCAGATCCACGTGCCGCCCTTCAAAATGGTCCTTCACCAATACCGGCACGCGCGAGAGCGACAACGTCGGTTGGGCGATGTAATTGCGCGGCGTAGCCTGGATCTTCACCGCGAATTCCTCCTGCTCGCGCTTCGTGGAGTGGGGGCCGACCAGCATCCCGTAGCCGCCTGATTCATTCGCCGCCTTGACGACCAGCTTGTCGAGATTTGCCAGTACATGCTTCCGGTCCTTCTCCTGCCAGCACATATACGTCGGCACATTGGGAATAATCGCGTCCTGATCGAGGTAATATTTGATGACCTTCGGAACGTAGGCGTACACGACTTTGTCGTCGGCCACACCGGTGCCCGGCGCATTCGCCAGCCCAACGCGTCCCGCTTTATACACGTCCATCAGCCCCGGCACCCCCAGCGCCGAGTCGGCGCGGAACGTTAGCGGATCGAGAAAATCGTCATCAATACGACGATAGATCACGTCGACACGCTCGAAGCCCGTTGTCGTGCGCATCATCACCAGCCCGTCGGCCACGACCAGGTCCCGCCCTTCGACCAGTTCCACGCCCATCTGCTGCGCAAGAAACGAATGCTCGAAGTAGGCGGAGTTGTAAGCGCCCGGCGTCAGCACAACCACCCGTGGTGACAGCACGCTGACCGGGGCGAGGGACTCCAGCATCTCCAGTAGGCGGCTGGGGTAATCAACGACGGGACGGATTCGCGTCGCCTCAAATAATTGCGGGAACGTTCGCTTCATCACTTGCCGATTTTCCATGACGTACGACACGCCGGACGGACAACGGAGGTTGTCCTCCAACACATACACTTGCCCGTCACCGTCGCGCACGAGGTCGGTGCCGGTAATGTGGCACCAGATTCCGCGCGGCGGATTCAGGCCGACGCACTGGCTGCGAAAACTCTTGGCGGAATGGATCACTTCTTCGGGCACGACGCCATCCTTGATGATTTTCTGGTCGTGGTAGAGATCGTCAAGGAAGAGGTTCAACGCCTCGATGCGCTGCTTGAGGCCGCGCTCGATACGGTCCCACTCCTTGGCGCCCACCACACGAGGCACAACATCAAATGGGAAAATGCGCTCGGTACCGGCGGCATCGCCGTAAACATTGAACGTGATCCCGAGTTGGAGTAGGGCGTGCTCCGCGGCGCGTTGACGCCGCTGTAATTCCCCGTCCGGCAGGGATTGGAGTCTTTGGACCAGCCCTTTCGCCTCGAGCCGGGGAGAGCAATCCGGCGAGAACATCTCGTCGAAAAACCCGCCTGTATCGTAGCCGTCAAATTTCATAACACAACGTGCCCTGATTCTCGCACGCGTACGACGGCCGCCCAACGCCAAAGACCTTCCTTAACCCGTGAAGCTATGGATAAGAAAAACAGAATCATGCTCCAAAGTCAACCTCGTACGAACCGTGCATTTCTCGCCAAACGAACCGGATTGAAAAACCCCGTCCAGTCAGTCGCAACCCATTCAGTATCAATGCAATCCAAGCCCATTTTCGCCCGTTTTGAATCCGGTTCGTTTCGCAGAAACGCATGTTTTTGAGCCCTCTTCCTCCCCGAAAAAACCGCGCCATTGGCCCCCGTCACGTTCTCGCGAAGAAGGCTCTCTGCCATGTCAAAGAACTGGGCTAATCATACGCCCTCCAAAGTCCCCCGTCCAGAGAAATATATCAGGTAACGATATCCAAAAATTGTAGGGCGGGCGGCCCGCCTGCTGCCGTTGGTATCCCGAGAATTGCATCTGCCTCGCTCTGTCGAGGCGCTGGTCGTTCACGTTCCCCTCCTCGGAGGGGATAAAGGGGTGGGTGCTATGCTTTGATTCCCGAATTAGTCACCCTGAGGATGTTGAACACACTTGTGATGCTGTGATAAAGCTATACGGTCGCTTTTTTGAGGTGCTTCCGAAACTCTTAAAGGGGCTCGAATTTGAAAGGATAGTTGCGGAATGACGTTAAGGGCATTGAGTGTAAAGTCATGGACGAACTGAACGAGAAACTGATCAAGGGCAAGGAGCGCATTGCTCAGGTCGGTCATTCTCGAAAGGGCGAGGCTCCTGCCGCCACCAAGTTGCGTCTTCCGCCCGGGCAGCACGAAGTAAAAAACTGGCCCGTCCTCGACCTCGGCATTCAACCCGACATCCCGCTCGATAAATGGTCGCTGAATATCGAAGGCCTTGTCGAAAACCCGAAGCTGCTCACGTGGCCGGATTTCCTGGCACTGCCACAGGTCGATCGAATCGCTGATTTTCACTGCGTCACCACCTGGAGCCGATTCGACAATCACTGGCAGGGCGTTGCCTTCGAAGCCATCTGCGATCTCGTCAAACCGAAGCCAGAAGCGAAGTTCGTCCTCTTCACCGGCTTTGACGGCTACTCGACAAACCTGCCGCTCGATTTGGCCCGCGACGACGCGCTGGTCGTTCATCATTGGGAAAAGAAGCCGCTGGAGCGCGAACACGGCGGCCCCGCGCGGGTGGTCGTCTCGAAAGTCTACGCCTGGAAGGGCGCGAAGTGGGTGAAAGACATCATCTTCCTGGAAGAGGATCACCCCGGCTTCTGGGAAGTCCGCGGCTATTCCAACGCCGCCGACCCGTGGACCGACGACAGATTTTCGTGACTCGCCGCCCGCTATCCGCTATCTCTGTTTGGTGACCCGCAACTTTCGAATCCTCGTCGCTCTTTGTTTCCTAACTTCCTGCTCTTCGCTTCTTCGTGGTGAAACTCCTCCGGCTCTCGACTCCACGGACGAACATGCCATCGAACTCGCCCTGCGCGCTCTCAAAATGACCACGCCCGATCTCTCGTTCATGAAAACGAACGTCGAGTCGGAACTGGTCCTTCACAAAGCCGCCCTTTTCCTGCAGCAACCGCTGGCTTTACCGGCTTATGGCCAATCAGTGATGTCCAATCTGCAAACCGTCGCCTCCTTGCAGGACTTGGCCCGATTTTCACAGGAACAAGTCGAAGTTTCGCCGGCGATTGTGCGAATGATTTATACGCCAGTGTCTATCGACGCGGAATTCATGAAGAAGCTGCCGCTTCCCGTGGTGCATGCTGTCGAGATCATCACGGACTCCGCCAGGTTGGTGAACCAGGAATTATTGCAATCGCTGCCGGCTGATCAGGCGACACCATTCGCCGCTTTTGCTGTCGATACCTTTGAATTGGATAAAGACGAGGCGGAGGTGAAGTCCTGGGAAAATCTGGGGATCAAGACCGGCGAGCTTCGCGACCTGTTGCGTCGTGGTGATCGCCTCGAACTCCAGGACGACGAACTGGGCAATTTGATCCTCGGGGCCAGCGACAAGCTTGATCGGGTGGGTCTGTTCGGCGCATTTGAACAACTGGCCGGTGCCGTGGACAAGGCGATCAAGATCCTGCAAGAGGCGAAGGACGATCCCGCTATGCATCAGGAATTCCAGGTCGAGACTGACACGCCCCTCGGCAAAATCATCGTAGGTGGAGCGGGCCACAACGTGTACTCGAACGAAGCGTTCCTCATTATCGATACCGGCGGCGACGACACGTATCTGAATTCCGCAGGTGGTGCGAATGGATTGGTTAGGCGTCCCATTTCCATCGTCATCGATCTCGGCGGCAACGATCAGTTCATTTCGAAACAAAGTTTTTCACAAGGTTCGGGAGTCTTCGGCATTGGAATCCTCGCCGCGCTGGGCAGTAATTGCACATTCCAGGCAAAGAATATGTCACAGGGTGCCGGCTTCTTCGGTTGTGGGTTATTGATGACAGGGGAGGGGAAACAGACTTTCGAAGCGGACACGTTTTGTCAGGGAGCCGGGGAATTTGGCGCGGGCATATTGTGGCAACGCGGCGGCGATACCACCTACAAGGCGTCCGAAATGGCGCAGGGATTTGGCGGCACGAGCGGACTCGGACTGCTACTCGACGAGAGCGGCGATGATTCGTACTACGCCGGCGGCAAGTATCCCTGCGGCTGGTTACCAAAGCATTTTTTCACGCTGTCGCAAGGTTTCGGTTACGGGATGCGGCCGTTCGCGGGCGGCGGAGTCGGCATCCTCTGCGATTTGAAGGGCAACGACCACTATGTGTCCGACGTCTACGGTCAGGGCGCGAGCTACTGGTATTCCGTCGGCCTGTTGCTCGATGCGGGAGGAAACGATACCTACGACGCGTATCAATACTGCCAGGGTGCGGGCATCCATCTCAGCAGCGGCGCTCTCATCGATTGGGGTGGCAACGACACCTATACCGCCGGCCACATTTGTCAGGGCGCAGCCCACGATTATGCCGTCGGCATTCTCATTGACCGCGCCGGCGACGATAAATACTCCGGCGACACGACCGCACAGGGCGCAGCGATCAATAACTCGTTCGCGCTACTCCTTGACCACGCCGGCAACGATTCGTACTCCGGCACGGACACGAACCAATCGCAAGCCGCCGGCCACGATGGCGGCAAACGCGAGTACGGTTCCATCGGACTCCTGCTCGACCTCGGCGGTCAGGACCACTATTCGCAAGGCCAGACGAACAACGCCATCTGGCTCAAACCGCTATACGGCGCAGGACTGGATTACGAAGCAGGAACGAATGCTTTAGATGAGAGCGTTGTAGATACCGCGCTTCTGCGAAGCGCAGACTTTAACAATTCCAGTCCAACCAATAGCGGTTCACACAAGCGCCTCTACACCATCGACCCCGTCGATCCGCACCATCCCATCGAACAATTGCTGCGCCGCGCGAACAGCGACAAGCCCGATGCAGCGACAGCAACGGCGGAATTGAAGAAGCGCGGGGCGGAAGCGCTGCCCTACCTCATCACGCGATTCGACAGCCCGGACGTTCTCGTGCGGGCCAAGACCGAGGAGGTGATCGACAGTCTCGGCACCAACTCCATCCCCTTGCTCATCGAGGGAATCGATCACGCGAAGAACGACGAGGTCGCCCGCATCTGCTGCTATTTCCTGGCCCGTTTTGACGAGAAGGCAGGCGCGGCCATCCCCCACGTACTGCCGCTGGTCGACCGCGACAAGACAAGGACGACCGCATTCTATACGCTCGGTCACCTGCGCGCCCGCGCGGCGTTCTCGCCCGCCATGACCGCCCTCACGGATCCACGGGAGATGGTGCTCCTACGCGCCGCGCAAGCGCTCGGCCGAATCGCCAATGCGCGCGCGACTCCGAAGCTGATCGCCGCGCTCAACGATGAAATATGGGACGTGCGCTACGCGGCCGAAGATTCACTCTGCGCCCTCGGCCGGACCACTGTCGGACCGTTGCGCGCGGCGTTTGTGAAGGCGCCGCCACGCGCCCGACCCCACATCCTCGAAGCGCTGGCAAAACTCGGTGACAAGCGCGCGCTGCTGTGGGCGAAATCAGAATACCGGAATGACGATACGTTGGTGCGGACCGCAGTGGAGAAGCAGTTGACGGAAGAACTTGCCGCCGCGAACAAAAAACGCTGATTCAGGTTTCCGACGGCACTTCCTTGGAACGCGTCACGATGATCACGACGGCAAGGATGATCGCCAGCGCGGCGAACAACATGCGCGGTGCTATCGGCTCACTGGCCACCGCCCAACCGAGGAACACGGCGACCACCGGGTTGACGTACGCATAGGTCGAAACTCGTGCCGTCGTCGTGGCTTTCAACAGCCACACATACGCGGTGAAACCGACCAGTGATCCAAATGTTGTGAGATAGATCCACGCGATTGCCGAGTGCATCGTCACGCGGGCAAACGCAAAGTGTTTCCATTCGCCGAGCACCGCGCCGGCCATCAATAGCAGAGCGCCACCGGCGATCATCTCCATCGCCGCTCCCAACAACTGCGACGAAGGCAATCGCGCCCGCCGCGAGTACAGCGAGCCAATCGCCCAGAGAAATGCCGCCAGCAAGAGCGCGACCGCGCCGGAGAAATTGATTCGCCCACCGTCCCCCAAATTGCCAGGGGCAACGAGGAACCCGAGGCCGGCAAATCCCACGACGAGCCCGAAAACAATGCCCACCGTTGGTCGTGGCCCGCTGTGCCAGAGCCATTCCAGCGGCACCATCCATAACGGAACCGAGCCGACAATCAACGCGCTGACTCCGGAGGGCACATACTGCCCGGCCCAACTCACCAGGCCGTTCCCGCCAAGCAATAAAAAACCGCCAACAATGAACGCTTCACGCCAATGGATGCGTTCGGGACGCGCCGCGCCGCGTCCTCGCGCCCAAATGTAAAGTAGCACGCCGGCAACCAGGGCCCGCGCGCCTGCCATCGAGAATGGCGGAATACTTTCAACCGCCAGCCGAATACCGAGGTACGTCGATCCCCAAATGATGTAGACCGCCGCGAACGCCATCGCGACCTGCCAGCGTGAGGGTGCCACGGTTGTTTCCGGCGATTCGCGCATTGCACAAGCCTATCACAACTCCTAGAATCTCGCGGCATGAAGAACGATCCGCTGTGGCTGGCCGACCAGGTGACCTACCAGATCTTCCCTGACCGATTCGCCATAGGCAAAACGCACACGTCGGAGTCGAAACTGGCGCTGCCGGTGTACCACAATACCGGGTGCTCGCGGCGGCGCTGGGACGAGATGCCGGAGAACCCTTCGCGCGGGAAGGATTTCTTCGGCGGCGATCTGGCGGGAATCACCGACCATCTCGACTACATCCAGGACCTCGGGGTGACGGCCTTGTACCTCACACCGATCTTCATCGCGCCGTCGAATCACAAGTACGACACCACCGACTTCTTCACCGTCGATCCGCAGTTTGGCGGCGAGAAGGCGCTGAAGCAGTTGATCCGCGAATTGAAGCGGCGGAAGATGCGGCTGATTCTCGACGCGGTGCTCAACCACGTCAGCGACAGTCATCCCTGGTTCCTGGCGGCGAAGCGCGGCGAGAAACCCTACAAGGATTTTTTTACCTTCCTCAAGTCCGGCGAATACGAATGCTGGCGTGGACATCGCCACATGCCCGAGTTGAATCTGTCCAACGGGGCCCTGCAGAAGTTGCTGTTCCGTGGCAAGAACAGTGTGCTGCAGAAGTATCTCGAGATGGGCATCGACGGCTGGCGTTTCGATGTGGCGGTGGACGTTGGCATGCGCACGGTGCGTGAGATGCGAAAGGTGATCCAGCAACGTTTCCCGGATGCGGTGCTGCTGGGTGAAGTGATGTCCTACGCGGGGGATTGGTGCAATAACGACCAGGTCTTTCACGGGGTGATGAATTACTACTTCCGCGACGCGGTGCTCGGCTGGTTGGGCGGCGAAGTTTCGGCGCGGCAGATGAACCACGCCGGGGAATACCATGACGGGTACAGCCACGCGGGCGCGATTCGATCCTGGAACATGTTGTCGAGTCACGACACCCCACGGTTGCGCTGGACGATTGACGATACCGCCCAGCGACGGCTCGCGGTGATCGCTCAGTTCACACTGCCGGGCGTCCCGTTCCTGTACTACGGCGAGGAAATCGGCATGAATGGCGGCCACGATCCGGATTGCCGTCGTCCCATGATATGGGATGAGAAGCAATGGGACAGGGAGACGCTGGAGTTTTACAAGAGGATCATCGAAATCCGCCAAACCCACACGGCGCTGTGCCGCGGTGGACTCACCGTGCTCGGACAGAGACTGGACGGCGACGCCCTGGTGTTCCTCCGCCACACGGACAAGATCAATGAAGTTGCACTGGTCGCGATCAACAATGCGACGCAACCGTTCCGCCAGGTCGTCTTCACGCCCCACTCGCATCTCTATCACGCCCTGCCCATGAAGAACCTGCTGGAGCCGTCGCAGGTGGTGAACATGGAAGCGGGCAATCTGAAACTGGACATCCCCGCACGCTCCGCGGCGATCTTTGTGCCCGATGATACGCGGCTGCCCAATTACAAGTTTTTCAAGCCCCGCAACCTGTAAACTACGCGCGCGAGCTGTGCCCGCCGGTGATGTAGTGTTCGAGTTCGCGGATCGTGAACTCGCGATCGGAGATGATCACCCGCACAATGTCGCCGATGGAGATGAGCCCTGCCAACTGGCCGTTATCCATGACCGGTAAATGTCGCAGCCGCTTGTCGGTCATGAGCGCCATGCAGTTCTCAATCGTGTCATCGGGGCTGACGTAGAGAACGTCCGTGACCATCAACTCACTCACCGTCGTCGTCTTGGACGATCGGCCCTTGAGGATGACTTTGCGGGCGTAATCGCGTTCCGTGAACATCCCCACGACATTTCCGTTTTCGACAGCCACTAGGGCGCCGATGTTCTTCCCGGCCATCAACTCCAGCGCCTCGTAAACCGTGACCCGCGGCGTGATGGTCCAGACCTCACTGCCTTTCTCCCGCAACAGTTCCTTGACCGTATGCATGAAAGAATCCTCCATTATCCGTCTATGGGTAATGTACGCGCCCCTGATGGGAAAGGGCAAGCGGAAGGATTGAAAATGGCCAGCACGCTCCAATCCAACCTGAGCCATGAAGTGCGTGATTCAGGCCTGCATGTTCTACAGATACTTTCGGACAGAAGCAATCAGCTTGTCCAGATAAGATGCTTCCATCGCGACGAGGCCGAGCCATGCAGAAACGAGCCACAAATCGCGTCTTTCCCTAAAGCCCGGATCAATCGACCCCATTTCTTGATAACCCTCAAAGATTTCGTCAGGCACTGGTGAGAAGAGGTCAACGTACGCAAGGTCGATCTCGGGGTGACCGTAGTAAACAGCCGGATCGATCATCACCGCGCCGGCATCCGTACTGATGAAGTTATTCTGATGTGCATCGCCGTGCAGTAAGCTCGGTTGGACGTCGGGGCCGCAGAGTTCGGGCAATCGCGCGATAAGCTTTTCGATTTGTTTAGCAACGCTCCGCGGCACGTGGCCTGAATCGATGGCCATCCTCAGTCGTGGGAGAAGACGACGATCCCGATAGAAACCGGGCCAATCCGTGATCGGCTGATTATCCTGGTAAAGGTCGCCCCAGTAGGAGTGGGTTTCGAGGCCGCACCGGTCCCACTTGGCCCGATGAATCAACGCGAGCGCGTGGCCGATTTGTCGCCAGTGACGAGGTTTCCTCTCCACGACCTGGACCGCTTCAAGGATCATGATCACTCCGTCTTCGACATCAACGTTGCCAATCACCTTGGGCGTGAGCACCCCGGAACGCTCTGCAAGAAGCCGCAGCCCGATGAGTTCCTGCGCGAACTGGTCCTGCACGAAGGTCTTTTGTCCCAGTTTCGCGAAGACTGCAAAAACCCCATCCGACAGGATTGCGGCGGGATGCGAGGCGTAGTCGTTTCGATCCTCCACCGTTTCTACCCGCCACGCGCGGCCCAGGTACTGGGATACTCGCTGCTCAACGGGAACGCGCAGCGCATCGCTTAACATGATGTGTGATGAGAATGGATCCTTGGTGGTCATTTAAGAATGCCCTGGCAGCGGGAAGCAGTCCCTTCTCAAATCAAAATGGTCGGGACGACAGGATTTGAACCTGCGACCTCCTGCGCCCAAGGCAGGCGCTCTAATCCAAGCTGAGCTACGTCCCGGTCGAGTGAAAGAGTGTACGGGAAAGAACGGCGTTAGGCAACCGCCAGATTCTCAAACACGTTTTGAGGCGGTTTGCCTGGTTACGCGATCAAGTTCCTTCCTCAGTTCCGGTCGGTTCGTCTGGCTGACTCTGCGCAAGGCACCGGGCGGCGCTTTGCGGACACTGGTTCCTCCGTGTTGGCAATAGCGGATCGCGAGACCGGGATCGGATATGAGGGTCGATCCAATAAGATGAATCCCGTAATCAAAGAACAGCGGGTTGCAGGGCACGGTCGGTCCCAGCAAGACGCGGTACTTCGCATGGGGCGTGCGGTTGACGACTTCCAGGAAGGTGTTATTGATGAGCGTCAAGCCGGTGATGAAGACGATCTCTGTGTCACGAAGCGCCGGTTTGGAATCATTCCAGTGAATATCGCCGGGGCGTGGCTGGAGTTCGATGATGGTCACGGGATGTCCCTGGTCGCGCCAGATTTCTGCCTGGGTAAAGTGACCTATGAAGCAGCTCGGGCAGTGTTTCACCATTTCCGCGAATGGGGCGACCGCGTTGGCCTCGAAGATGTCGTTCGGGAGTGGCAGCGACCCGTTAAGGCAGGCTTTGATCGCCGCCAGTCGAAGGGCATCATCCGAATCGGCAAACATATCGGCGATTTCCGTAGCGGGTCGACCGAGCAGGTCCCCGAGATAAGAACTTTGGTAACCCGTGTCCCTTGCATTATATGGTCGGAAAAAAGTCGCCATGGCATATCGGTCACAATTGGCGATTACCCAGTGCAGAAAGATGTGCAAGTCCTGCAAGCGTGGTACGGGATCGGGCAGTTGTTCCAGCAGACGTGACAGGATTTCGCGGTTGACGGGCATGTTTTGTCTCTCCTTTACAGCAGCGATTGGATGCAAATGACAAGGGCCAACCCGAGGACGAGCCAGTCCACAGATCCCAGTTTTCGAGCCGGTGTCGCCCTGTTTCCCGGCACCATGCGCCGCACGACGAGCATCACCGACGTGTCATGCGCCCGGCACATTTGAGCTACGAACAACGGGACAATGATGGGCAACCAACTCCGTGGCGCCCACGGGCGCAGGCGTAACCCGCGACAGCGTTGAATGTCGTAGATTCGCCGTGCTTCCGTCAATGAAAGGGGCACGAAGCGCACGGCGGTGGACAGCAGCGTCCCGGCCGCCGTCGGCATCCATCGATGTGAGAACAGGGAGATGATTTCCCGTGTGCTGGTGATGCTAATGAACACCAGGTTGGCGAGGAAGAGGCACTCCAGCCGCAACGCGTATCTCGCGCCTTCGACCAAGCCCCAAGAGAGAGCCTGCGAACCCACATGCGTGTTCTCATATCCGATGGCGACAAAGAAAAGTATTGTCCCTGGCAGCCCCAGTACATGCGCCCAGATGAGCAGCCGGTAGTGAGACCCGGCCACTCTGCAGGCGAACAAGAGCACGAGAAGTCCACCGAATAATAGCAACTGCGGCACGAACTCCTGTCCCAAGGCAGCGTGCAAGCACACAGTCAGGAACAACACCAGTCGTGTCAGCGGGTGCAACTTAGTCCACCACGCGGCAGTCATGCGACGCCTCCCTGTCGTGCTGTATCGCCCACGATGCGGCCGGCGCGAAGTGTTACAACGCGGGTGGCCACGGCCTTCACGAAATCCGAGTCATGTGTCGCCAGCAGTACGGTTACGCCCTCCGCGCTGACTTGCCTGAGAATTTCGACGATCTGACAGAGGCAATCGCCGTCGAGGCCCACCGTCGGCTCGTCCAGGCAGAGCACCGTTGATCGTCCTGATAACGTCGAAGCCAGTGTGAGACGCCTCTTCTCGCCGTAGCTGAGCGAGAACGGAACTCGTTCGGCTTGTGATTGCAGTCCCACTTGTGCCAATGCTTGCAAAGTTCGGCTGGAGACTTCATTCGGGGAGAGATTTTGATTGCTCGGTAGGAACGAGCACTCCTCAAAGACGGAATGCGCGAACAATTGGCTGTCGGGATTTTGGAAAACCAAACCCACGGCATCCATGAGCGGGGTGGGGCCGGCGCAAGTGATCTGCCCGTTCTGAGGCTCCAGGAGCCCCTTGACCAGATTGAGCAGTGTACTTTTGCCCGACCCATTCGGTCCGACCACGGCGACGATCTCGGCCGCCGCTACCGAGAGCGACACATTCTCTAATGCGGCCTGACAACCGTTGTAGCCAAAACTGACCCGCTCAATTGTGAGGACGCGCTCCCCACCGCTGACGGAACGTCCCGACCCGACTGCGTCCGCAGTCTTCCGGAACAACCTGGATGGACGTGAATACGATTCTGGCAACCCGTCGAACACAATCCGTCCTCGCTGCATGGCCACCAGGCGCGAGGCCCAGGGCCTGAGCCGATGCAGGTCATGTTCAATGAGCACTACCGTCACTCCGGTCTGCTCCGCCTGTGCCGCGAGCACGTCGAAGAGAAAATTGGCTGTCGCTTCGTCGAGGAAACTGGTGGGTTCGTCAAGCAACAGGACTTTCGGATCGAGGGCCAACATGCTCGCGACAGACAGTCGTTGTTTCCATCCCAAGGAGAGTGTGTTCACAGCCTGATCGCGCACCGCCCCGAGACCGAAAAGGTCCAGGCTGCGGTTCAACTCACGCTCCCCGTCGACGTTCCCGGTCCGCTGACGCAGACTCAGGGAGACTTCCTCTTCGACCGTCTCGCCAAAAAGTTGGATCTCAGGGTTCTGCAGCACGACGCCTGAAAATCCCTCGCAGCCGTTCTGCGTACAGTCGCGTCCGTTCAGCCACAGGCGGCCGGAAGTGTGGCCCAGCAAGACCACTCGATGCAGCCCCGCGAGATGCAGGCCGAGAGTTGTCTTACCAGATCCCGACGGGCCGATTATTCCTACGCGTTCTCCTGTCCGGATGTGCAGAGATATATCTTCCAGAAGCGGTGCGTCCGTGCCGGTAGCCTGAAAGCCCAACTTTTCGGTGCGGATCAGACGTCGACCCTCAACATGCGTGTGATTTGCAGGTCCCGAATGCGTGCCCATATCAGCAACGCCAGACCAGCCGCTACCGCATTAAGACCTATTGCCGTGACGGCCCGCATTCCGAACAGCGCCTGCGTCACCTTTGTCCACGGGAGTCCGAGCACTTGCACGCGGAGCAGCGTCAGCGCCACCGTGCTCAGAAACCCGCCGACGATGGCGGACACGAAAACCCGTCCACGGGGGAAGCGCCGAAACAGGGAGAAACCGGCGTCGTGCAACAATCCCTGAATCAGAGCTGGAATGAGCTTGAGCGGACCCGGCAGCATCGCGCCGGGGAAAGCGAAGATCGCCAATGTTCCCCATCCAAATTGATAGGCCGTGAGCACCCCAAAGCGGTCGACGATGAGCCGGGTCAGCATCCACAAAACGACCGGGATAAACATGTCCACGCGGATGAAGTTGGTGACTCCCGAGGCGTGGAGCAGGCTCTTGGAGAGTTGCCCGATGGCAAAATCCAGCGCCACCACCGAGCCGATGAAGACCCAATGTCTTGTTCCCAGCCGCCCGGCGCGATGTTCGGTATGATTTGTGTTCAGTTTGTCAGAAGCGATCGCATCTGGTGTGACGTTGTTCATGTTTGTGTTCCTTCCTTATGGTGCAACCGATTCTTTAGAACTGGCAGTGAACACGGTAGAACGCGTTCGTCCATCCCGACTGGATCGTTTCCGACCAATTGGTCGAGGTGCCGGTTGCCACGATGTTGGTAACCGTAATCCAACTATTGGTTGCCAGGTTAAACGATCTCTCGAACATATTGGTCACCCCAACCGTTAGATTGGTGATACCGAAGGAAATGGCCCCTCCTGAGATTACTACATTGAACATCGTGGGCCGGACCGTCAGTTGCAAAGACGGCCAGTAGGCGGGGGTGTAAGCGGGGTCGTAGACGCTGGTAAATGGCGCGCCGAGAAAGCCGCCGGTGGACACCGGGGTTTCATCGATTCTCAGGATCGCCCCATAGTTTTGCAGTTCCGCCCGGCTTGGCGAATTTTGGAGCAAAGCGGTGATGTCCCAACTGAAAAACCGGTTGTTCTCATCCGGATCGAGGACAGGTTCTTTGACACCGACCACCGAACAACCCGGGTCAAAATCGCCGCCGGGGTTGCTCCACGAATTGGTGCCATCATAGGTCAACCAGGTCGCGCCATTGGGTGGGTAGGTTCCATACGCCGTACCCTGCACAAACCTCCTCGTCAGGGGATAGAGCGTGACATTTCGGGTTCCCGTGTTGTCCTGCCACACATAGAATGACACACTGGCCGACACGATGTCGCCCGGCGAATACGACCAGAGCTGTGGGGGGAATTGAAACAATCCCCGGCAGATGGAGCCATCGCTGGTGACGTCGCTGTCGATGAGCACTTTGACGGTATGGGCCTCTCCGTAGTTGTTTGCTTGGTTTGAAACCCGACTGTCGAGATACGTCGTCGTGGTGATGTTGGTGACGAAGGTTTGGGCCTGTGCCGACAGGCCAAGAAAGGCAATTCCCAGTACAACCAGCGCGGCTTGTAAACAACGTCGCCACCCGGCCAGCCGACCACGTTGCGTTCCGTCTTTCTTCAATAATAGTAAGGGAACCATGTCAGGTCTCCTCGTTTGGGGATTTGTGGGTTCGTGAGTGTTCTGTCCCAAAGGTCATTTCGCCAGTCAACGTGCCCGTCGAGATAGAGGACATTGCCTCCCAGGCCACCGCGGTCGCGTTTGTGCCGTTCGCCCTCCGCGCGGGCATCTTCGGCGGTGTATTGACCGGCCGTGTTGAACCCTCCCGCTTGGCCGTATCCCTGGCTCGGATCGAGCGTTTGCTCGAACATGAGGATGGTCTTCGATGTTGCTGCGCAAACTTCCAGCTTAAGAAAACTGGGTTGCAAAGGGGCGCCGAAGGGCAGGCCGAAAGGAAAATCCTGTTCGAGGTAGGAGTTCATTACGTAGCTGTGGTACCCCTGACTGGACGGCTTGAAGGAGGCGCTATAAGCGGAATACGGCAGTCCTTTGGCCAACGGACATTGCCAGATTCCGCCCGTCGGTTTTTGTCCGTTGGGATAATCCCGCCAGGGACGCTGGCCCATGTAGGGAGGCAGCATATCCACATAGCAACATTCGTGTTCCGGGTGCTTGGCGTTGTAGGTGAACGGAGGCGTATTCCTGCCCTCATCATCCGTGTGGGGCAGGTAGTCGTTGTAGTCGCCTGCGTAGAGATAGAACGCCTGTCCCCAGGCACGCAGGTTTGCGGCGCACTTCGCCTCCATCGCGCGCGCCCTGGCTTTGGACAGGGCCGGCAACAGAAGACCCGCCAGAATGCCAATCACAGCGATGACAACCAGCAATTCCACCAGCGTGAATGCCATAGGTTCAGGGGCGAACCGTCGCGCGTTGTCTTTGATGGACCTTACCTCGTCTTGCCCTAGCACCGCGTGCTGCGCTTCTTCCGGAAGCACGTGATGGCACCCAAGCCGACCGTGACCAGTATCAGCGAGGACGGCTCCGGCACGACTGTCAACGCGACAGACGGAAGATACGGGATCGTGGAGCTTGTGCTGTCGGCGCTCGTGAACGACGCAAAGTCCTGCGAACCGGCGGGGGGTTCGGTCGCGCCAACATCGATGGCCAGCATCGTGCCGTAGTCCTGCAGTTCTGTGTCGGTTGTCGGATTGGCCAACAGCGACGTGATGTCAAAGGTGAAGAAGCGGCCGTTATTGTTGCCGCCGGCCCCGAGGGTTCCCTTTAGGCCGACCACGGAATTGGCGGAATCAAAATCGCCGCCCGCGATGGTCCACGAATTTGTCCCATCATAGGTCAGCCAGGTGGCGCCGTTCGCCTGCGCCGGTGGCGTTCCCTTGCCGTTCCACATCCCGACACCAAAGGCCCTCGTCAGAATGAACAAGGACACATTGTAGGTTCCGGTATTATCACTGAACACATAGAAGGACACAATGGCCGATTCGATCTGGCTCGGCGAATACGACCAGAGATTCGGGGGGAGATCAAACAGCGTGCGGCACACGGAGGGGCTGACGTTGTTGATGACCACCTTGTCCGAGCCGGACAACCCAAAATTCTCGGTGGGGTTCAAGCTGTCGATGTACGTGTCCGTAGTGATTTGATTCGTGATTGTGGTTTGCGCCAAGACGGAGGAGCCGGCGGCTTGAACCGCCAATAGGCAGGCGATAATGCAGTACTTTACGTTACTCATGTCCGATCCCGTTCCTTTCCAATCCCGTTCCATTTGTTTGTATGATTTCTCTTACTGACACCGGCGATCTTCGGTAACGCCCTGCCAATGTGAGTTGTATTTAGGCGCACTCTGGAGGCGCACATTTCAAAAGGGGAACATTTGTTCAATCAGCCAGACGGAGGCCGCCTCTAACTCGCGTTATATTCATAGGAATATATCGCATGCCATAAAGCGTCAAGTGAAAATTTTCACAATCTTACTGTCCGCGCCTGAAGGCGCGATGTCGTACCACGCCAATGCCTGGTATTTGGTTTTCGTCTGCAACTTGATACTCTGGCTGAATGCAATTGCAATGGACGGAATGGATTGGTTACGCCGGCTCCGTATTGATCGCGGCGTCATTGTTGATGAGCAACATCTGGAAACTGCGTTGGATCAATCTTGGAGGCGTGCTGCTGTTGGCAGTGTATGGACTATTTCTGCGGTCCTCTCCTGTGTTTCTACTGAACACGTTTATCGCCGGGGCGGACGCCTACTACCTATATCGGATCTCGACACGGCGCGATTACTTCAGTCTGGTGCGGATCGCCCCGGATCGGTCGGCAATTCGTGACGAATTCCTGAATTACTACCGCGCGGACATTGCCCGCTATTTTCCTGAATTCGACTGGAGCCGACTGGAGCAGCCGCAATCCATCTTCGTTCTGCGAAATCTCATGCCCGTCGGGCTCTTCGTATACGAACCGCAGGCGGCCGGGGTGGTCAATATCGCGATGGATTATGTCATTCCTGATTATCGCGATCTAAAGAACGCCCGCTTTTTCTATGCTGCCAATCAGACGGCATTGCGGGAGCAGGGATTTCGTACGTTTGCGACGCGCAGTGGTATAAAGGCCCATCAAGGGTATCTGCGCAAGATGGGTTTCACAACGGACGAGGCCAACCCGACTTGTTTCCGCAAGTCGATCTGAAGGCATGTTTAACCCGTTTGCTTAACCACCTGTGTGGGGTGGGCGGTTGCTGTGCCAAAAGTTCGAAGCTTGGTGGGGTGAGGCATCCGCTCCTTCGTCACACGCATATGTCAATCCCACGGGCTACGATTCCTGCATCTGGTCATTCAGCGTGCACGGGTTGCGGATAAGTATTTTTACCATCGAGGATTCATTTTCCCCAGAATTGGTGACGATTGTGATTGACAATACCGGATGATTTTGGTAACGATACCTTCAGCGAGTGGTAGTAGTGCAACACGCACGGGTAACTAAACTAATCCTAACAGGAGAAGCGCGCATGAAAAAGGTAGTTGCGGTGTGTTTGGCGGCTATGGGCCTGATGGCGAGCCTGGCCCACGCCAACCTTCTAATCAACGGAGACTTCAACGATCCCAATTCTATAGCAGCGCCGACCGCTTGGTCGGAGTGGACGTATGGGGGCGGGTGGGCCAACCACCAAAACAACACGGCTGGACCTCTCGATGGGGTGGATGGCACGTACTACATGGCCGACGGTGGTGGTTCCAGCGCTGGCGGCGGAGAGTACCAAATAGTTCCCGGGACCGCGGGATCCACTTACACGCTGACGGTTGACAGTGGCGCCCAGGCGTGGTACCTGCCCTACGGTGAAATGAGGATCTTCTTTCTCGATGCCGGCAACGATCAATTGTCGGAGAGCTTTCAGCCGACCGTTGACCCGGCGGTGTATGGGCAGAATTATGACATAGCGCATCCGTGGTTAAATTACACATTGACTGCGGTCGCACCGGCCAACACAACTCAGGTAAAGGTTGAACTCGCCGAACCAAACGGAACTGGAACCGTATGGTTCGACAACGCCGACTTGGAAGTCGTTCCAGAGCCCAGCACGCTGGCCCTCGTTGCCGGCAGCCTGGTGAGTTTGCTGGGTTATCGGTTCCGACGCGCCAATCGACGCGCCTAGCGGTCCATTCGATTCGTTAGAGGCAGCAACCCAATCCGACCAGCGCGTCGGGTTGGGTTGTCGTCTGCTGACGAATGAATCGCCGCCGCCACGGATTAGTTCTCCCCTGTTGATTCCACCGGCGAAGATTGTATTTTAAAGCCAAAGTTTTTGGTATCGATACCGCTCTTCGGCTTCCGACAGGAGAAGCGCTTGGTAGTCGTTCAAGAAGCGTTGACACCGCAATATGCGCAATGCTATCTGCTGTGGGCATGCGGGGCCACGAAACCGACAAGGTAACCATGGGTGACATCGCCCGCGCCAGCGGCGTTTCGCCAATGACGGTGTCCCGTGTGCTAAACAACAATCCGTCCGTCAAGGAAGCGCATCGAAAACGAGTGCTGGCGGTGGCTAAGCGATTCAATTATCACGTGGACATCATCGCGCGCCAGCTTCGCGCCCAGCATACGTTCCAGCTCGGCGTCGTAGCCCCGTTTCGCGGGTTGGTGGGCACGTACTATTTCGGGCAGATTCTCCAGGGCATCCAACAGGTCCTGACCGGGACCGATTACCATATCGCCCTGTATGACAGCCTTTCCGAGGACTTCAACGACATCAGCAAGTGCGTCAACCTCTGCCATGAGAGACGCGTGAGCGGTTTGATCGTGGTGGCCCCTGAATTCAGCGCCAAATTCCCAGGGACTTTTGCCAGTTTGAAGATGCCAATTATTGTTGTCGGCAGTTCCCTTGGCCGACAGGCGATCAGTTACGTCGACGTGGACAACTACGGTGGCGCTTGCGCAATGACGGAACACCTGATTCAGCTTGGCCATGCGAGAATCGGGTTCGTCAGCGGCCGGGCTGACATGCGGGACGCCTCGCAACGTGAGTTAGGCTTCCGGAAGACCATGGCCAAGCATCATCTCCGCGTCGTGGCGGAGTGGATCGTTCAGGCTGAATATGAAACACGGAAAGCCTTCCAACTCTGTATGAATTTGCTTTCCAAGAGTGATCGCCCGACGGCCATTTTCGCAGCGAACGATCAAATGGCGTACGGCGTCATCGACGCCGCGAGGATTTTGGGTCTCCGAGTCCCGGAGGATCTTTCGGTGGGGGGGTTCGATGATATCGCAGGTTCGGCGGAATTTATACCCGCCCTGACAACCGTCGGACAACCCATGCGGGAACTCGGACTGGTGGCCGCCCGCTATATCCTCGATATTTTGACCAAGACGAATGTTGCTGTTTTGCATCGGAAACTGCCAGCGCAATTGGTGACACGTTCATCGACAGCTTTGCCCAATCAGGAGCACCTTGCCATGGTGTCTGATGGCAAGGAGTTAAAGATCTCTCGCATCGACCAAGGCTAACCCAGTTGCCCAGCGCGATTGGCAACCGCCTCATCGTCGCAGCCAGGTTCCGTGAGCATTCCGCCAAGAGTGAATCGAAGTGCCATCCAACTGCGGGCGGCGGTATCATTGGCATGAAGTATTCCTTCGCCAATCTAGGTATCCTGCCCCGGCAAACGTCAAAAAAACTGGAATAACATGATTAAAGTAATTGACATCTCCGGGTGAAATTGGTATCGATACCACAAGCTTAACGACAACCGCAGGACACGGGAAGGAATCCGGGCATGATCAAAAGAATTGGCTTTTGCGCACACGTCACGAGGTTGATGGTCGGCTTCGCGAATACGGGCAACCAAAGTGGGCAAACCAGTCGCCATGCGAGACAGCGTCTGGTAAAGCCTTTGTTGGGCGGTGTGCTGCTGCCGGCGGTGTTGGTCCTGGCGTCTTCCTCCGGCCAGGCCGCATTGGTGACGTACGAAGGTTTTTCCTACGTCGCTTCAGGCCCCCTGAGCATCGATGGACAACCCAGTGACGGCACACAAGCCTCTAACGGCTGGGACAATGTTACGTGGGGGCAGTTCCTCGGCGGCGCGACAAGCTATAGCATCACCAACGGGAGTCTTACGGATCCCAGCGGGCTGCTCTTCAAGGGTTCTAACAGTGTTTACACGACGGGAGGTTTTGCGGGGCGTTTCTTCGCGACCCCGGCGAATTGGGCTACGCCGGGCATACCCATGTATTTCAGTGTCCTGATTCGACCAACGATCACACCGGCAACGAATCATTTTTACGGTTTGCAGATATTCAGCAATGACGCCAATACCGGCGACGGACACGATCTCTTTGTTGGCAAAAACGGTTCCGGCCTTAACTGGGGCCTCGAGTACACCACGAACTCCATCTCCGGCACCACGACCAGCGCGGTACCGGTAGACGCCTACTCCAGCGCTCCAGCAACGGCAAATCAAACCGTGTTGTTGGTAGTGCGCGTCGACTTTAATTTCGGGTCGCCCGATGTTTTCAGCCTCTATGTGAACCCAACGCCGGGTAACGCCGAGCCGGCCGTCGCCAGTGCTACGATAACCAATGATATTGGTACAGAGAACGGTATCGCACTCAGCACGGGCAATGGGGGCAACGCCTTCTTTGATGAAATCCGCCTGGGGCAGACTTTTGCCTCGGTGACGCCGACGTCAGGCGCGGCGGATCCCAACCTATTGGCATATGAACCATTTGCGTATAACCAGGGCGTTGGCCCGTCAAGTCTTCATGGCCAGCCCAGCAATGGCACACAAGCCTCCAACGGATGGGACAATGTTACGTGGGGGCAAGTCTACGGTGGCGGAACCGCTTTCATCATCGCTAACGGCAGTCTTTCCGATCCCAGCCACTTGCTGATGACAACCGGAAATTGCACAAGTGCCACCGGCAATAATTACGCCGACCGCTTCAATGTTTATACGGGCCTGCCTGGACATACGAATGTGTCACCCACTTACTACAGTATCCTGATTCGACCTGACAATGCACCGACGACCACGAACTTTTATGGCTTGGAGTTGTACACGAGCTTGGGGAATGGCAATGTGTTCGTTGGTAAGAACGGTGCAGGCCTTAACTGGGGCTTGCAGCAGAACAGCAACCAGGTATTTTCCAGCGTCGCCTGTACCATCAGTCAAACCGTATTCCTGGTAATGCGTGGCGAGTATACTCCTTCGAACAGCAATACCTTCCGTCTGTACGTGAACCCGACGCCGGGTGCCCCTGAGCCAGGCACAGCGGATGCAATTATAACAGCTAATCTTGGCACTCAGAACGGGCTTAACCTCACCACGGGAAACGGGGGGTTGGCCACCTTCGACGAACTCCGCATCGGTACAACCTATGGCGATGTCACACCAGCGGTGGCAGTAGTCGCGAATCCCTTCGTCATCACGTCGATCCAACTCCTGGGCGGTACCAACGCGGTGATCAGTTTCACCACAACCTCTACCAATGTTTATAGCGTGGAAGCAACTAGCGACCTCGTCACCGGTACGTGGACGACGGTATCCAGCGGTATATTGGGGACTGGCGGGATTGTCCAAAGTACCAACGCGGTGCCCCCCGGCGCCTTGATGAAGTTCTACCGCGCCCGACACCCATGAACACACTATTAACAACGTCACGGCAAGAAATGTGAATGCGGAGCGCAGCTGTGATGGGCAGAAAATCGAACATGCAACAATTAAGCCTCGTTCATGACCTGGTGAACTGCTACTCAGTTGCGCTCCAACTTCCTCGCGTATTTTTCTCAACAACCGGATGCAAACGCAACCCATAAAACATCATCACAATAGGGTTCCCCGGGGGATCCGGAATTAGCACCACCATGGATTCCACCATCGCTCCCAGTAAGCTCGCGAGTAAAATGCCGCGCGGCCTTGGCCGCAGTCGGCCAAGGAGCAGTCGCAGTTATTCCTTTCCCAAAACTTTCGCCTGGGGAGCGTCCACGGCGGCGGCGCAAATCGAAGGCGCCGCGTTCGAGGATGGCAAGGGCGAATCGATCTGGGACCGGTTTGCCAGGGTGCGCAAGATCGATTCGCCGACAATTGCGTGCGACCATTATCATCGCTATCGGGAGGATGTCGCCTTGCTTCGTCAACTCGGGATCGCCAATTACCGATTGTCCATTGCGTGGCCGAGAATTATTCCCAAAGGTGATGGTGCGTCAAATCCGAAGGGCTTCGCGTTCTACGACGAGCTGATTGACGCGCTTTTGGAAGCGGGCATCACGCCGTGGGTAACGTTGTATCATTGGGACCTGCCTCAGGCGCTCGAAGAGCGCGGGGGTTGGCGGGTGCGTTCCACTCCGCAAGCTTTTGCGAAGTATGCGCAACTGGTGGTGCAGCGGTTCGGGGATCGCGTCAAACACTGGATTACCTTGAACGAGATCCTGCGTTTTGTGCCGTGCGGTTACAGCTACGGCTGTGATGCGCCGGGAGCGAAGGAATCAAACGGGGTCGTGAATCAAATTTACCATAACACGCTCCTTGCCCATGGCTATGCCGTCGAGGCGGTCCGCGAGTATGGGGGCAAACGCGCAGTCGTCGGCCTTTCTCACAATCCGCCGGCTCCCGTGCCAGTGACGGAAACGCCGGCCGACATCGCCGCCGCCCGCACGGAGTATACGCGACAAACCGAACAACTTATGGGGCCGTTGTTCCTCGGGAACTACACGGCAGCCTTTCTGGAAGCCGCCGGTTCGGACGCCCCGCAGGTGGCATTGGGCGATCTCGAATTGATTTCTCAGAAAACAGATTTCTTCGGGTTGAATGTCTACTACGGCGATTTTGTCCGCGGCACGGCTGAAGGCCAGATGGAAAGAATCGCCCTTCCTGCCCAATATCCCAAGGCAGACATTTCCTGGCTTAGCATCACGCCGCAAGCAATCTATTGGGCAATACGCCATGCCCACGAGGTGTACGGTGTATCGACGCTTTACATCACCGAAAACGGTGCGCCGTATATTGATAGAGTTCAGGCGAACGGCGAAATCCATGACCTCGGTCGACGTGAATACCTTAGAAACAACTTGATCTCGCTGCATCGCGCGATTCAGGAGGGATTTGACGTCAGGGGCTACTTCCTCTGGTCACTGTTGGACAATTACGAGTGGGCGGAAGGGTATGCCAAACGGTTTGGCATTGTGTATGTCGATTATGGAACGCTTCGGCGAACACCCAAACTGAGCGCGCATTGGTATTCGAAAGTGATTGAATCGAACGCGGTTGTGTAGGAGGTACGACATGAGCTACAAGAATGACCACGCAGCGACGGGATCAACGACAGGGAATTGCCGGCGGAGCGGTTTCACGTTGATCGAGCTACTCGTCGTCATAGCTATCATCGGTATCCTGGCGGCAATGTTGTTGCCCGCGCTGAACAAAGCGCGCCAGACGGCCAAAAAGGCTTCCTGCCTCAGCAACGTGAAACAGATCACGTTCGCCTGTATCATGTACGCGGGTGACAACGACGAATGCCTACCGTTTGGCGTTACCACCCCGCCCACAACTGACCTCGTAAAGTATATCACGGACAGTGCGGCCGACCCATATATCCAGGATATCATCGCTCCTCAGATCGCCAACATTGTGGGGAATATCCAACAGGTCTTTAAGTGTACAAATCCTCAGAATCCCAACGGGACTGGGTGGCTAACGGCCCCGGCCGCGTGCCAGTATCGGTACAACTGTTACTCGGCGTCTCACGATCCCAACCAGTACAATGTGCCCGCCAAGGGGACAGCGCCAGGTCGCCGGCTCAGTGCCGTCGCGAATTCCTCCGCCGCAATCCTGTGGACGGACATGGCCTGGTCGACTTGGACGCCAAGCTGGCTACCGCACGACGGGGTCAACTGCGGGTACGTCGACGGCCATGCGGAGTGGGTATCGAGTCAGACATTCTTTGCGGCCGACCCCGCCCTAAAGGACATGTACTCATTGTTTTGGACCACGGGCTGGCATTAGTGCCGTCTGTGCGACATATGGCGCGTTGGGGCAAATGAAATGAATCGTCGCGGAAACTGGATGGTCGCCCTCGGTTGCTTGCTGATCTCGGCTGGCGTTGTTTCGGCCAAGGTTGCTGTTACCGGCACGGTTGTCACCCCGCAGCTAGTGAACCCGTCGTTCGAGGATCCGGGGGATGCGACTGACCGCGCCGCAGGTTGGGGCCGCTGGGGTCAGTGGATGAACCGCGAAGACCAATGGACCCCGGTTCGCAGCGGGCGTTGCATCCTGGGATACCACCACTGGCAGGTTTCCGACGCGAAGGACTCGGGTATCTATCAGGATGTCGAATACGTGGTTAAGGGGATGACGTATACGTTCGGCATTTACATCAATTTGGACAAGGCCCAGAAGCCTTCGCAAAACGCGCGTACTGTGGAGTTGCGTCTGGAATCGATCGTGGAAGGGCAACCACAGGCGGTGGCCTCCAAGGCGTACAAAGTGGACGACCTTATCGCGGATCAGTGGCAGAAGCTGACCGTTTCCGGCACCCCCGTTGCCGACACATTGCGCGTGCTGGTAATCATCGCTCCGTCGCCTCAAGATGGGACCCGCGGGGGAGCGCTTCGGATGGACGACGCGTTCCTCGAACCGACGATTTGAATCACAGTTGAACAGAAACATCATAAACGTTTCACGACGAGCGTTTGGCCTGATTGCGGGTGTGATGGCGAGCGCGCTCATTTGTTCAGCGAACGCCCAGACGCCAGATCCTTTCCTGGCGGCCAACGGCATCAACATCCGCAATGGTTATGGCAGCGGCGACATTGTCCCCCTGCACGGTGCGAACCTGGGTGCCTGGCTGCTTATGGAAGGATGGATGTGCCCTCTGGATTCCTCCGGGCTCCCCGACGATTACTCGGTCATTCAGACCCTTGACACCCGCTTTGGAGTTTCCACGGAGCAAAGCCTGATTCGGACATACCAGAGTACATGGATTACGACCAATGACCTCGACAACATCCGCGCTTTGGGGATGAACCTGGTTCGGGTTCCGTTTTGGTGGGGTGACGTCCAAACTTTGTCGGGTACCTGGCGTGCCGACGCCTTCGACAGGATGGACTGGGTCGTCAGCAATGCCTGGCAGCGTGGAATCTATACGCTGATTGACTTCCACGGTGTCCCCGGCGGCCAAAGCACCTCGCAATCCACCGGTCAACAAAACCAGAACCTGTATTGGACGAGCGCGAGTGACCAGGCCCAAACGGCACTCATCTGGTCGAATGTGGCTGCGCACTTCGCAGGCAATCCTGCCGTGGCCGGGTACGACTTGATGAATGAACCTTCCGGCGCGCCGTCACAATTGGCCATCTGGGCCATGTACAGCAACCTCTACCAGACGGTGCGCGCAGTTGATCCCGATCACATTTGTGTGATGGAGGGAGCCTGGAGCGGGACGGGGACCAATGGTCAGTCACTGAACTGGCAGTGGGATGTTCTGCCGCCTCCCAACCTGTACAACTGGAGCAACGTTGTTTACTCGATGCACGCCTATGCCGGCAGCACAACCTCGAATGGTGTGAAGACAGAAGTGAACAAGCAGGTGAATGACTTCAAAAGCCACCAAGTAGGCGCCAAGGCATGGAATGTCCCGGACCTTATCGGCGAGTTCCAAGGTTATGGCACCGGGGTTTCGTGGCAGTACGCTGTCCAGCAATTCAATACCAACGGCATGAGTTGGTCCACTTGGGCCTACAAGGCTACTGCCGGCACTGTCGGAAATTCCTGGGGCATCTACGATCCGATCAGTGGCAGCAGTCCCAGCGAGCCCAACATCCAAACCGATTCATCCAGCACGATTTCCAATGACTGGTCTCAGTGGACAACCGGCACGGCCTTTGGGATCACATCATTTCTCAAGCAATACCTGGGAGAGCCGCTTGCTGTCGCGGATTCGTACAGCGTCAACGCCGGTTCGACTTTGGTGGTCAACAGCGCTTCGGGATTGCTCGCGAACGATATTGATATCAACAAAGGCCAGTCAGGGATCCAGCTCATCGTTGTGTTGGTGAACAGTCCAACCAATGGTCAGTTGAATCTCAGTTTAAATGGCGCGTTTTCCTACACCCCCAACGCCGGCTTTAGCGGCATCGATACATTTCGCTATCTGGTAAACGATGGCTACGCCAATTCGGTGGACATTGCCACGGTCACGATCCAGGTGCTCCCGCTGACCGCACCCGCAGCCCCGACAGGTTTGACGGCATCGGGTGGTGACGGTCTGGTTTCGCTGAATTGGAATTCCTCGGTTGGCGCCACCAGCTACAGTGTGAAACGTGCGCTTACCAGCGGTGGCCCTTCGTACCAAACTGTAATGAGCGGGCTGACCAGCACCGGTGCTACCGACACCAATGTCACCAATGGCACACCGTATTATTACGTGGTGTCAGCAGTTGATGCAGTCGGTGAAGGGAGCAACTCGACCGAGGCCAGCGCCACACCACTATCGGCCTACCAAGAGTGGCAAATAAAGTATTTTGGTAGTATCGATAATCCCGCAGGTGCACCGGACGTGGATGCGGACGGGGATGGCCTATCCAACCTGCAAGAGTTTCTGGCTGGCACTGACCCGACCAATGCGGCTTCCGGCTTCCAAATCACGTCCGTCGTTGTTCAAAGCAACGGTGTTAACATAGCGTGGACGTGTGGCGGTGGAACCACCAATGTGCTACAGGAGGCCTCGGCGATGGGCGGGACATATTCCAACGTAGGTCCGAACCTCATCATTGCGGGGAACGGAGTGACTACTACCAATTATCTGGACGTAGCATCGCAGTCGGTGGTGAGTGGGGCTGCCGCGAATAACGCTTCGGCCTCCGCGTACACGGGCGGCAACTTTAACGGGGCCAATGGCGGCAGCGGATTCGGAGCATGGGTGGTCAATCCAGCAAACAATACCGGCGATGTCCTTTGGTTCATTGCCTCATCGACAACCAATGGCAACAACCCTTCTGGCGGAATCGATAGTCCGGGTAACGTCTCGTGGGGTTCTTTCGCCAATAATGGGGAGACCGGCACTGCCGTTCGTATGTTTTTGGCCGGAGCACTGGTGCCGGGGCAGATCTTCACGTTGGACATGGACAATGGCTACGTCGAAGCCGGTGGTTCGGTTGGGTTCGATTTACAAAACGCTTCCGGTCAGACCTTGATGGAGATCAATTACATTGGGATGAATCCTGGGGGCAGCTATGGCTTGGTCGATAGCACGGGACCGCATAGCCTGGGGGTTCCCTATACGGATGGGGGCGTGCATGCCCAGATCACGGTGATCTCTTCCACGACTTATTCGCTGAGCTTGACGCCGAATGGTGGATCGACGGTGAACTTCAACGGGACGCTAAGCAATCCGTCCGGCGGGCAGGGGATAGCCCAGGTGCAATTGTTCGACAACAACGCGGCGGCGGCGAACACAGGATCGCATTGGGATGTATTCTGGAATAACTTCAACATCAGCGGCGTGACCAACATTGTGAACACCGGCGTACTCAATGCCCCGTCCCGCTTCTATCGCGTGCTCCTTGTGCCATAGGTCCAGCGCATCCGCATGAGAATTCGCCAGCTGATTGCTATGGCCTTGCTTCCGATTATTCCAGTCGCAGCACAAACTTCGCACCCGAGCAACGCTCTTGGCGGCTTCGAGAGCACAGGAGGTTCAAGTCCTTATGGGGACGCGCTTGTCAAAAAAGACGTTCCCTATGTTGCGAACCCGCACGTGCGGCAGACCTTTGACATTTACCTGCCCAAGACCAGGGGGCAGGGGACCAGCACATTGATTTATTGGTTGCACGGCGGTGCGTGGATGCTGAGCAACAAGGATTGGGACAACGTGAAGTACCTGGTCAAGCACGGCTACGCCCTGGCCAGTGTGGACTATCGCTTGAGCGGAGACGCCGTGTTTCCCTCGCAGATACAGGACTGTAATGCCGCCCTGGACTTCATCCTTGCTCATGCAGATGCGTATGGGATTGATGCGAAACATTTCGTCATCGGCGGCGCTTCCGCCGGCGGTCATCTGGCCCTGCTCCTCGGCCTGGCACGAAATGAAAAGGCCTTTGGCGCAAACCCATCGCACAAACCCTTTGCGATCCTCGATTTTTTTGGGCCGACCGATCTCACCACCATCCTCGATGAAATTGGACCGGGACATGGCCATCAGGTTCTGGAGGATGCCCAGCAGCGTCTTCTTGGCTCGTTGACCAACCAGTTGGACGTGACCCGTGCGGCGAGTCCCATCAACTATGTAAGTCATGGAAATCCACCGGTGCTGATTCTACACGGTGACAAGGATGATCTGGTGCCTTACTCGCAAAGCCAGAGGCTGCATTTACGGCTTGACGAAATCGGGGTTAAGAATGTGTTTATTACCGTGCCGGGAGCGGGACACGACGGCCCGATGTTTGAAACACCCGACATTCAAGAGAAAGTCATCTCTTTCCTGCACGAATCAGCCTGCGGAGGTAAATGAACTTTTCCTTAAAGCGAATTAGGGTAGGTGCCGCACTGACCTCTTTCCTGGTGTTGTCAATCTTCGTCCCGCGTGCCAACTCAGAAGCCTCACCCAAGCCAACGACGCTCGCACCACTCCACGCCAGCGGCATGGCGATCGTTGATGACCATGGGCAACCGGTGATTCTGCGCGGATGCAATTTGGGCAACTGGCTGCTCAATGAACTCTGGATGATGGATATGAAGCGTCCAGATGATCCGAAAGACCACTGGCAACTGGAAGAGTTGCTGCAACAGCGCTTCGGCGTTGAGGAAAAGAAGCGCTTGCTCGCCGTCTACCGGGAGAATTGGATCAAGCCGCGGGATTTCGACGTCATCAAGTCGTGGGGTTTTAATCTGGTGCGATTGCCTTTCTACTACGACCTGCTCGAAGACGACGCCGCGCCGGGGCAGCTTCGTCCGGACGCTTTCAAGTGGTTGGATCTCGCCATTAATATGGCAACAAAAGCGGGTATTTATGTGGTCCTGGACCTGCATGGCGCGCCCGGCGGCCAGAGTAACGATCAATGCACCGGACACGGAGGCCAGAATAAGCTCTGGTTGCCGGAGAACAGAAAGCGAACGGCATTCCTCTGGAGAGCGCTTGCGGAGCGCTATCGAGCCAACCCAACCATTGCTGCCTATGATTTGCTCAACGAACCCTACGGCAATTACGGCAACAATCCGTCCGACTCGACCTTCGTCACTACCATGGACGAATTGATCCGTGCCATTCGCGAAGTGGATCAGGGGCACTTGATTCTTTGTGCGGGATCCATTCGAGGAATGGCGGTGCTTGGGCCTCCCACCTCGCATGGGTGGAAGAATGTTGGCTACACGGAACACTTCTATCCTGGTCTGTTTGGCGGCGTGCCGGCAGTGGAAACGCACGCGCGGTTTATCAGTCTCGATTTGCGGGCGAAGATAGCGTTGCTCCAGCAGTGGAAGACGCCTTTCCTGGCCGGAGAGTTCAATGTGGTCTTCGATAAAGCCGGCGGTCCGCCCATGATGCGGCGCTATTATGACATCTTTGCATCGCACGGATGGGCGGCCACGATGTGGACGTACAAGATGGTCAAGCACCAGGGCGGACATCAGCCGGATAATTGGTACATGGTGACAAACCTCGACAATCTCAAGATTCCCCACTTCCGCACGGATGCGAAGGAGGAAATTGAAGACTTCTTTCGAACCCTTGGAACCATGGAATATGCCCAGGACGACGAGTTGCGAATTGCGCTGACAAGCAGCCAGCCTCCTGCCCTGACACTGCACGAATACCCGTTCGTTTCCGGGCCGGCCCCGCAGGATCGCTTACCGGTCAATTGGAAAAGTAACGATTTGGGTGAACCGTTTGTCAAGGGCGGTCAGCGTGTTCTGGGCGAAGATCGCATGGAGGTCTTCGGTGCAGGCCGCGACGTTTTCGAGGGCAACGATGAATGTCACTTCGTTTCGCGGAAGGTAGCGGATCGTTTTGAACTGAGCGCGAGCCTTGCCCCACCGGTTGACACTCACGCGTACGCCAAGGCGGGGCTTATGTATCGCACCGGTCTTAACGCCGACGCGCCGATCGTCATTGTGAGTTTGAATCCCGATGGCGCATGCACGTTCGCGTATCGGCGAACGGCGGGAGCGCGCATCACCGAGAACCCCATGGCGCCCGCTGGACGAACACGCACCGTTCGACTCGTCCGCGATGGCGCCCGGTTTGAGGCCACTGCTCTCGATGGTGACGGCAAACCGTTGGCCACGCAATCGGCCGATCTGCCCGAGCTTGCTGCCGCAAAAGGCAATGTCGGGCTTTTCATTCTGAGCCACGAAGCGATGCTTCTCAGCAAAGCGACTTTTACGGACATCCAAATGCACTGACCCTTGCACGGCTTTCCGATACGATTGACGCGTTAGACGTATTTGCCGACCCTCAAGGTGTGGTGATATGAAACCGATAGAAACCTTGCGACTGCAAAGCCCCACCGAAGTTGGTAATCGTCAGTGTACTTCCGGGGCTGTTCGTCACGGCTGCATCGCGGCCACAACCTAACACACAGTATCGCGCACCAAAGATTTTCTTTCGATTCTCATACAGGGTCGTTTGATGCTGGTGTTCGATACTTGAGATGTTACTTTAGGGCATATTTTGGCTAAAACGGGAAAGGTAAAATTATCAGGGCGCCCGTAAGTATCGGCTAAGATAAAGACAGCCAAAACCAGCAAAGCGCTCTTTTTTGACGCCCACGGGAGGCACTCCAATCTAGGCTAAGCAACCTCCCAACCACGGACCGCTCTAATCATTTCCGAAGTTGTACTTTGACAACAGTTCGTTTGCCGATCTTGAAAACCTGTCCATCCTTCAAGCTGACCTGCAACTGGGGGTCAACCAGCTTCTGACCATCGAGTTGGACGCCGCCCTGCTGAATGAGACGACGGATCTCGCTTCGACTGGGGATATTTGTTTCGCTCACCTTGAAGGCCGCCTCCACCAGTTCGACGAGCCCCATCGTTTCACGAGCAGGCTGCAACGCCACAACTGCGGAGTAATCTTTCCTTGAAAACTGTTTCTCGAAATCTTCGCGCGCATGGTCAGCGGTCGGGGCGTCGTGATATTGCGCGACGATGGCGTGGGCGAGGGCCTTCTTCGCCTCCATCGGGTGGCCTTTTTTCAAATCGGCAATGTCGCTCGCAGCCTTGCCGAAGAGGAGCGCGTACCACTTCCACATCAACTCATCGCCGATGCTCATGGTTTTGCCAAACATGTCCTTCGGCGAATCGCCGATGCCAATGTAATTGCCTTTGCTCTTGGACATCTTCTCGAGGCCGTCGAGTCCTTCGAGGATCGGGAGAATCATCACCACCTGGGGTTCCTGGCCCGCGTCGCGCTGCAGGTCGCGCCCGACAAGGTTGTTAAATAGCTGATCGGTCCCGCCCAGCTCGACGTCCGCCTTGATCATGACCGAATCGTGACCTTGCATGAGCGGGTAGAGGAACTCGTGAAGGCCAATCGGCACATCCGCTTTGTAGCGTTTCTCGAAGGTATCGCGTTCCAACATACGTGCGACGGTCATCTGACTGGTCAGCTTGAGCACGTCGACGAGACGCATTCCGGCAAGCCACTCGCTATTACGGCGAATTTCCAATTTGTCAGGGGCCGTGTCGAGAATCTTGCCGGCTTGCTCGAAATACGTCGTGGCGTTGCGCTCGATATCGGTTTGGCTGAGCATGGGCCGGGTCTTGTTCTGGCCGGTTGGATCGCCCACGAGCGCGGTGTAATCACCGATGATCAGCACGGCTTTGTGGCCCAGGTCTTGAAACTGGCGGAGCTTATGCAGCACGACACTGTGGCCGAGATGCAAATCGGGTGCGGTGGGATCGCAGCCGAGTTTGACGCGGAGCGGACGCTTCTGCTCCAGCTTCTTTTTCAACTCATCGCGGGTGACGACTTGGTCACAACCCTGCGTGAGAAGTTCCAATTGTTCATCGGCGGTTTTCATTGAGTGCCAAAACAGAAACCCAGCCCGAATACGTTCCGGGCTGGGTTTCTTGTACTAGATTCGGTGTGAAACGGCTACAGGTTTTTCTCCTCTTCAGCCTGCTCGAACGCGTGTTCGAGGTCGACAATGGCCTCACCCGGCTTGAGCGCCGCCTCGTACTGCTCTTTCTCAGCCTCGAGTTGGTCGCTGCTGTAATTCGCGGCCTTGATGCTGAGACCGATGCGCCGCTCCGGGGCATCCACCTTGATAACGCGCGCGCTGACTTCGTCGCCCACCTTGAGCACGTTCTTGATCTTGTCGATATGATCTTCACTGATCTGTGAGATGTGGACGAGACCTTCGAGCTTGTCGGGCAACTCGATGAACGCGCCAAACGACGCGAGTTTGACGACTTTGCCCTGCACGAGATCGCCCATCTTGTAACGCTGTTCGATGGATCGCCACGGATCTTCTTCCAATTGTTTCATGCCGAGCGAAACGCGTTGGTTGGCGCTGTCCACTTCGAGCACGACGGCGTCAACGGTCTGGCCTTTCTTCAACAGTTCGGCCGGATTCGTGACCTTGCGCGACCACGACATGTCGGAAACGTGCACCATGCCGTCGATGCCTTCCTCGATTTCGACAAACGCGCCGAAGTTCGTAAGGTTGCGGACCTTGCCGGTAATCTTCGTGCCCGGCGGATATTTCTTCGGAACTTGCGACCACGGGTTCGCTTCGAGCTGGCGGATGCCAAGGGATATCTTCTGTTCTTCGCGCTTGATTTCGAGCACGAGCGCGTCAATTTCCTCGCCCACTTTCAGTACATCGGAAGCCCGTGCTACGCGCTTGGTCCAGGAAAGCTCGGAGACGTGCACCATACCCTCGACGCCGTCCTCCAACTGCACAAAGGCGCCGTAAGGCACAACGCTGACGACCTTGCCGTGGACCTTGCTGCCCACGGGATACTTGACTTCAACGTTGTCCCAGGGATTGCGGTTTCGTTGCTTGAGACCGAGCGAGACGCGTTCCTTCTCGCGGTCAACTTCCAGGATCATGACTTCAATCGTCTCGCCAACCTTGAGTAACTCGGAGGGATGATTGATGCGGCCCCAACTCATATCGGTGATGTGGAGCAGCCCGTCGAGGCCGTCGAGATCGATGAAGGCGCCGAAGTCCGTGAGGTTCTTGACCCCGCCGGAGCGGATCTGGCCGACCTGCATACTCGACAGCAGCGTACGGCGCTTGTCTTCACGTTCCTGCTCGATCAGCTCGCGCCGCGAGAGAACGATATTGTGGCGCTCCTGGTTGATCTTGACGACTTTGAATTTGAAAGTCTTGCCCATGTACTCGTCGAGATTGCGTGGGGGGATGACGTCAATCTGCGAGGCGGGGAGGAAGGCGTCGACGCCGATGTTGACCATCAGACCGCCCTTGACCTTGCCGCGGACCTTGCCGTCGATGGTACCGCCCTCGGTACAAATCGTGACGATGCGATCCCAATTCTTTTTCTGCTCGGCCCGGGCGTAAGACAGCACGACCATGCCGTCGTCGTCTTCGAGGCTTTCCAATAATACCTCGATCTCGTCGCCCTGCTTGACGGCTTCGGGCTCATCAAACTCCGAAAGCGAAATCGAGCCCTCGGACTTGTAACCAATATCTACCAACACTTCGTTCGGCCGCACCTCGAGGATGCGTCCCTTCACAAGCATTCCCTCGGTGAATTGCTTCACCTCGGAAAAGAGTTTCTCCATTGAATTCGACATTAGACTGATTATTTCTCCTGCCTCTGGCAAGGCACAACGATGGTGCGGAATGCTGAAGAGACGTTGAAATATAAGGCTTTAAGCAAGGGGTGGCAAGCCCTTTCTGGAAAGCCCCAAATTCACTCGGTTTGGGGCTGTAAAGCCGCAATCCGCCGCATGATTTCGCGCCCGATGTCGAGGTAGACCGCCTTGACCGCATCGCCACGCAATTTCTCGAAATCTGCTGGCAACGGATACAGGAACGGTTCGCCGAACTTGATTTCCACCCGCGCGGGGTGCGGGAAATTCACACCGCGTGGCAGTGCGCGGTCCGTGCCGAAGATGCGCATGGGGACGATGGGAACGTTCGCGTGCGCGGCGATCATGCCGATACCCGCGCGCGCCTCCTGCAACTTACCGTACTCGCTGCGTGTGCCTTCGGGAAACATCAATACCGCTTTGCCTTCGCCGAGCATCCGCAACACGGTCCGCATCGCGCCGATGTCACCGCGGTCGCGGCTGATGGGCACGCAGTTCCAACTCCGCAGAATCCAGTTGGCCAGCGGATTGCGAAAGAGGGTGTCACGCGCCATGAAGAAGGCCTCTCGCTGGCAGGCCAGCCCGAAAAATGGCGGGTCGAGAAAACTGACGTGGTTCCCGGCCAAGATGAACGCCCCCCGCGCGGGAAGTCGCTCGGCGTTATAGACACGACCGCGATGATACACATAGAAGTAGACGCGATACAGGAAGCGGCAGAACCGGTACCAGAGTTGCCTCATGCGCTCAGGCGCCGCCGATGCCGAAGCTGCCGCGGCGCTGGCCTTGCTGGCGAATGTGGTCCAGCAGCACCTTGGCGTTTTCTTCGACCGACAAATTCGAGTTCTCGATCACGGTAGCGCCGAGCGCGATCTGCAGCGGGGACGTGCTGCGGCCCGAGTCCTTTTTGTCGCGGCGCTGGAGCGATTCCTTCACACCCTCCTGGCTGGCGTCGATCTTCATTGCCTCCAAATCCCGCTTGCGCCGCCGCGCCCGCACTTCCGGGCTGGCTTCGAGATAGAATTTGTACGGCGTGTTGGGAAACACCACCGTGCCGATGTCGCGGCCTTCCATCACCAGGCTGCCGAGCTTCGTCAGCGACCGTTGATGTTGCACGAGGACGTGGCGCACTTCGGGCATGGCCGCGATGGTCGAAACTTTCTCGGTAACGTGCGGCTTGCGAACGGCATCGCCCGGATAAGAGCCGTCAATCATCATTCGCGCCTGGTGGTCGACGATCTCAAAAGTAATATTGATACGGTGGATCATTGCGATCACCGCAATCGGGTCGTCGACGTCGATCCCTTCCTCCAGCGCTTTCCAGGTGATGGCGCGATACATCGCGCCGGTATCGACGTAGTTGTAGCCCAGCATCCGGGCCAAGGCGCGCGACACGGTGCTCTTGCCGCTGGCCGCCGGCCCGTCCACCGCCACCACCACGGTCTTGTCGGTTGTTGATGGAGTGCTCACTGTCGCAGTTGCTCCAGCTTCTCGAAGAAATTTGGAAACGTTTTGCTCACGCACTGTGGATTCTTAATACGAATGCCCGGAACTTTCAATCCTAACACAGAAAAACACATCGCCATCCGATGGTCCTTATACGTTTCAATGTCCGCGCCAGCCAGTTGACTAGGCTCAGCGGGCCAGACGGTAAAACCACCCTTGCGTTCCTCCGCCTTCGCGCCAACACGCTGCAATTCCTTTACCATTGCATGAATTCGATCGCTTTCCTGCTCGCGCATCCTTGCCGCGTCCGTGATGGTGACCGGGTTCTTTCCGAACAATGCGCAGATGGCCAATGTCATCACGCTATCGCCCAGGTCCCGCAACCGGGACACAGTCGTGGGTGGTGGGAGAAACTGGGGGAATTTGCCATCGACCTGTAAGGAGTTTCGAGGTCGGCCACCAATTTCGACGCACCCCGCTGTCAAATGGGCTGCCGCCACGAAGTAGGATGCACTCGAGAGATCGGGCTCAATCAGATAATCATGGCGGAAAGTGTTCACCATTTTGCGGGTCATCTCCACGTAGCTGTAAGGCTCGTCTGGTTCCACCAGCTGCAATTCGAACTTCGCCTTGTCCGCGATCAGCAGTAGCGCACTGGCGAACTGGCTGCTCTGCTTGGCGCTAACTGTGACATGGCCGCCCTTTAGTCCCGTCGCTCGAATAACAGCTGGTAGGCAGGCATGCTTGGTTTGGACCTCGACCCCCAGTTGCTGTAGTGCATAAAACAGGTCGTGCATCGGTCGCTCATGCATCCGTGCATCGCCGCGAATCGTGTACTCCCCGTGCCCGAGACAAACCAGCGCCGTCAGGAATCGCGCCGCTGTGCCCGCGTTGCCGACATACAATTCCGCCTTTTTTGCTGGAATTTCGCCGTCGTGCCCAATCACTGTTATCGTACGATTGCACTCCTCAGTTGGATCAGGCTCGACCATTACTTCAAGCCCAAGTTTCTGCAGCGAATCTACCATCACCTGTGTATCATCCGCCCACAGCGCGCCGCGCAGCGTGCATTTGCCTTTGGCGAGTGCCGCGAGAATCAACGCGCGATTCGTAATGCTCTTCGAACCGGGCACCGTGATCGTGCAATTCGGTGGCTTCGTGAGCGGTTCGATGGGGTAGGGGTCAGGCAAAGGCTTCACGTCTGAAACCTCAGCTCATCTCGAAAATGCTTGGCTCGCTTCAGCATCGTGCGCAATTCGACGGCGTCGGAATTCTCAACCGCGGCCCGGACCTTGGCGAGTTCCTCAATCAATTGGTCGAGAGCACGGCCTATCTCCTCGCGGTTCTCGAGGCAGATTTCCGTCCACATCTCGAACGGGCCGCCGGCGATGCGCGTGAAATCTTTGAAACCGGGGCCGACAAAGTTCAGCGGATGCGCGCCGTCGTTGCACACGACGTTGACAACCGTGGCGGCGACGATGTGCGGCAAATGGCTGATGCGGGCGACGATCTCGTCGTGCTTCAGCGGGGCGAGCGTCTTCACCGAGCAGCCAAGCGCCTTCCAAAAATCGTACACGACATTGACCGCCGCCTTGTCCGAATCCTCGCGTGGGGTGACGATGCAGACGGCGTTGTCAAAGAGATCGCGCTTTGCCGCGTCGATGCCGGATTGTTCTGAACCAGCCATCGGATGGGAGCCAACGAAATGGGCCTGTCCTTGCAACGCGTCGGAAAGCGCGGTCACGATGGTGTATTTGACGCTGCCGACATCGGTCACGACACAGCCCACAGGCAGGGACGGACGCATTTGCTCGGCGAGCGCGCGCATGGCCCCGATCGGCGTGGCGAGCACGACCAGTTCCGCATCCGCGACAGCTTTCGCCAGATCGGTCACCGCTTCATCCGCCGCCCCGAGTTTGTAGGCTTGGTCCACCGCATCGGGACGACGTCCCCAAATCACGACCCGCGTGGCGACCTTGCGTTGTCGGGCCGCGAGACCAATGGAACCGCCCAGGAGGCCGGGGCCGAGGATGGAAAGTTTGCCAAGCATCGAAGGTCGTTGTAACAGCAAATATTTCATTTGGCAACATCACGGGATTCCACCTATAGTGCCGCGACTTTTGGAGCCTGCGAATTCGTCGCCGCGCTCCCGGGGTCCCAGGGAGGAATATGAGGTTGGGGAACTTTCCCGTAGGCGCACTGATCATCGCCTACGGCGTTATTTTGTTATGTGGCTCTTGTACGGTCTCACATTCGACGTATGTCACGAGCCCGCCGCGACCGTTGCCCACACCAGCGCCGGTACCAAGCCCGACGCGCGCGGCCGAGTTGCGAGGCGTCTGGGTCAGCGACACCACGAAGCTCGACTGGGACAGTGCGACAGCGAACCTGCAGCGCGCGGGCTTCAATACGATTTTTGCCAATCTTGCCTCGGGTGGCGCGGCGTTTTACCCGAACAGCATGGCTCTCCCCAGTATCGTCAACGGTTCGCCCGACCTGGTCGCGCGCGGGATTGAGCTGGCGCATCGACGCGGGCTGGCGGTGCACGCCAAACAAATTGTCACGTTCATGTTCAAGGCACCTCCTGAATTCCAACGGGAATTGGTCGCGTCGGACCGCGTGATGCGGGGACCCGACGGTCATCCAGTCATGCAGGCCGGTTTTACGTGGTTGTGTCCCTCACAGGAAGCAAACCGCGCGCTGGTTGCGTCATCTGTGACAGAAATGGTCAAGAGGTACCCCGTCGATGGCATTCAGTTCGATTACATCCGCTTTTGTGAACAACCGTCCTGTTTCTGCGCCAATTGCCGTCGCGAATTTGAGCGCAGCATCGGCACGCACCTGAAGCATTGGCCAGAAGCCGTGATGCAGGGTGCGTACGTCACGCAGTTCAACGAATGGCGGCAACACGTCATCAATAGTTGGATTGAAGATCTTTCCGCCCGGGCCCGACAGGCGCGGCCAAATCTGGCGGTATCGGCAGCCGTCTTTTCCGATCTTGATCGCGCGCGCGAGGAGAAAGCCCAGGACTGGAAGCTCTGGCTCGACCGCGGGTATGTGGATTATGTTTGCACGATGACCTACACCCCTGATTTGCGTGATTTCGAGTCCAAGGTGCAAAAGGAACAAACGTGGGCGCCGCGCCGCAAGGTTGTCGTCGGCATCGGCAGTTGGAAGTTCGACCGCATGAGCCAATTGTCGGCGCAAATCACCATGACCCGCCAACTCGGCGCGCCGGGTTTCGTGCTGTTTTCTTATGATGACGCGGCCAATCGTAATTTCCTGCCCAATCTGGGCCCTTCGTCCGCGAGATTCTGACCCAACGGTTGCGCCCTTTTCCGCTTGCAAAGCCGCCATTTGGCCGTTATTCTACTTAATCCTGCCACGAGTATTCGAGACAGGAACAACCGTTCCGAAGGGATTCGGGACATAAAAACACTAAACCAAAATCCAGTCGTTTAATGACTGGATGTCTCGCGCCATGAAAAGTCGTGCGGTCGCGGGATGAAACAACGGAGGATACATTGCCCAGCGTAACAGTGGAAGAGTTGTTGGAAGCCGGGGTTCATTTCGGTCACCAGACCAAGCGGTGGAACCCCAAGATGAAAAAGTTCATTTTCGCCGCGCGTAACGGAATTCACGTTATCGACCTCAACAAGACCCTCACCCAGATCGAAATCGCCTGCGGTTTTCTCCACGATATCGTGCTCAGCGGGGGCTCCGTTTTGTTCGTCGGCACCAAAAAGCAGGCGCAACAGGAAGTCAAGGAAGCGGCCATACGCACCAATATGCCGTACGTCGTGGATCGCTGGCTCGGTGGCACCCTGACGAACCTGCGGACCATCCGCAATAGCGTCAAGCGGATGCAGGAAATCGACCGTCTTCTTTTGTCGCCCGAAGGCGAACATTTGCCCAAAAAGGAAGTCGCATTCCTTCGTCGTGAACAAAACAAGCTGCACCGCAACCTCGACGGTATTGTGAAAATGGAGCGGGCGCCCGCCGCGATGTTCGTGATCGATATCATGCGCGAAGCCATCGCCATCCACGAGGCGCAACGCCTCGACATCCCGATCATTGCCCTGGTGGACACCAATTGCGACCCCGATCAGGCCACGTACCCGATTGCCGGGAACGACGACGCCATTCGCGCGGTCAAACTGATCACAAACGTGATCGCCAACACCATTGCCGAGGCACAGGCCGAGCTGGGCAAGAAATATCCCACACCTGCACTCGCGCCCGTGGAGGTCGCTCCGCCGCCAGCCGAGCCGGCGTTGTCTCCTGTGGAGTCAGCCATCTCAGCCTAGGCAGTTTGCGACGCCAGAAATCAAGATGACTACAACAACCATGCAAGCAATTGACTCCAAACTCGTGAAGGAACTGCGCGATAAGACCGGCGCGGGCATGATGGACTGTAAAGTGGCCCTGCAGGAAGCCAAGGGCGACCTGGCCGAGGCTGAGAAGATCCTCCGCAAGAAGGGAATCGCCGTTGCCGGCAAGAAGGCGGCGCGCGCGGCCAATGAAGGCTGCATCGCCAGCTACATTCATCACGGCAGCAAACTCGGCGTCCTGGTGGAAATTAACTGCGAGACCGACTTCGTCGCGCGTAACGAAAGCTTCCGCGAGCTCGTCAAGGACGTCACGCAGCACATCGCCGCGGCCAACCCCAGCTATGTGAAGCGTGAAGATGTTCCCGCGAACATCCTTGAGAGTGAAAAAGAAATCTACCGCGCGCAGGTGAAAGACAAGCCCCCGCAAGCGGTTGACAAGATCGTCGCCGGCAAACTGGATAAGTTTTACTCCACGGTTTGCCTGCTGGAGCAGCCGTTTGTGAAGAATCCCGAGGTCCTGATCAAGGACCACATTACGGCAAAGATCGCGCAGTTGGGCGAGAACATCGTCATTCGGCGCTTCACCCGCTGGCAATTGGGTGAGGAAGTCGTGGACGCGACGCCGACAACCTGAGTTACGGAGACTACCAGGATGACAACGACATCCGCACCGCCGCTCAAATATCGGCGCGTGATGTTGAAGTTGAGTGGCGAAGCGCTGTTGGGTCCGCGCGAGTACGGCATCTCACCGGAAACCTGCGACTCCATCGCGCAGGAAATCAAGGAGATCAAGGAGCTCGACGTCCAACTGGCGGTTGTTATTGGCGGCGGCAACATCTTCCGCGGGCTCGCGGGAACCAAGCACGGCCTGGACCGCACCACCGGCGATTATATGGGCATGCTCGCCACGGTGATCAACGCCCTCGCGCTTCAGGACGCGCTGGAAAAGAACGGCGTCCATACCCGCGTGCAATCCGCCATCGAGATGCGCGCCGTGGCCGAACCGTTTATCCGCCGTCGCTCGATGCGACACTTGGAGAAGGGCCGCGTGGTCATTTTCGCGGCCGGCACGGGCAACCCGTATTTTTCCACCGACACCACCGCCGCGCTGCGCGCCAGCGAGATCGGCGCGGACGTTGTGCTCAAGGCGACGAAAGTGGAAGGCGTGTACACAGCCGACCCGAAAAAGGACCCGACCGCGACGAAGTACGACAAGCTCAGTTACATGGACGCGCTGAAGGGGCGGTTGAATGTGATGGACTCCACGGCGTTCTCTCTTTGCATGGACAATAAAATCCCGATCGTCGTCTTCAACCTCTTCAAGCGCGGCAACATCAAGCGCGTCCTCCTCGGCGAATCGATTGGCACTCTGGTGAGCGACTAGCTCGCCCTGGGCCGAGGTATCGTTCGTGGTTGTGAGCCTGCACGCCGTGGCCTTGACGAAGGCAGGTTGACATCTCCGACCAGAGTTTCTAATCTCTCGAACATGACCTTGCAAGAAGTCCTCGACTCGATGGAAGAAAAGATGATGAAGTCGCTCGAATTCGTCCATGGCGAATTCGCCTCCGTCCGCACCGGCAAAGCGTCGACATCCCTCGTGGAGAATATCCAGGTGGAGGCATATGGCTCGAACATGCGATTGCGCGAACTGGCGGGCATCTCCACACCCGAACCGCGGCTCATCGTTATCCAACCCTGGGATGTCAGCCTCGTGCAGGCCGTGGAGAAAGCCTTGATGAAGTCGGAGCTGGGCATCACGCCGCGCATTGACGGCAAAATCCTCCGCATCCCGATTCCGGAACTCGACCAGGAACGCCGCCTTGAATTGGACAAGGTTTGCAAGAAAATGGCCGAAGAAGGACGCATCGCCATCCGTAGCGAGCGTCGGAACGCGCACGATCAGGTCAAGAAGCTGGAAAAAGACGGGAAAATCACCGAGGACGACCTCAAGCATGCGGAGAAGGAAATCCAGAACAAGACCGACGAATACACCAAGGAGATCGACACCGTCCTGGCCCACAAGGAGAAAGAAATCCTGCAGGTGTGATTGCCGACCCTCGAAGATCCCCGGGTAAACTTCCGCATTGCGATTCACGTTCATTCCGCTATATTCAGGCCGCCTGCGCGGCGTATTTTCCGACGACCCCATCGTCTAGCCCGGCCCAGGACATCGCCCTTTCACGGCGGTAACGCGGGTTCGAATCCCGCTGGGGTCGCCAAACTTGCATGAAGGGTCATTTCCGGCTGTAACATCTTGAAGACAGGACAGGTTACAGCGGTTCGAAATAGCTCCGTGAGGTCAAAATACTCATCTGACTTTTGTGGTCGAGATTTGATCAGCCATACCAAAGCGACCGGCACAGTTGATGACTGGCGTAAAACGCCGTTTTGATTCAGTGGAAGGTCGTCAAGGAACCCAACAACGGCCTGACCAGACGCGAGGCGCTGTGATCGTGATTTAACGAACGAATCACGACGTCGTTCGTTCGCTTCGTCAGGCGGCTTGACGGTGGTAGAAGTTTAGCAGCCCACCCAACCGCTCCACCTTCACGATCGTCCCTTCCCGTGCCTCCAGCCGTGGGTCGGGAAAAGGAATCACATTGTTGATCCCCTGATGATTGCGTTCGGCGTGATAGTGCGCCAAGTATTCACGGATCACATGCTGCAAGGTGCTTTCGCCGAACAGGACGAACTGCTCCACACATTCCGTTTTGATGGTCTTCACGAACCGCTCCGCAAACGCATTCAGGTTCGGGGAGTGTGGCGGAAGTTTCACGACCGCGATACCGGCGGTGTTCAGGATTTGGTCGAAGGACTGGATGTATTTGGAGTCGCGGTCGTGAATCAGATAGCGGGCTCCGACAAGTTCCCCCTCCCACCCGGTCACATTCCTGGCGATCTGCTTCATCCACGGTTCGTTCGGATTCTGGCTCATTCCCCCGAGAACGATCCGACGGGTTCCCACGTGGATGAAGAACAGCACGTAATAGGTCGTCAGTCCCCAGCTCGTCCAAATCTCTGTCGTGAAGAAATCCGTCACCCACAGCACTTCCCGGTGCCAATGAATGAAATCGCTCCATGTCGTATTCCGTCGTCTGTCAGGTGATGACTCAAGGCCGTTTCGCTGGAGGATGTTGCCCACCGTCTGGTCGCTGATGTGGTGCCCCAGATTGTGGATCGCGCCAGCAATTCGGTCATAGCCCCAAACAGGATTGTCTCGGGCCAAACGGATGACGGGGTCTTCGATTTCGGTCTTGGTCGGCGGTCGTCCGTGCCGCTTACGAAATCTCGAACCATCGAACTTCTTGGCCACCAGTCGCCGGCGCCATTTGAGGATCGTCTCAGGTTTGACGATAGTGACTGTGTCCGCCATCAGTTTACCGAGGGCGATGGCTTTCTCGGCGAGGATGCCTCGCTCGTTGTCGGTCAGGAGAATACGGCTGTCGATCTGGTTGCGTAGGACGCGGTTCTCGTCAAGCAGGTACTCGATTCTGCGTAACAGGTCTTCGTTGACGGTGCCGGTGATGTAGGCCAGCATTCGTTTCCAAGGCATGGGATGTTCCTCGCGGCGATGCTACCTGAAGAAATTCAGCGTGGACGAGTTATTTGACCACACGACCAACGAATGCCCGCAATGTCCAGTAAAATCAAGCCTTACAAGGTTACCAGAAGATATAATGTCGACGGGGGCGCGATGTAGCCGCGCAGCCGGAATTACTTCAGCAACTTCTTCCACCGCCGGATCTGCGTTGCCACGTTCTTCGGCGATGACGAGGGTTTAAAGGACAATAAATCGCGAATCCGTCGTCGGGTTTATCTTCTTCGGTAGAGCCGCTACGCCGAAGGCGCTGGCCTCGAATTTCGTGCCGGTCGCACCGCCACTGGCGGAAATCGTCTTGATCACGCTGGCACCGGCGGAGGTATCATCGCTGCTGCCAAAGCCGCTGGAGCCAGGCACAACGCCGGCGCCGACGAACGAATTGTTGATCGCGCCGGCAGCGCGGAGGCTGGCGATGGTCCCGGCGCCATAGGTGTCGGCGTTGAAGCCGGTGCCGCCGACCTGGCCGTCGTCGCCCAGATTCGCGCCGGCCAGGACGGTCGCGTTGGTGATATTGAGTGTCGAAAGGCTGACGATTTCCGAAGCGGCGGCAATCAAGCCGCTCACGTTGCCAACCTTTGCACGGCCGAGAAATCCAGCGCTGTAGATCGAACCGCTGACGTCGCCAGTAGTAAGGGAGGTAATATTGCCGAGGACGTTGATCTGTCCATTGACGGCGCCGAGCGTGAGCTTTCCGACCGTCCCGCCCGCCGAGAGCGTGCCGTCCAATTGGCCGGCGACGAGAGAACCAATTCCTTCCGCGACGTCCACGTTGCCGGCGATGTCGCCGAGTTTCGCGGTTCCCAGCGAGCCGGTGATCGTGAGCGCGTTGGAGATCGTGACGGCCGTCGCCTTGATGGATTTAAGGGAACCCGTCACGTCGACGTTGCCCAAGGCGACCGTACCGCCGCCCTTCACGGCGACACTCAATGCCGCGCTGGCCGAACTCGCCGTGATTTCAAGATCGATTTCGGATCCCGATTGAGAGATGGTGCCGGTGCCGCTGGTTAGGGTGAAAACGGCGGTGCGTCCAGAGCCAAGGTCGACCGTGAAGGGGGTCTTCTTTCCATTGACGATTCCAAAAATACCCAGCAGGGTATCCTCGGGTTGCGCCGCGCGACTGGTTACGGATGGCACACTGCCCAATAGAAAAGTGCCTAACAGCAAGCAAAGCATATAAAATCGTGTCCTTGGGCGGATATTAATAGTCATTTAAATGGCCTTTCTAGCGACCTCTGTGGGACGTCGAACTGCATTGAGCGTTATTCTATAATCCCTGACAGCTTCCACAAGCTCAATTCAACAGCTTCTTCCAACGCTTGATCTGCGCCGCCACATTCTTCGGCGACGGAGCGCCGATGGCGGTGCGGGCAGCCAAGGCGCGGCGAACGTCGAATACCTTGCCGGCGGCGGGGCCGTACTTCTTGGCGGCGAGTTTCGGTAGCGAGACGCCGGTCTCTTCCACCTCGGCAACAAGAGCGCCGACAGCATGATGAGCTTCACGGAATGGCATCCCCTTCATTACCAAAAAATCAACGAGGTCCGTCGCGAGCATCATCGGGTCGCTCGCGGCAGCTTCGCATTTAACGTGGTTGATATGGATGTGGCGCATCATTTCCGCCACGATGTGCAGCGTGCACAACAGAATGTCCGCCGACTTAAACAGCGGCTGCTTGTCCTCCTGCAGATCGGGGTTGTAGCTCAACGGTAGCGATTTCAAAAGCGTCAATGACTGCACCAGGTTTCCATAAAGCCGCGTGGTCTTACCCCGCGCCAACTCCGCGATGTCGGGATTCTTCTTCTGCGGCATGAGCGACGTCACGCGCATCCTCAACGCGCTTGAAGAAGGCGATACCAGTGCGGCGGATCAATTACTCCCATTGGTTTACGAGGAACTGCGCCGTCTCGCCGCGCACAAGATGGCGAATGAAAAGCCGGGCCAAACGTTACAGGCCACGGCGCTCGTACATGAGGCGTGGCTCCGGCTAGTCGGCAATCAAGACCAAAAGTGGAACAGCCGCGCTCATTTCTTTGGGGCGGCGGCGGAAGCCATGCGGCGCATTCTAATAGAGAGCGCTCGACGCAAGAGCGCGCAACGCCATGGCAGTGGCCAGCAACGCGTCGACATCGAGGAAGCCGACATCGCTTCCCCAACCAAGGACGATCAACTTCTGGCTGTCAACGAAGCCCTCGAGAGATTCGCCACGATTGACCCCGTGAAAGCTGAGTTGGTCAAGCTGCGCTATTTCGTCGGCATGACGATCCCGGAAGGTGCCGACATCCTCGGCATTTCCGAGCCAACCGCGAAGCGCCACTGGGCTTATGCCCGCGCCTGGTTATACCGCGAGATCGCATCGCAGTAGTTTGACGATTCAGTCGACTGGCTGGATTTCCCCACCCCATCCCGCCGCCTGATCCACTTTCCCGTGGCATATTCGTGGCGCAGATGTACAGTTTTGTTGCATTCTGATGCATGGTGTTGCCGGGTAGCCACAGACACAAGTTACTCAAATTACGCAGTTTGCTAGGAAAACGTCAAAGTGCAAAGAGGGCTTTCCCCGCTTTCCTAAACCGCAGGTCGCCCTTTCGAATCGGGCTGAGCACTACATTTATTGGCTTCGGAGTCTGCCAATTCTTGAGAAGATCTGTCCGTGGCGTATACGTGACGTAGCGGAGCAGAATTTGCGCGGTGTCGATGTCGAGATTAGCCGGGCGTCATTGACACTGTCGTCTGCGCAATCCTACGGCCTCCACCGCTCGCATCCCCGCTGAATCGCCGTCACTTCCACCGCCTCCGAGAAACGCCCGAAAACCGAATTCTGCCAGTTGCTGCCCATATCCCGATGCCCCGTGAACACCTGGATCTCGTATTCGAACCGCCGTTGCTGCTTCTGCCGCAGGATTTCCCAGCCGAATTCCAATCGCCGCAAAAATCCTCATCCCGCGACATTTTGTTGCACCTTCATGCGATTGCCGAAAAATGAATCCACACGCACAACTTGCTCAATATAGAACAGCTACTTATAGTTGCACATGGTCGGGCGCAACGACCGGCCTTTCCATGGACCAAATGAACCGGACGCTGCTGGATTGGTTGTTGGCGGAATTCCCTGACACGCCACGGAAACGCGCCAAGCAATGGATCCTGGCGGGGCGGGTGAGCGTCGCTGGCGCAGTGGTGCGAAAACCGAATCAGTTGATCCCTGATCCGCGCGGGACGCTGGAATTGCAGGGGCGTCGGTCGTCCAAGTTGGTGCTCGACCAGGAATGGCGTCTTCATCCTCGGCTGAGTTTGGTGTATCTCGATTTGTCGCTGGCGATCGTCAACAAAGGGCCGGGACTGCTCTCCGTGCCGGCGCCGATCACGGACATCTCGGCGCTGAGCATTCTGGCGGATTTTCTGGCCGGCAAGTTGCGCGGGCTGGGGCACCGCACAGCCGAACATCGCCTGCCACCGGCGTTTCGTTTGTTGCAACCACTGCCGGTGCATCGCCTCGACCAGTTTACGACGGGCGTACTGTGCCTGGCGATGAACCCGGCGGCGCGGGCAGCGCTGATCGAACAATTCTCGGCGCATACAGCTTCGCGGCAGTACGTGGCGTTCGTGGATGGGCGACCCCAAAAGCCGCGGGGCACGTGGCGGCATTGGCTGCGGTTCAATGACGAGATGTTGCGACAGCATGTCTTTGCAACGCCGAGTGGACCCGACGCGTTGGAATCCGTCACGCACTACGAAGTGCTCGACGAATTTCCCGTCGGCACGACCGGTCGTATTGTGAGCAAGATACGATTCCGCCTGGAGACGGGCCGTACGCATCAGATTCGCGCGCAAGCAGCGTATGAGGGGTTGCCGTTGATCGGGGACCGGACGTATCATCCGCAGTATCATGCGTCGAGACGTGCGAGTGGCACGGTACTGGTGGAGTTTGAACGACAGGCGTTGCATGCCGAGTCGCTCGAGTTGGAGCATCCACAACAAGCAGGCAAACGCCTCACGTGGCAGACCCCGTTACCAGCCGATTTGCAGAAGCTTGAACGTACGTTGCAGGGCAACAAGGGCATGAGATAACGATGAATCCAAACATCAGCCGGTTATCGTCCCCGTGGAAACCAACAAGCATCAGGTATGAACTCGAAAAGCGGTTCGAACTCGGCCCCGTTAGGTAGTTGCTGCTTGCAACATGGCGATTTGCTTGAGAAATTCGACAATCTGATTCCAGTTAGAAATTACCTGGATCACCACTTTCTTTCAGAGAGGAAACGATGAAAATCATTCGCTATCGGGATTCGGGTGGGCGCATTTGGCATGGGGCCGACGGCCGGCGCATTGAGGGCGACATCTTCGGTCAGTTTGCCGTCACGGCGGAGAAGGCCGAGGTTAAGAAATTGCTCGCGCCGATTGTGCCGGTGCAAATCCTGTGCATCGGGCTGAACTACCGTGGCCACGCGCAGGAGACCAACGCGAAGTTGCCGGAATATCCCGTCCTGTTCACCAAGGGAATCAGCACCGTGCAGAATCCCGGAGATCCGATCCTGCTCCCAACGCACCTCAAGAGTGAGGAAGTGGATTACGAGTGTGAGTTGGCGGTGGTCATCGGGAAACCGGCCAGGAACGTTTCGAAGAAAGACGCACTCGATTACGTGCTTGGCTATACTTGCGGTAACGATGTGAGCGCCCGTGATTGGCAGATCAAGCGCGGCGGCAGCCAGTGGTGCCGCGGCAAGAGCTTCGATACCTTCTGCCCACTCGGCCCCTGTCTCATCACCGCCGACGAGATTCCCAACCCGAACACGCTGGCGATCAGGACCGTCGTCAACGGCGAAGTGCGGCAGGAATCGAACACGCGAGACATGATTTTCGATGTTCCCACCTTGATCGAGTTTCTTAGCGGCAGCACGACGCTGTTGCCCGGTACGGTGATCATGACCGGCACGCCGCAGGGCGTGGGCATGGCGCGTAAACCGCAATCCTGGTTGCGCGCGGGAGATAGTGTGACCGTCGAGATCGAAAAAATCGGAGCGCTGACGAATCCTGTGCAGAACGAGCCGTGAGATGGCGTGCCGGCCGTTCATTCCGGGATCGCTTCCCGCTTCGCGTGTAAACCATAGGTTGTCAGTTTCTCGCGCATGGTCGGACGGGAAACGCCCAGCCACTTGGCGGCTTTGACCTGATTACCCTGCGCGAGTTGGATGGCCTGCGCGTACAATTCGCGCTCGGTCGCTTCGGTCACGGCGTCGGACACATTCTCAAATTCGCCGCGCACGGCGCGCGCCAGGAGGTCGGAGATATAACTGGCCAGCGTCTGGTCAACCGCCGGGCGGGGGAGCCTGGCCTGGGCGATTGCCGCATGAACTTCGTCGGGACCAACGGTGAAACCCCGCGCCAGCAGTAGCGCTTTGCGGATGACATTCTCCAGTTCCCGCACGTTACCGGCCCACGGTTGCTGTTGGAGAAACTGGATGGCGTCCGCGGACATGGAGGCGTTGACGGAGCCGAGTTCTCCACCGTGGCGGTGCAAGAAATGGCGGACGAGCGCCGGCAGGTCTTCGCGACGATCGCGCAGCGGCGGGATGGTGACCACGGCAACATTGAGGCGATAGTAGAGATCCTCGCGGAACTGGTTTTCGCGGATGGCGGCTTCCAGGTCGCGGTGCGTCGCCGCCAGGATGCGAACGTCAACCGAGATGGGTTCCTTGCCACCCACCCGTTGGATCGTTTTCTCTTGCAGCACACGCAGTAACTTCCCTTGCGTGCTCATCGTCATGTCGCCGATTTCGTCGAGAAAGATCGTGCCATTGTTGGCCTGCTCGAAACGGCCGATGCGTCGCGCGGTGGCGCCCGTGAACGAGCCTTGTTCGTGTCCGAACAATTCGCTTTCGAGCAACGTCTCGGGGATGGCGACGCAATTGACCACGATGAAAGGTTGCTTGCCGCGATCGCTGTGCTGGTAGAGTGCGCGGGCCACCAACTCTTTGCCGGTGCCGGTCTCGCCGCGGATCAGGACGGTGACGGACTTGGCGGCGAGGCGGCCGATTTCCTTGTACACGGATTGCATGGCGCGACTGTTGCCGACGATGGCATCGCTCGGCGCCTCGGTTTCGCCCAACTCGACCGGATCGGAGAGCAGGCGGCTGCTGGCCACGGCTTTGTCGATCATGTCGAGTAGTTCGGCGGGATCGAAAGGTTTCAACAGGTAATCGTACGCGCCGAGCTTGGTCGCCTCGATGGCCGTTTCCGTGGTGTGGTGCGCCGTCATGAGGATGATGGGCTGTTGCGGCTTGATCGCGCGCAGGCGGTTGATGAGTTCCAGCCCGGCTTTATCGCCGACCGAACTGGCGCCGGGCAATTGCAGGTCGGTCACCACGACGTCGAAAGAATTGTCCCGCGCGCGGACCAGTCCGTCATCGGTGTTGAAAGCCGTCTCGACGGTGTAGCCTTCCACCTGCAACACGTGCTTGAGCGACCAGGCGAGCGACGTGTCGTCTTCGACTATCAGGATTTTCGGGGACGTTTTCATGGATGTTCCGCCATCGCGGGCAACACTATCGCGAACGTCGTGCCATGACCCGCTTCCGTCTGGAATTCCAATTTACCATGATGATTATTCACGATTTGTGCAGCAATTGACAGGCCGAGTCCCGTTCCACCCTTCTTTGTGCTGAAAAAAGGGTCAAAAAGACGATTTTGTACGTCGTGAGGGATACCCGGCCCCGTGTCGTTGACTTCGAGAACCACCACGTCCACGGTCCGCTCTTCGAGTGGACGCGTATCGTGGCGAGCGCGCAAGGTAATGACACCATCGACCTCGATGCTATCCGCCGCGTTTTGGATGAGGTTGATCAACACCTGCTTCATTTGCTGCGGATCGGCGAGGAACTGCGCGCCGTTCACGGGGTCGATCTTTAGTTCGATGTTTTGCCTCTCGCATTGCGGCGCAAAAAGGTCGCGGACCTCGTGCAGCAGCGCGTCGCCCGTGATGGGCGTCAGGCGCGGTTCCGCGGGGCGGGCGAGTTGCAGAAAGTCGGTGACGATGCGGTTCAGGCGGTCGATCTCGTTGCGGATGACCAGGGCGTCTTCGTGGGGGGGCGTGCCGGACACGAGCGTTTTCTGCAGCGTGAACAACCGCGCGCGGATGGCTGTCAAGGGATTGCGGATTTCATGCGCGACACCAGCCGCGAGTTCACCGAAGTGCGCCATCTTCAGGTTGCGCTCGATAATGGTGTCGCTTTCGTTCAGCCGGCGGCGCAATGGAGAGACCACGCGACGGTAGGCGACCAGCATTACCCAAAATCCGAACGCCACCAGCAGGAGCAGGGCCGCCACCAGCACGTGCTGCAGCCAGGGGAACCACGATCTCGAGCCCGACAGGAAAATCTGGATCGCCTGTCCTTGCGCGCGGGCCTTGCTGGCAAGTGCCACCAGCTTCCGTGATTGCAGGCGGACTTTATCCAGTTCCGCGATGCCCTGGCCAATACCCTCCGAAACCGCCGGTTCCTTCGCGGCGCGCCGGGCTTCCACCAGATAGGCATCGTACTCCGTGTCGATTTCATCGAGCAAGGTGCCGAGGTCGGTGGTGATCTGCACCGGCTGCAGCATCGTGATCTTCGCTTTCAGGGAGGACGCCTTCATTTCCGTCACCCAGTCTTTCAATTCCTGGCTCTTGCGCTGGAAACGCTCCCATTCGGTGCGATCGTGCCGCGCGGCATAGCGCAGCAAAATGTCATTCAACTCGCCCACCGACGGCTCGAGATAATCCGCAATGCGGAAATAAGCATCGGGCATGGTCCGAAAAGTGATGGGAATCTGGTCCACCTGCCGGGCAATGCGAAAGGCGCGGAGCGCAGCCCATCCAATCGCCAGCACTATCAGGAATAGCGCCACCTCGAAGACCGTCAACCGCAGTTTGTTTTGCCCACTCATCTCGCCCGTCAGGAAAATACTCGCCAATTGGACAGTAGAGCCCCCGGGAACGCGTAAAACAACTCAAAAAATTGTCCGCGCGGAGTGCCATCGATATCCATTGCCACGTGCGCCAACGTTGGGTTCATTTTCCGAAAGCCGAGGCGCGAGGGTAGCGCCGAGACGGCGTCGTGTCGTGCCGACGCCCGAAGGGTGCAGCTCAGGGGTGTGAACGGAGCCAACAGAACCCGATAAACCGCCAAAAAAGTTACTTCCGCGGTATCCGAACCCATCAAAAACCCTCTCCGGTGGGTTCGTTTTCCAAAACGAACCCACCGATTTTCCGCGCATATTTCCTCTGCAACAGATGTATTCATAGTAACTTACACCAAAATTTCCTTCAAAAAACGGTGGGTTCGTTTCGCAGAAACGTATAGGGGCCCCCTTATCTGGCCTTCGTGGCTCTCCCGAAGGCAAACCCATCCTTTGGCCTTCCTCGCGTCCTCGCGAAGAAGGCACTCCTTATCAAAGATCTAATCTGCACTGACTATACCCAATCCATCGCCCCATGTCCAGTAAAATTATCAATTAGCGATATGAGTGCAGGGGGATGGGAGGGCCGCGCTGCCGCGCGGCCGCACAACCGTAGGATCCACTTCCCCGTGGACGGTGCGCGGGCTTGGGGATATGATTACGGCATAAGCGCCCACACTACAGGAGGACAATCATGAGCCCAGTTGAATCCAACGGTGCCAGGTTTATCCGTACCCACGAAGAGATTTACGTCGCTGAGTCCGCTATCTGCGACATCCATTTCACTCATCGAGAAGAAAGAAAGCCGGGGTTTGAACCGAGCGGTGCCACAGGCGCAAAGACCGTCGGACGCCGAATCCTCGAAGCCGAAATCACCGTAGTTTCAGGAGAAAAGCGCTATGCGCACGACAAATTCGCGGAAGACCTCCTGAAGCTGGTCCAGGCCCGCACGTATTCGAGTTAGGTCCGTATCGGACAGTGGACAATGTCCCAAGAAGAGAACAAATCAGTTCGAGAGTCTCGTCCGGCAGTGATTTGGCTTGCTGGGATCGTTTCGATTTACGGCGCGGTTGGACTCGTGTGGCGCGTAGCTGTCCTGCACAAACCGCACGGTGGGCTTGTTCGTTTGTGGGCAGTCTTTGCGCTGTATTGCTTTGTGGCAGTGGGCCTATTTCGCCGGTGGAAATCGAGTCGGTGGATAACGGTTGTTTTGTTGGTCGTTTGGACTATCTATGCGTATTGGGTGGTATACAATACCCCATATAATAAACCCCGTAGTGAGTGGAACGCAGTGGACTGGTTAGTACTGACGACCGGCATCTTTATAGCTGTGTCAATGTTCCCTATTGCCGCCGGTCTAATTGCTCTTCAGCCGAAAGTTTCGCGCTATTTCAATCCAAGCTCGAAGAGCGAAGAGATGCCGAATCGGCCTCCAGAAATTTCAAATTAAGACACCACCGGACGCTAGTGCCGCGTGACAAACGTCGACCCATGATTTATTGTTCCCCACGTACACATGGACAGCGCGCTTATTGCAATTGACCCAGCGCCGCCCCGCCGTCTGCCGCCGTGGATTCGGCAGCGCGTGCCGGGCGGCGAACGCTACGCCTACCTGAAACACGTCCTCCGCGAATTCAAGCTGCACACCGTTTGCGAAGAGGCGAAATGCCCGAACAT
>Ga0224557_1000189_pt1 | contig 72553 bp, 63 predicted proteins | sample 714S31014metaG_FD_180677 | JGI IMG/M metagenome (GOLD analysis project Ga0224557, IMG submission 180677) | Peat soil microbial communities from Stordalen Mire, Sweden - 717 S3 10-14 | ecosystem: Environmental > Terrestrial > Soil > Wetlands > Peat | place: Sweden: Norrbotten County, Stordalen...
AGCCTGAGGATCGTCGTGGGAGTGATGGACCAGTTATCCTGAGGCTGATGACAGGAAAAGCAGGTGCGGCCGTTGGTGCCGAGAGATGTGAAGAAGGGGTTGCCGACGGTGGTAACGGTGCCCCCGGGAAAGTAGGTGGAGGTTTGACCGTTGGCATCGTGAGAAGTGGTCATTTGTGCCAAGACGGGAGGAACGTTTCCGGTCCCAACAGGGGACGCGAGAGGCGCCTGACGAGCTTGTTGCCAAGCGGCGCTTAACCATGCGGGGAAGGAAGAAGACGTGGACTGAGCGAGCACAAACGAGATGCTCACGACAACAGCGCATACCAAAACACAAGCCGCTTTGACTCGATTCCGGAGCATTGAAGTCCCCTCCCCTGGCGCCTGAAGCGTGGGTCGGGGGACTGTAGGCGCGCTGAAACGAACTATCCTCCATTATTCAGTTTTTCACAACCGCCCACATGGTTTAGCCAAACATACTAATTCGGAACGTCCTTATTTGAATTCTTTTGACTTCGAAATCGGCGGCGATCGGACGCCGACCTCACCTATTCACGAGGTGTGAAACGTTTTTCATCTGACCACCCCAGCGCTCTGCGATCCACACCAAGGCCGCGCAAATTGCCGACGCCATGCCCGACTTACAGATCACCTCACCAGATCTGGCGGACTGATATTCGCGTAGAGGCATGGAATTTTTCATGGACGCCTTCTCGAACAACACTGGCTCGCTCCACCCCCAGTTGCGCGCTCCCGCCCTCACCGTGGATACTGAACTGAACTCAGATATGAACACGAACATTTCTTCCTCAACGCCTTCCCAGGTCGAAACCGACTGCCTTGTCGTGGTCGTGCTCGACCAATCTGACAAGAAACAGAACGCTAATGATCAAAGCAAGAAAGGCAAGGACGGGAAAAACAAGCCTGCTCCGTCCGTGGCCACTTCCGATGCCGTTGTGCGCGACGCCTCTCAGGATGTCATCTCCAGCGGCGAAGTGACGGGCAAGACCTTCGAGACTACGCTTCTGCATCGGCCGGCTGGACTGAAAGCGAAACGCTTGCTGCTGCTCGGCGGCGGCAAGGCAAAGACTTTCTCCGCCTCCGAACTCCGCAAGCTGGCGGGCGCGGCCGTCCGCTCGCTTAAAGCGAAAAACCTGAGCAGCTTCGCTTTCGCCTTGCCCGAAACTTCCATCGCCAATGCCGACGCCGTTCGCGCCATCGTCGAAGGCGCCATCATCGGCGATTTCGAGCCTGACTACTACAAGAGCGACCGTAAAGACGAGAAAATCGATGCCCTCGCGATCGTGACCCAGGCCGATGCCAAGGCTTTGCAATCCGCAATTGATGCCGGCCGCATCGTCGCCGAATCGCAGAACTTCACCCGCGACCTGGTCAACGAACCGTCCAACCGTATGACTCCTTCCATGCTCGCCGAGCGCGCCCGCAAAATGGCTAGCGAAGTCGGCCTTAAGTGCGAGATCTACAGCACCGATAAGATCAAAGAACTGAAGATGGGCGCGTTCTGGGGCGTAGCGCAAGGATCGGACGAACCGCCCGCGCTGATCGTGCTCCGCTATGAACCCGAAGGCGCGGCCAAGGACATTCATCTCGGCCTGGTCGGCAAAGGCATCACCTTCGACACCGGAGGCATTTCCATCAAGCCCGCCGACGGCATGGAGAAAATGAAATACGACATGGCCGGCGGAGCCACCATGATCGGCGCCATGCGCGCCATCGGGCTTCTCAAACCCAAGGTGAAAGTCACGGCCGTAATCATGGCCACGGAAAACATGCCCTCGGGCAAAGCGCAAAAACCGGGCGACGTGCAGATTGCCATGTCCGGCAAATCCATTGAGATCATCAACACCGACGCCGAAGGGCGGCTCGTGCTCGCCGATGGCCTCACTTACGCGCGTCAGCTCGGCTGCACACATCTTGTTGACGCCGCCACTCTCACCGGCGCTGTGGTCGTAGCCCTCGGCTACGTTAACGCTGGAATCTTCGCGAGCGACGACCGGATGTATGAGCGTTTCGCGAACGCCCTGAAACAAGCCGGCGAAAAGATGTGGCGCTTGCCCCTCGACGACGAATACAAGGAGCTGATCAAGTCAAACATCGCCGACATGGCCAACTCCGGCGCGCGCTATGGTGGCGCGATCTTTGCCGCCATGTTCCTGAAGGAATTTGCCGAAGACACCCCGTGGATTCACCTCGACATCGCGGGGACCGCCTGGATGGAAGACCAAAAACCCTGGATCGCCAAGGGCCCATCCGGAATCGCCTTGCGCAGCCTGGTGGAATTCGTAAGGGGATGGAGCGCGTAACGGGAAGGGGTTCATTGACTCCAGACAACGCGCCGCCGAGCTTCTTCAAAACCCACGGGCTTCGAGTGCTGCTCGCGCTGATCTCGCTCCTGATGATTGCCGATCTCGTCTTGCGCGGTTTGAATCTAGCGTTTGAACCGGCCAAGACCGACGTCTCGGACGCCCATGCGGGCGCATGGTTGTGGAGGCACGGCCAGAACTTCTACGACTCCGCGCTGGCCACACGCGCCCATGAACAACTGGTACACGCGTCTTTCCAGATTGCGCCCGTTTATCCGCCCACCGCATTTGTGCTCGTCTCCCCATTTACGTTTCTTCCCTGGGGATGGGCAAACTTCATCTGGCTGTTATTGGGGTTGGCTGGCATAGCGGCTACGATATTTTTTTGCTCCGGCTTCGCGGCTCTGCAGGATGGGATCGGCGGCCTTTGGATCGCAAGGCTGGCATCGAAAAACCGGTCATCACGGAGGTCTTATGGACGAACTCCTCAAGTCTAACGGACTCTTGAACCCCGATCTGTTCTGGGTCGGCGTGCTTGTGGCTGTGGGTGGTTTTGGGGCGGTCGTGCTTTTCATGGCAGCACGGGGAAAGTAGTGACCCGCAGTGGAGCCACGGTGTCGCGGAACCAAAACCAACGCGCCCGATTCGCATGGAACGCGCTGCTGGCAATCCTGCTCCTGCTTGCCGGCACAGAGTTCGTGCTCCGCGGCCCGGTGCGCTTCGCCCATGCCGCCAGTTTTAACGATTTCATCTCTCCCTACATTCAGACGCGCGCGTGGATGGCGGGACAAGATCCTTACAGTCCGCGAAACCTCGTGCGCCGGTGGCCGCCTGAGGCCGAGCGCTTCGATTTTCTTTCCCGCGACCTCGCCGACGGTTCGCTTGTCTTGAAGCGTGGAATTCCGACCGCCTACCCGCTCACCGCCTTCGTTCTGATCGCCCCCGTGGCAGCGCTCCCCTGGCACGTTGCGCATCCATTGTGGCTCGTCATCACGGTCCTCGCATTCGCCGTGACCGCAGTCTCGTTGTTGTCCGTTGCGAAACTCCTTCCGCGGAGCGATCTCACGATTGCCTTCCTGGCAATCGCGTTCGCGCTGGCTCCCTTTCACACGGCACTGGCCGCGGGCAGCATCGTTACGGTTGCCGTGGCCGCGAGCGCCGCCGCGGTCTGGGCGTCAAGCCGGCGGCGCGACATTTTGGCCGGAGTGTTGCTCGCGATGGCGGTCGGCCTCAAACCTCAGATTGGACTTCCGTTTTGCTTCTACTATCTCGTGCGGCGCCGCTGGCGCATCCCAGCTCTTGCTGCGGGATTGGTTGCCGTGCTCTTCGTTTTGGCGGTTGCGCGCTGCGTAATGGGCGGCGCGCCTTGGATTGAAGACTACCTTTATGACAATCGAATCCTGTTTGCGCCCGGCAGCCTGGGCGATTTCACGGAAGGCAATCCCATTCGCTTTGGCCTGATTAATTTCCAGGTGGCCGCCTACACCGTGCTTCACAGTCGCGGTGCCGCAAACTTCGTGGTGATCGCCGTGGCGGCGGCCGGCGGGATGGCCTGGCTTTTTCTCATTCTCAGGCACGAGCGGCATCATCCGAGCAGCGAACTGTTGGCGTTGAGCGCGCTAATGGTGCTCAGCCTTATCCCCATCTACCACCGCTTCTACGACGCATCGCTGCTGATCTTCCCCCTCGCCTGGAGCTTGACAGCGCTCAACGGGCCATTGCGCGCGTTGGCGAGGTCAGTTCTTGCCGTAATCGTCCTTGTATTTCTGCTTCCCGGGGGAACTGCGCTTCAACAAATGCAGCAGGCCGGCCATTTCGCCGCGCTGAGTAGTTACTGGTGGTGGAACACGCTCGTCTTGCCGCATGAATGCTGGAGCCTGCTCATCCTCGGCGCGCTTTTGCTGGGCGCGATGCAAACTACATCTTCGGAGTGTTCCCGCTAGTTTCTCGGCGGGCAAACGGTAGGGATGACTTCTCTCTTGTTTCGTCGATAGACACGGAAATCGTTTTCGTCGACAGTGATGACCGGCAGCGTGGGATAGAGTTCGCTCATTCGAATCAGGCATAGATCCGCCAGGTCCGGAGTACGATCTCGATATCGATCCGCTAGCTCGCCGACTTCTTGGAAGTTCTTCGACAAATCAAACCCCAGTCTCAAGAAACCTTCGCGCACGAGGCCAAGCACCCAATGGACTGACCTTACCTGAAAGGCGGCCTCACTTAACACCGACTCGCAGGTGAGCAGAGGCTCCGAAACAGCTTGCGCAAGTTCCAGAGCCCACTGGTGATGCCGATCGTCGCGATTCAGCAACGCAACGATCAAACCGGTGTCGGCGATGCCCTTCATCTCTTCGAGTAGCCCTTGCGGGACGAGAGATCAGCCGGACCGCTCATCACGCCTGCGTAACGAAGAAAAGGCTTCTCCCCGGTTTCATGCCGTGCGCGTTCCAGTTGATCCCGAATCAGCTGGCCGACAGGCACTCCGGTTTTGCGTGACGTTGACTTGAGCCAAGCCGCGAGTTCGTCTGTAAGACGAAATGTTATTGTGTCACTCATTTCTACTTATTGTAACACACTTCTGCGACTCTGTTTTTATTCTAGACTTGAATGAGATGGACCTCGCCGCCAAAATCCGTTCCTTGCCCGCTTCCCCCGGCGTCTATCTCTACAAGAACGCCGAGGGCGAGGTCATCTACGTCGGCAAGGCCAAGAATCTCCGCTCGCGAGTCTCTTCTTATTTCCACGAAGGCCGCTGGGAGGATGCGAAAACCGGCACACTGGTGCGCGAGGTTGTCGATGTCGATTACATCGTGGTCGCCAACAACAAAGAGGCGCTCGCCCTCGAAAACCATCTCATTAAGCAGAAGAAGCCCCGCTTCAACATTCTTCTGCGCGACGACAAGACTTACCCCTACGTTAAACTCACGCTCGCCGAGCGCTTCCCGCGCGTTTACGTCACCCGCCGCCTGCGCAAAGACGGCAGCGTCTATTTCGGACCCTACTTCCCTGCCAATCTCGCCTATCGCATCGTCGACCTGATTCATCGCCACTTCCTTGTTCCTTCCTGCAAGGTCGATCTGACGCGATTCCATCCGCGCCCGTGTTTGCAGTACTACATCAAGCGTTGCCTCGGGCCGTGCGTGAAGGACCTGACCACGCCCGACACATATGCCGAAGCCGTCCGCGACGTAAAGCTGTTTCTTGAAGGCCGCCAGACCGACCTCGTCAAATCGCTGCGGGAACGCATGTCCGAGGCCGCGAACGCCGAGGAATTCGAGCGCGCCGCCAAGTGCCGCGACCTCATCTCGACTGTCGAACAGCTCCAGGAGAAGCAGCGCATCGCCGCCGCCGAAGGCGACGATGCCGACGTCTTCGGCTATCACTACGAGAATCAAATGCTCGCCGTGAACCTGTTTCATATGCGTGGCGGCCGCGTTCTCGATCGCCGGGAATTTTTCTGGGAAGAGTTGCCGGAGTTTCCGGGGCTAAAGCCCCAACTTGAACCCGGCGGTGACGGCGCGGCTGAAGCCGCGTCCCTTCAAAGCAACGCGGCCATTTTCTACCCCGGCCCGTTCTTCTCTGCCCTGCTCAGCCAGCTCTACCTCGGCCAGCCTTACGTGCCGCGCAACATTTATGTCCCGGTGGATTTCGAAGACCGGGAAGAGCTGGAGGATGTGCTTAGCGAACAGCTCGCGGGCGGGGGCGCCCGCGCCACAAAAGTCCATATCACAGCGCCGCAGCGCGGCGATAAGCGCGAACTCATCGATCTTGCCGGCACCAACGCCAAGCAATCCTACGATCAGCGTTTCCGCATCATGAAGCCCAACGCCCGCGCCATCGCCGAGGCCTTTCAGGACGCCCTCGCCCTTCCCGATCTCCCCAAGCGCATCGAGTGCTTCGACATCTCGCACATCCAGGGCGCGGAAACCGTCGCCTCCATGGTGGTTTGGGAAGACGGCAAGATGAAAAAGTCCGACTACCGCAAGTTCATCATCAAGACGGTCACCGGCGTGGACGATTTCGCGTCCATGCGCGAGGTCGTCACCCGCCGCTACAAGCGGCTCTGCGAGGAGAAGAAGGCGTTGCCGAGTTTGATTTTGATCGATGGCGGATTAGGCCAGCTCCATGCCGCCGCCGAAGCCCTCGACGCGCTCGAAATTATCAACCAGCCGCTCGCCGCGATCGCCAAGCGCGAAGAAATCATCTACGTCTTCGGACAGGAAGACGATCCCGTCGCGCTCGACCATCACTCGCCTGTATTGCATCTGGTGCAGATGATCCGCGACGAAGCTCACCGTTTCGCCGTGACCTTCCACCGCAAGCGCCGCCAGATCCGCGACCGCGCCACCGAACTCCGCGAGATTCCGGGCGTCGGCCAATCCACCACGCGCCGCCTGCTTGAACATTTCGGCAGCCTCGAAGCGGTCAAGCATGCCGACGTGGCCGCACTTTCGGCCGTGGTGACGAAGGCTCAGGCCGCAGCCATCCTCGAACATTTCCAAAACGCCGAGAAGACCCCGAGCCGCTAGCCGCCGCGAATTCACCCCGACTCCACCCCAGCCTTCGCAACTTCGCAACCGTGCGAAGGATGGGTTTTCTATTCGGCGAATCCCGCAAAGAATTGATCGCTTGTATTAACGTTCCAGATTCGCCGCTGGAACCTGGGGCCAATTCTTTTCCGCGAAATTGATCTGCGTCCGGTTCCGCAATGAAATAGTTCGGGCAGATTGCGCGCGTTGAGCGGGATATTCGGACGTTTGGCATTTCACCTGACCCCTGCGAAACCGCCCGCCAGACGCCGAAACTGCTCCTTGTGGAAATGTGCCCGATTTGCAATTTCTTGCACAATTTTAGGGTTGACAGCAATCTGTCTGCGTGTAAACTTCCACCGTGCGGACAACTGAACTTCCTCAGAATTCCTAAGCAAGATCGGCCCCGTCCGCTATTTCCTCCATGGAGAGACTCCCAATATGAAAAGAATTTTTCAGGTAGCGGTAGTAGTGTTGGTAGTGGCTTTCTGCTTCGGGCAGATGGCGCTCGCAGAGAATGTTCCCCACTACAAAGTCACGGTGGTCCCGAGCACTGCCCACCGCACGGGCGTTCACTCGAATGCCGCTGATACGAACAACCTGTACGCGCTGTGGTCCGCATTTGCTGGAGGCCCAGAAGCTTCGTACGCGAGCCCGTTTAACACCGACGGCTACGAAATTTGGCCCTGCTTCGGCGGTGGCACCGCAGCCAACACGGATTGCCCGTCCATCGGCAACCCAACCCAAGACTTCGCCACCACCGGCGTAGTGGTGGGCGCTCCTTTCTTCACATGGCCCCTCTCCTTCTGCGATCAGACCACCACCACAGCCCTGCCTTGCGGCCAGACTGAAACCTGGTACGAGGACGACTCGGCCGATACGACCGACGATCTTCTCTACTCCATCGTTGCACAGCAGGGAACCAGCTACATCGTTGACTCCGGCCAGCTGGATTTGGTCGGTCCGAATCCCTACGGCGCTTACGGGAACCCCGGCGTTGTCGTTATCATCAGCGGCGACCAGGGTTTCGGCACCATGGGTCAGACCGGCGTAAACAACGGTAATTGCTTCGGCAATTACAACTATCCGCTAACCTCAAATTCGAATCCGGGTGTCACCTACGCCATCGCGTCCGGCAAGACTTGCGTCGCGCCGGTCAGTGGGTTGGTTACGTTCACCGCAATCACCGAACTCGGTTTACCGAAGTACACGAAGTCGACCTCGGGCACAGTGTGCGGAGTGGTTGGCACACCGTGCTACACCGTCAAATTCACCAAGAAAAAGAGCATCACGCAAAAGTGGACCATTTGGCTCGACTAAGCGTTGGAAGCGCGACTCCGGCGCCGGCATAGAGGGAGCCGATACCGGAACGAGCTTCTCGAACAGAAACGTCCCAGGCCGAAAGACCCAAGCCTGGGACGTTTTTTCGTAGACTATTGATTGCGACTGCCGAGTCCCTCACTGCTGAAGTTGTGCTCGGTTCAGGTTAACCAAATGCTTAAGGTATTGAACATGCCGAATCGACTTTTCGCATTTTCCGTTTTGCTTGTTTCCGTTTTTGCGCTAGCTGCGCCTCCGGAACCCATTGACGCCGGCAGAACGACTGCCAATGTCTTTGAGTCCTCATTCTTTCATTTCCGTTATGAGCTTCCGAAGGGATGGTCGGCGCTGGCTGACGACGTTCGCCTGGCGGAGAACCAGAAGCGCTATAAGGATGCGCTCAATGAGGCGATCGGGCACAATGACCAGAGCGCACCGGAGAATCAAAACCTCATAACCGAAGCCATCGTACCCTACAATTTGTTGCTGGCAGCTCGAACCGCGGTTGCCTCCGGAGACGCCAGGCCCTTGCCTCGTGTGCTGATCCAGGCCAGCATGCGGCGGACGATGATGGCGGAGGCGGGAGATCCCGCGAAGATAATCATCCAGATGGCGCATCCGAAGGTTCTAAGAGACTCCGAAGAAGTCGTCCTCTCGGGGCATAAATTCGTCAGGACAGACTTCCAAATGAAGGCAGCGTCATTTCTCTCGAAATTTGCCACTGTGAACGGCGACTACATCATTGAGTTCGACCTGCGCGCCGACAACGAGAAGGATCTGGCAGACCTGGTCAACACCATGCAGACCCTCAAATTCTCGGATCATTGATTGGAAACAGCGTCGAAGGCTGATCGGCGCTGCACTTAATACGCCCAGCGCAGCAGCGTGGTGCCCGTGGTGAATCCCGCGCCCACCGCCGCCAGCAGCACCAGGGTCCCTTTTTTCAGCCGACCGTCGTCGATGGCGCTCTGCATGGCCAGCGGAATGGTCGCTCCGGTGGTATTGCCGTAGCGGTCAATGTTAATGACCACTTTTTCGGGCGGCAGCTTCAGGCGGTCGGCGGTCGCGCTGATGATGCGCAGGTTGGCCTGGTGGGGGATCATCAGGTCGAGGTCGTTGCCGGTAAGGCCGTTGCGCTTCAGCGTCTCCACGCAAAATTCCGCCATCTTCCGCACCGCAAACTTGAACACCGCCGCGCCGTCCTGGTGAACGTAGTGCATCTTCTTGTCGACGGTTTCATGCGAACTCGGGTGCAGGCTGCCGCCACCCGGCATGTAAAGCGAGCACCCGCCCGAACCGTCTACCTCGTGCAGGAAATCGATCAGTCCCAGCGAATCGTCCTCCGAAGGCTCCAGAATCGCCGCGCCCGCGCCATCGCCAAAAAGCACGCAGGTGGCGCGATCCGTGTAGTCGATGATCGACGACATCACGTCGGCCCCGATCACCATGACCTTCTTGTGGGCTCCCGTCTGCACAAACTGCGCGCCCACCTGCAGCGCGTAAACGAACTGCGAGCAGCCGGCCGAAAGATCGAACCCCCACGCTTTGGATGCGCCAATCTTGTGCTGCACCAGGCAGGCGGTGGCCGGAAACATCATGTCGGGAGTGACGGTCGCCACAATGATCGCATCCAGTTCGCTGGCCGCGATGCCGCGTTGCGCGAGGGCGCGCCGCGCCGCTTCCGCCGCCAGATCGCTGGTACCCACGCCTTTGTCGACAATGTGACGTTCCCTGATGCCGACCCGGCTCATGATCCATTCATCGTTGGTATCGACCATCTTGGCGAGGTCGGCATTGGTAAGAAGGCGGGGCGGAACGTAGGTGCCGAGAGCGCTGATCTTGACGCGCTGTAGCTTGCTCAATGGGGTCTCCTGGTCTGACGAATAAAGTCTGCGAAAAAACGCCGCCGTCCGCGCACGCGCCGGCTCTGCGCGTGTTGGGGGCTTAGCAAACTAATTATTTTGAACGATGAGCGCAGGAATGTCTAACCGTGAGACTCTGAAAGCACTGGAACGGGGCTTAAGCGACCGGGCGAAACCCGGCTTTGGTACTGGGAGCTGCCTTCCTCGCGTGCCTCTCCAAAGACCTCCGGTTGCGGTTCAGCCAGGTAGCAGCCTTCCTCCGCCTTGCACGCAGTTGAGACTCCACCTCTTCAGCAGTGCTACTCCGGTAGTAGTCTCTGAGGCAATTTTCGCAGCCGACGGTTCCCCTGAAATCGAAGATCTGGTCTTCGTTCAGTTCGGTGCGGCAGTAGGAACAGAGGAAAAAGAGGCCCTTGTCTTTCACTTGCATGATGTCACTTGCATGATGTCACTTGCAGATCGTTCCATTATCTCACCACGCTCCGGAAACGGAAAACGCAAATTTCAGCGTCATCTCATCACCGGATCGAATGATAGTGGCAATATACTCCGATTTCGCCGCCCTGCAAGTTAACAGATGCTTAAAATTCGGAGGGCGCGGACCGGGATCGGGTTCCATTAGCCATCACTTGTCTGATACCTGAACCGACCCTCAATCAAGTTTCGTAACAAACACCCAGACGGTATCCGTCCCCGCGACATAATGAAGGGTTATCGAAACGTCCGTCGGATGCTTCGGAAAGGAAAAATGATAGCGAAAGGTATCGTGTAGTGTTTTTGCTTTGACTCCCGCTGTAAATCGGCCACGAAACCCCTTGACGTCGGTGCAGGGCGCAACCTCAGTAAAGAAATTTCGTCCAACTACGTCCTCGCGCTTACGATTCGCCAGCCGTTCCTCATAGGAGTTGTACTGGAGGATTCTTCCGGAAGTGTCCAGCTGAATCGCTCCTTGCGGTAGCGCATCCAGTTGCTCTGGCGTCATGCTATCGACATTCTTGTATAGATCATCGGCGTCTTGCATAGATCTCGCTCCTTGCCTGCGTGGGAGAGTTGTCTGGCACCCATCCACGACTATTAGCAGACCAGGCGCAACTCGGATGTGCAGCGGATCACAGTCGAATTGTTCGATTTTCTCCGTCCGCGGACACACCCTGATGGTGACCGCGCTCACAGACGCCCACAACCCGCACTCGCTATCGTTATTGGGAAGCGCGATTGCGCCCGAAAGGCTTCCTCCATGGCGATTGCTCCCCCCACTACGACCACCCGCGTGTTGAACTCCGATGTAGCAGCGAAGATCATGAGCGCCGCCGAAGCGGCGGCACTGATCCACTCCGGCGACCAGATCGGAATGAGCGGTTTCACCGGTTCCGGCTATCCCAAGGCCGTGCCGCTGGAGCTCGCCCACCGCATCGCCGACGCGACCTTTCGAGGCCAGAAGTTTCAGGTCAGCGTCTTCACCGGCGCCTCGACCGGGCCCGAACTCGACGGCGCGCTCGCCATGGCGGGTGGCATTCATCTTCGCCTCCCGTATCAATCCGACCCGGAAACGCGCAAGCGCATCAACGCCGGCGAAATGGAATACATGGACATCCACCTCGGCCATGTCGCGCAGTTCGTCGAGTACGGTTTCCTTGGCAAACTCAACGTCGCTCTCATTGAAGTGACGGCCATACTCGAAGATGGCCGGGTCGTCCCGAGTTCGTCGATCGGCAACAATCGCACCTGGATCGACGAAGCCGACCGCATCATCCTCGAAGTCAACTCCTGGCAACCGATGGCGCTGGAGGGCATGCACGATATCTACTGCCTCAAACCGCCGCCCAATCGCCAGCCCATTCCGATCGTCCACACCGGACAGCGCATTGGCTCGCCCTACCTCAAGGTCCCACCCGAGAAGGTCGTCGCCGTCGTCCTTACCAACGCTCCCGACCGCAACAGCCCGTTCAAAGCGCCCGATCAGGCTTCCAAGCGCATTGCCGGCCACATCCTTGAATTCCTGAGCTGGGAAGTGAAGAAGGGCCGCATGCCTGCCAATCTTCTCCCGCTGCAATCGGGCGTCGGCAACATCGCCAATGCCGTTCTCTTCGGCCTGGAGGAAGGACCGTTCGAGGGACTCACCTCCTACACCGAGGTGATTCAGGACGGCATGGTCCGCCTGCTGGGGTCGGGCAAGTTAACTTGCGCTTCGGCCACGGCATTCTCGCTCAGCCCCTCGATGATGGATGAAGTCAACGCCAACATGTCCACGTATCGCGAGCGTATCGTTCTGCGTCCGCAGGAGATCTCCAATCACCCAGAAGTCATTCGCCGCCTCGGCGTCATCGCCATGAATGCCATGATCGAAGCCGACATCTACGGCAACGTCAACTCGACCCACGTCATGGGATCGCGCATCCAGAACGGCATCGGCGGTTCGGGCGACTTCGCGCGCAACGGCTACCTCTCCATCTTTATGGCTCCGTCCATAGCGCAAAAAGGAACCATCTCGACGATCGTGCCCATGGTCTCGCACGTCGACCACACCGAGCATGATGTGCAGGTGCTGGTCACCGAAAACGGATTAGCCGATCTGCGGGGCTTGTCACCGCGCCAGCGCGCGCACCTGATCATCGAGAAGTGTGCCAATCCCGACTTCAAGGCGCAGCTTCTGGATTATCTGAACCGCGCCGAGCGGCTGTCCTACGGCAAACACACACCGCATCTGCTAACGGAGTCGTTAGGCTGGCACAGCCGTTATCTGCGCACCGGAAATATGCGCTACAAGGAGGAGAACTGAAGAGCAATTATTCCTAATTACCGCAGCCGCCCGGCCAGCGCCCCAAACAAGGGCAGCTCGAAGCGCTCGCCCTGCCACGCTTTGATCGAGAGCACGATCCACAAGAAGAGCATGGCCAGCGAGGCCAGAATCCCGAAGAGCAAAAAAGCCATAGCCGCGGCAACGTTCGAAAGAAAGAGCGCCGCGACCGTCAGAACGAAAAACACTCCCCAAATCAGAACGCTCTGCCAGGCATGAAAGCGAAGAAAGCGATGCTCGCGAAAGCCCGGCAGCAACAGTAGTACCGCCGCTGGAACGAAGCTGAAATAGGCAAGCGCAGCCAACGCGCGATCACTGGCCGCGATCGGCCTCATCGACCATCCGCAGGCCGGGCAAAAGGCGGCACTCGCCGGCATCCCGGTTCCGCAGTGCGGGCACGCGACCTTAGCCTCGGCGGGATTTCCCCCGCCGGCTGCTGGATCTTGAGAATTAGACAATTCGCCGGCCATCCCTCTTCTTTCGACAATCTTCACACAATCCATAAATCTGGAACGTGTGCCGCGTGGTCAGATAATGGTGTTTGCGGCCGATGTCTTTTTCGACTTCTCCGATTTCGGGCGAAAAAAACTCCACCGACGCCCCGCACCCGGTGCACACCATGTGGTGATGGCTGCGGCGGTTGTACTGGTGCTCGTAACGGGCAATGCCGTCATGAAAAGCGACCTCGCTGGCCAGACCGCAATCGCCAAAAAGCTTCAGCGTGCGGTACACGGTGGTGAATCCGATGTGCGGGTCCTTTTTCTTCACCAGCCGGTGCAATTCGTCGGTCGAAAGATGTTCGCGGGTTTCAAGAAACGTTCGCAGGATGGTGCTGCGCTGCCCGGTCTGCTTCAGGCCCACGCGGCGAAGGTGCTGCAGAAAAATTCCCTCCGCCTCGCGGATGTTCTCGCGCGAGATGCTCGGCTGATCGTCAATGCGCTTTTGCAGCATGTTGGGTGTGGAGATAGATGATCGTACACGCCAAAGGATCGCAACAATGATACTGGGGGAACACGGGTTACGCCAACCTCATGCAAGTTCTGTTGGTTGGGGTGGTAGGAACTGGCGAAGCCCGCACAAATTCCGCAAGATACATGAACATTCTGGGCAGAAAACGGGCCTACCCCTGCGGTAGGCCCGTGCTTGCCAGTCTAGACTATTTACCCGCCTTGCCTGCGACGACACCGACGCCGGTGCACATGTCCCACCCCGCCGCCCCGGAGTAGCCCCCGTATGGACCACAGAATCCCGTCGTGATATCGCGGAAGTCTGCGGTATTGGCGCGGTTGCCGTAGATGGTCGTCAACTCCGCGTTGGTGGAGGCGCGGAAAGTGCCGGCCGAATTGATGATTCCGGCCAGCGCGGGCGAGGAGACGCTTGTCCCGCCCACGACCAGCCACCCGCCTATATTAGAGTCGAAAACCCAAACCCCGGTATTCGGGTTGGCATCAAACGAGAGGTCGGGAGTGCCACGAAAATTCCCCACCTGGGATGAGATTGCACCCTGGTAACTGGGACGAGGTTCGTAGTGGCTTACGCCGCCTCCCGTCGAGTCCCACGGATACTCGGACAGGAATGCACCAGTCGCCGCATTGCGGCGCACCGTTGTTCCTCCGGCTGAGACTACATTCGGAGAGGTGCTCGGCCAGATTGTGCCGGGACCGTCTCCCGCGGACGCGAAGTATACGACATTGGCTTTGAGAAAATGTGAGTCGTAGGAGGTTTCGCCGGGGAACTCGCCTCCTCCCCAACTGTTGGTTACTTCGCCGCCACCGGCAGCGGTGACCATATTGCCGGCCACGTCTTCGGCCACCATCAGGTCGGAAAAGTAGCTGGAAGCCGCTTCCACCAGAACAATCTTCGCCCCCGGAGCCATGGCATGGGCCCACTGCACGTCCAGCGATTCCTCCATCTCCCAGCCGTAGTCGTAAGCCGGCCGCGTGCCACTGGCGTAGACCGTCTGGAAATTCGCCGCCGGCAATCCGAACTGCGTCGAAAACGCTGCCAGATCGTTGGCCGCATTCGGGGCATCGTAGGCATCCACGATGGCAATCATCCTGGCGCCGCCCGTGGGGTTCGCAGTTACCTTATTCGGGTTACAGCCCGTGACCACCGTGGCCAGGCTATACACGCAGGCCAATGATGCCGGGCTTTCATAGGCATAACCAGCATAAGGCACGCCAAAGGGCCGCGCAGTCACCAGCGGCTTCGTGGGCAGCAACACGTGGATATTCGTGTGCGCGCGCATTCCGATGTCACTTGGCATCTCAATGCTCGAGTTGGGCGTAATTACGTTTCCGCTGACCTGCTTGACTTGACCCGTAGCGAAAGTTGTCAGGATAAGCAACGTCGTTAGAACCGCCGTATAAAGAACTTTCATAGCCTCCAATTTCCTCAGCTGCACTCTGCCGGTTTGGCCCGGGAGAATATGCGTTATCGATGAAGCACAGTTTGTGGCTGCGCACCGTGACTTACCGGGCGAAGGCCGCGGGCTGGACGCTTTCGAAACAATCGTGATCGAGTTGTGCACAGCGGGAATGGTGCCTGCATTCGAGCATCTGTGCGGGTTGTACCCGACAGGTAATTCGGTTTTTCTTCTCCTCCCTTCATGAACCTAAGATGATCTCAATTACACGGGATGTACAGATCACCACGGTTACGACCTACCCATTACCTGACTTGCGAAGATAGTACTATCGCACGTGTTACTAACTTCTATAACTGATCGAATGCAGCAATTGATCCTGGCGGATTTGCGCGTCACCGCGGCTAGGTGATGGCTCACTGCGCACGAATGCAACGCTCCTGACAAACACCGGGCCGACCCCATCACGCCCGCGCCCAAACCCAGCGCCTAAAGGCGCACTCATAACACAGCACTTGCGGAATGCCTGAAGGCATACCCCAATACGAATCCCGCTTTCACCACGGCTGATAGCGCGAGTATCGTTCCTTGGGGTGCGCGGTTGTCACAGACACCACGCGCCCCTACAATCTTTGAGTAATGTCTGCTGCGGCTTCCCCGCCCGAGATTTCACACTCTGAGGTCCGTGGGCGCAACCCTGCGCTCCGCATCTTGTACTACGCCATCTGCGTTCTGCTGGTGGCGATCATCGCCGCCATGTGGTGGGCATACTGGATCGCCCACTCCGCGCTCCCACAGATGGATGGGGCGGTCGCGGTCCCAGGGCTCTCTGCCAAGGTGCGGGTCGTTCGCAACGAACAGGGCGTGCCTGCAATTGAGGCTTCTACGCTCGAAGACTTGTTCTTCGCTCAGGGCTACGTGACTGCGCAGGACCGGCTCTGGCAGATGGACATGTTGCGCCGCGTCGCGGCCGGGGAGCTTTCCGAGATCATCGGCGAAGACACGCTGAAGATCGACCGCGAGCAGCGCATTCTGGGTTTGCGCGTAACCGCCGAGGCCGCAGCCAGGACGATTTCGGCGCGTGATCGCGCATATTTTGGCGCCTACACGCGGGGCGTAAACGCGTTCATCGAGTCGCACGGCGATCGCCTGCCCCTCGAATTCCGGATACTGAAATATCAGCCGCGGCCGTGGACGGTCACTGACTCTGTTTTGATCGGGGCGCGCATGGTCCAGGATCTGAATCACTACAGCTATCGGCGCGCTCTCACGCGGGAGAAAGTACTAGCCAAGCTCGGCGCCGAGCTCACCGCCGATCTTTACGTGAATTCGTCGTGGCATGATCGTCCCCCGACCGACATAAGGCGCGCCATGGATCAGGAGCCGGCTGCCGGCAGCGGTGATGAAGACGATGATGATGACGAAGAAGTGGACCCCGATGGCGCATCCAAAAAGCTGACGTCGGCGCTGCCATCGCCGCGCGCCGCATTAGCGCGAGCGCCATTCGCCGCGGTTGACGAGCAAGAGGCGGATGCGCCCCGCCCCGGCTCCAACAACTGGGTCGTTTCCGGCCAGCACACCACCACCGGAAAACCGCTGCTGTCCAATGACATGCACCTCAACCATCAGATGCCGAACCTGTGGTACGAGGCCCATCTCAAAAGCGGCAACTTCGACGTCGCCGGCGTGACGTTACCGGGCGTGCCGTTCGTGATTGTCGGACACAACCAGCGCATAGGATGGGGATTCACCAACGTCGGCCCAACCGTAGAAGACGACTTCATCGAAGAGTTCAACGCGGAGGGCCAGTACAAGGTTCCCGCGCCACAAACCAAGGCCGCAGCACGGGCGTCCAAGGACCATCCGTTCACGGAGTGGCGCGAACCGGAGCACCGCCAGGAAACCATCCACGTCAAAGGCAAACCCGACGTGACGCTCGATGTAATCACCACCCGCCATGGCCCAATCATCACCGACCTGATTCCCGGCGAAACGCGCAAGATCGCGCTGCGCTGGACGCTTTACGACGGCATGGGACTCGCGTTCTTCGACGTCGACTCGGCGCAAAACTGGGACGAGTTCCGCAAAGCCTTTTCGGCGTTCGGAGCACCGGGGCAAAACGTCGTGTATGCCGACGTTGACGGACACATCGGGTACCAGACGACGGGCCGCGTACCGATTCGCGCCGCCGGCGATGGCAGCCTGCCCGTAACCGGCAGCGACGATGCGCACGAGTGGAAGGGGTATATCCCGTTTGACGAAATGCCGCGCATTTTCGATCCGCCCACCGGGATACTCGCCACCGCCAACGGCCGGATTGCACCCGACGGCTACAAGTATTCAATCAGCACCGAATGGTTTGCTCCCTGGCGCACCGACCGGATCTATCGCGTACTCGAGTCGGGAAGGAAGTTTTCACCTGCGGATATGCTGGCGCTGCAGATGGATGTCTCCTCGACGTTTGACCACTTCTGCGCCGACAAGTTCGTCTATGCGCTCGATCATGCCCCGAAGATTTCGGCACAAGCCAAGAGGGCCGCCGATATTCTGCGCGATTGGGACGGACGCATGACCGCCGATTCGGCTGCGCCGACCATTGAGACAAAAGCGCGGGAGGAATTGATGCGGCTACTGCTGGAGCCGAAACTCGGCCCGACCGAGGATAGTCCGACGGCGGCCAGCACGGCGAATGGATCGGCGAAAAATGGCTCGCCAGCAAGTGAGCTAGCTGCGAAGGATTCCAGCGTGCTGAGTTGGAAAAGTTATCGGTGGGGCATGTCCTCGGTGTGGCTCGAAAACGTGCTCAGCAAGCAGCCTCCGCGCTGGCTGCCGCCCGGCTACTCCGACTACGGAGCCGTGCTGACGGCTGCGATCGAGAACACGGTGAAGCAGCCGGGCATCACGACAGATCTCGCAAAATGGAAGTGGGGCGCAAATTACCGGGTCGAGATCGATCATCCAATACTTAGCCGCCTGCCGCTGATCGGCCGCTTCACCGGCCCCAGCCATCTTCCGCTGAGCGGGAGTCATTCCACCGTCAAGCAGGTGGATCGTAACTTTGGCCCTTCCGAGCGAGCGACCTGGAACTTCGCCGACTTCGACTCCAGCACGCTGAACGTGGTCACCGGCGAGAGCGGAGTCTTTCTCAGCCCGCATTATCTGGACCAATGGCGGGCGTGGTATGGCGGATCGACGTTCACGCTACCGTTCTCGGCTGCGGCAGTTGATAAGCACCGCGCGCACGAACTGACGCTGGAACCGAGATAGATTGTGTTTTCACGTTTGGGTTTTGCCAGCCTGGTCTCGTCTCAACACAAGGATGCCAGTCCAGTTGCTCTCCTTGAGACCTGAGACCCGCTTCTAGAAGTCCACCGTTACCACGTCATAAAAATTGCCGACCATCAACGGTGCGTAGATTGGATTGTTGGTGGGAGGAATCTGCGCGGCATCGACCGTGAGACAGTTATCATTGGAATCGATCGTAGTGCAATAGATATAGAGCGATCCACCGGGCACAGCATAGCCCTGGACAACGTACACGACGTCGCGGGTGCCAATGGGCTGAATGCCGGTAACGTCTCCATTGACGGGAGGAATGACCACGCCGCCGGGGGCGACATTCCCCTCAGCCGTCGTCAAGGTGTTGTAAATCGAGAGACACCCGCGAACCTCTGCCCCTGCCGGCGGAGGGTAGGGGGGAACGATTTCCGTGCAGGTGCGCGCGCCGATGAAGAGCTGCCCATTGGCGCCCATCGCCATACGATCGTGATAGCCGTCGGTGATGATGGCATTGCCGGTGACCGTCATGCGCGACAGGTCGATGATGGAAAGCAGTCCACAGGTCTGCGCCGCCGTTGGCTCGCCGGTGCAGGACTGGGACGGTTGTCCGGTCATGTAGGGCGTACCTGCCAAATACATCGTCGAACCGTTGACAAGGGCAAAACTGCCGGCGCACTGCGGCAGGTTGGGCGGCACAGCCGGAGCGCAAGCGGCAACGGAGCCGCCCAGTGTATTCGTGGTCATATCGAACTGCTGTACGCTGGCCTGGGTTCCCCCGCACTCGGCTCCGCAATTAATGACGAACGCTGTCGTGTCATCGCTGCTGAAGAAGGCCTGCACCGGGCGGTCAAACCCCCCGACATAAGTCACCACCGCATTGCCCGTCCCCAGGTTCGAAGGCGTTACCACGGCGATCGAATCCGAATTGGGGCTGAAGGCCAGAATCCGGTCGCCGCCATTATTGATTGATAAGTACTGCACCGAAGGAATATCAATTTGGCCCCCGGACACCCCCAAATTCGACCCAGCCACCCCGATCACCTCGATTGCTCCCTGGGACTGCTCGACTACCTTCTCGAGGGGCAGCGCAACGTAGGCCACAGAACTGTCTGGAGAAATCACGATGCTTTCGGTGGGATACTGCAGCGGAACCTGCGCGGCGCTGCTTTCCTTGGCGTTGTTGATGATGCTGTACTGGCAAGGAGGACTTGGCGGAGTCGGGGAGCAATTATTGTTGCCGCTGAAAACCAACGTCTCGGCACGGTTGGGCGTCACCACCATCATGCTCGGAGATGTCCCTGCGGAAATCGGGCCCACCGTCGTCGCTCGCACGTCAGTCTCGGCATTGACGATATTGATGCCGCCTCCCACCGGGTTGGAGACGAAAGCCCGATAAGCGATGCCGCTGATCCCACTACCACCGGACGAGCTACTTCCGCAGTTCACAAGCGCCACACTCACAGCCACCCACATTGCAGGGATTAGGACTTTCTTCAAGACCAACGGCTCCAGACTGTACGGATCAATTTCTTGGATGCAGGAATAGGGATTATAGCAAAGAGGAAATTGCTGGGGGGCGAACACCCGCGTGCCTCACCCCCGCCGCACCAAGCGCCCCGGCTGCCAGAGCCAGCGGCCTTCCTGTATCCTCTTAGAGATGCCGCAGAACTTTCGTGAACGCTTGCAGAAGGGGCCAGTGCTCTGCGACGGGGCCATGGGAACCCTGCTCTACGCCAAGGGCATTTTCATCAACCGGTGCTATGACGAGTTGAACGTTTCCCAACCGGAACTCATTCGCGCCGTGCATCACGACTATCTGCAAGCGGGCGCCGAGATCATTGAAACTAACACCTTCGGCGCCAACAGCTTTCGCCTGGCGCGCCACAGCCTGGCCGGCCATGTCCGCGACATTAATGTGGCCGGAGCCCGCCTGGCGCGCGAGGCGGCCAAGAGCTTCGCTGGCTTTGTGGCCGGCTCGGTCGGTCCCCTTGGCATTCGCATCGAGCCTCTCGGCAAGACTTCCTTTGAGGAAGCGCGCAATGCCTTTCGTGAACAGATTGCCGCTCTGGTGGAAGGCGGCGTCGATTTGCTGATGCTCGAGACCTTCGGCTATGTGGAGGAGCTGCATCAGGCGGTGCTGGCCGCCCGCGACGTCGATCCCAAGATCCCCATCGTTGCCCAGGTCACCATCGATGAGGATGGAGACTGCCTCGACGGTTCCGACCCCGAAGCCTTTGCGACTCGCCTCACGGAATGGAACGTTGACGTCCTTGGCATCAATTGCAGCGTTGGGCCGGTCGCCATGCTCGACGCCATTGAACGCGTGCGCGCCGCCACTTCCCTGCCGCTCTCTGCCCAACCCAATGCAGGCATGCCGCGCTCGGTCGAGGGCCGCAACATTTATCTGTGTTCGCCGGAGTACATGGCGAACTACGCGGAGAAGTTTGTGGCTGCTGGCGTCCAACTGGTCGGCGGCTGCTGCGGAACCACCCCCGATCACATCCGCGCCATGAAGTCCGCTCTGCGCGTCGGAGAGGCGCGGGCCCAGTCGGCCCATGCCGAAGTGACCCATAGCGCAAAAGTCCCGGTTCCGGCCAGCATTCCGCTCGGAAATCGTTCCCGCCTGGGCGCCAAGATCGCCGCCGGCGAATTCATCACCATGGTCGAAATCGTTCCCCCCAAGGGAATCGACATCCGCAAAGAGGTCGAGGGCGCGAAATTCGTCAAGTCCGTAGGCGTCGACGCCATCAACATTCCCGATAGCCCTCGAGCTTCGGCGCGCATGAGCAATCAAGCCTTGTCGCTCCTCATGCAGCAGGCGGTCGGCATTGAGGCGATTCTCCACTACACCTGCCGTGACCGAAACGTGCTCGGCATTCAGTCGGACCTGCTCGGGGCCGCTGCCACCGGCATTCACAACCTGATCTGCATCACCGGCGACCCCCCAAAAATGGGCAACTACCCCGATGCCACGGCTGTGTTCGACGTCGACTCCATCGGGCTGGTCAATATCGTCCACAACCTGAACCGCGGCCTCGATCTGGGCGGCAATCCCTTGGGAACTGGGACCAGTTTCGTAATTGGGGTCGGCGCCAATCCCGGCCTCCCCAATCTGGACGAAGAGATCAAACGCTTCGAGTACAAGGTGCAGGCGGGAGCCGAGTATGTCGTTACCCAGCCAGTATTTGACTTACGATTGTTAGAGAATTTCTTGAAGCGCATTGAGCATTGCCGAATTCCCGTTGTTGCCGGAATCTGGCCGCTAACCAGTCCCCGCAATGCCGAATTCATGAAGAACGAGCTCCGCGTCTCCGTCCCCGATGAAATCCTCAATCGCATGATCAAAGCCACCACGCCGGAGGCCGCGCGCGCCGAAGGCGTGGCCATCGCCCGCGAAATGCTCCAGGCCGTGCGCGACTTCGTTCAGGGCGCGCAGATCAGCGCGCCCCTCGGCCGCTATGCCTCCGCCGTCGATGTCTTGGAAGCCCTCGGCTCGAATCGGCCCACATCGGTCTGAGTTCTCACCGCCTGAGTGTCAACAGCTTCTCGCCGTTCTGTTTCGGAACACGAGCAAAAATATTTGTACTTCCCATCGAAATTTACTGGACATCTCCAACCCAAAACGGCATTACAATACACGCAGGAGTAATTGGATTGGTGAAGTTTGAAGAGTGCCTCGAGCGACTCGAGAAGATTGTCCTGGAACTCGAAAAAGGTGAAGTTCCATTGGAAAAATCTCTGACGCTGTTTGAAGAAGGCATGCAGCTTTCCACAACCTGCAGGAAACAACTGGAGGAGGCGGAAGGGAAAGTAGAGAGTCTGCTAAAGCAGAACGGAAAGCTTCAAGCGGAACCGTTCGAGCCCCCGGCCGAGAAAGCATTGCGCAAGTAACGCTGTTCGTGCTCGGAGTCGTTAACGCCTGTGGTAGCAGCCCAGCTGTCGCAGCCAAAGACCACCGCTGACCCGCGGTGATCTCCAGGGGGATTTATGGAACCAATCAACTTAGTTGTCTACCAGAAGGACCCCAGAACTGCTCAAGCCCTGGTGGTCTGTCTTTCCGAACATTTTGGCTCAGTAAAACTGGCCAACCGTTATGAAGAGGTCCGCCTCGCCGTTGTCCGCAATCACGCCAACGTGCTGGTGCTGGACATGGAAGAATCCCGGCCCGATGAGATCGGGCGTTTGCACCACGAGTTCCCGTCTTTGTGCATCGTGGGAACCCACCGTCTGGCGGATGAACAGCTATGGGCCGACGCACTGAACCAGGGCGCTGCCGACCTGTGTGAACCGCGCAATGACATGGTCGTGCGCTCGGTGTTACACGAATGCGCACACCACGCAGCCGCCTGAAAACCTTCGTCGTGACCAAGGCCGCCCGCGGGCGGCCTTCGTCATTTCCGCCGATAGTGCCGGAACTCTTCCGTTTTACTCTCCCCGCTTTGGGGTGGCACAGATTTTGGGTGGCCAGGATCTTAGTACTGAATCCGAGTTTCCTCAATTGTTATACTGCCATGCGATGCTGAAACAAGTTCTCGACGAGGGACGCGCCGCCGCCGATGCCGCGCTCGAGCAGCTTTTGCCCGCGGCAACGCAGCATCCGTCATCCATTCACCAGGCCATGCGCCACAGCGTATTCGCCGGCGGCAAGCGCCTGCGCCCCATTCTCTGCATGGAAGCCGGCCGCATGACGGTGCCGAAACAGACCGGAGCCTTGCCGGCCGGCATTGAACAACTCGGCGCCGCGCTCGAAATGCTCCACACCTATTCGCTCATCCACGACGATCTGCCCGCCCTCGACAACGACGACCTGCGCCGCGGCCGGCCCACCTGCCACAAGGCCTTCGGGGACGCTACCGCGATTCTGGCCGGCGATGCCCTGCAGACTCAGGCGTATGAAGTGCTCGCGCGGATCTACTGTCCCGCCGAAGCGCGCGTAGCAATCATTGGCGAGATCGCGCACGCCACCGGCACCATCGACGGCATGATCGGCGGCCAGGTTGTTGACCTCGAAGCCGAGCACAAGAAGCCCGATCTCGCCACACTCGAATACATTCATCGGTCCAAAACCGCAGCCCTGATCACCGCCAGCGTCGTCAGCGGAGGCATGTACGCCGGGGCGAGCGCGAGTGATATAGAACGGCTTCGAATCTACGGCCAGTGCATCGGCCTGGCGTTTCAAATCGTCGACGACGTGCTCGACGTGACCCAGACCTCCGAGCAACTCGGCAAAACCGCCGGCAAGGACACGGCCGCCCAGAAGGCGACTTACCCGGCCCTGTTCGGCATCGAGGAATCGCTGGGCAAAGCCGACGCGTTAGTGGCGAAGGCCTGCACCCAGCTTGATTCCTTTGGGGATCGCGCTACCACGCTCAAAGAGCTGGCGCACTTTCTGGTGACACGAAAGAACTAAAGCTCGGCCGACTGCTTGAAGCACCACGCTGCTCCCTGGTCTAATCGCGATCCTGTGCCTAGTTGCGCTGTCCACCGCGTCTGCAAAAGCAGGAATATCGTGGTGGTAAAGTTGAGCCGATGGCCAAAGCCTTAGATTCGGAGAGGTTTGAGGAGATTGTAGAGTGGGCATACGGCACCCTGCCGCAGAAGATCCGGGACCTGCCAGACTTTCCCGGCATTGAAGTTGCCGACGAGCCGCCTGAGGACGTGTTGAAGAAAAAGAAGTGGCCCCGGGGAACGGAGTTGTTGGGATGCTACAGCGGCGTAGTCAGGACGAAGCAGTCGCACACCCAAATGAGGGTCGCCCCCGATTTGATATTTGTTTTTCGCGGGCCAATTCTGCGGTGTTCAAGAGGAGATCTGCGGGCTGAAGTGAAGCGAGTGGTTTGGCACGAGGTCGCCCACTGGCTCGGCTATGAGACTGAGGAGCAAGTGCAGGCCTTGGGCTTATAAGGAGAAAGCTGATAACTGGCTAGTGCCCAACGTAATAATCGTGCTCAAGATAATATAACGCCGCAAATGCGAGCACCAACGCCACCGCCGTAATCAGCAGCGGCCGTGCGCTTCGCAGAGGGCGTTGCCAATCCGCCGTGGCCAGGAAAAGTAGGATCGTCGGCACCAGAGCCACAATCGATAGCTGAAAGATGTGCGCTGCCGTGCCCTCGTCCGGTTGCGGCGCCTGAAAATAGCCGCTCACTACCGTCAACAGGGCCAAAACGGACAGGCCGATGATAATTCTGCCGCTGATCCGGTTCATTTGCTCGCCACGCATAGGTCAATCACCTGCCGCTGCATACCACTATATCAAGCACAGCTTTCCCTCGCCGGCAGCGTCAGGAATTCGCAACCTCTATTCGCAACCTCACCGGATAAGGTAAGGATCGAGCGTGAATAAATGTTGGAAGTACCGATCTCACCACTTCGGATTCAGCCGATCGAGGAGAAAGCCTTCACCAGCCCCAGAGGAATACACGACCACACGCTGCCAGTTGGCCAAATCGGCCTCTTTCAATTCCTTCAAAGTTTCGCCGCGCGCCCGGGCGGCATAGCTCGCGAAAGACTCAAGGGCGGCGTGGGCGGCTATCGCCGCTTCCCCCGGCGTTAGGTATTGACGTGGAGGTTTACACATAAAGATCGGCACGGAAGTATTAGCACCCCTGCTTTCGACTATATATTTGGTCGCGTGAGCGTTGACAGGGCCGGTCACCGATGATGCAGCGTTTTGCACAGTTACGCCAGTGAAGACCATCGTAACTTGGGGGTCTGTCCATGCGGAAAGTAGCATTAGGGTGCGTGGATTTCCCCAAAACCGCCACGCCCAATAGGGGAAGAGTACCAGATGCGAAAACAGAGAGGTTTCTCGTTAATCGAACTTCTGATTGTGGTCGCGATCATCCTGATCATCGCTGCTATCGCTATCCCGAACCTGCTGCGTGCGCGTATTGCGGCCAACGAATCGTCCGCGGTGGGGTCGACGCGAACGGTGAACACTGCTGAAGTCGCGTACAACTCGGCGTATCCGACGGTTGGATTCGCTGTCACGCTGAACAGCCTTGCCGGTTCCTGCCCGGGCAGCACCGTGCCGACTTCGACAGCTGCTTGCTTGATTGATAACGTGTTGGGCGCCAGCAACGCTACTTCCAAGAGCGGCTATTCGTTCGCCCTGGACAACGGAGGCAGCACCTCTACACCTCAAGGTGCCTACTCCATGGATGGACGACCAATTACGGTGAACCAGACGGGCGTCCGTTACTTCTGCTCGGCCGCCGACGGCGTAGTTCGGTACGGCGCGAGCGCTTTCAGCGGTTCCAGTTGCCAGTCGAGCGGCACACCGCTGCAGTAAGGACCAGTTCGGCCATAACCTGAGAAAGCTTAGTAAAGGGCCTCGCTATTGCCGGTTTGCCGCCGCCGCGCTCTTGCGTCTGAAGCATTGACTTGCCGCCCCATCCCGCCTACTATTTCCCGATTCCCCGATCTCCGATCCATTCGGTCGGCCCAACGTGATCGGATAAACAATGATCGGCCAAACCATCTCGCACTACCGCATCGTCGCGAAGCTCGGTGGCGGGGGCATGGGTGTGGTTTACAAAGCGGAGGACACCCGCCTCGACCGGTTTGTGGCCCTCAAGTTTCTGCCGGAAGACGTGGCCCGCGACCATCAAGCACTTGAACGGTTTCGCCGGGAGGCGAAAGCGGCCTCTGCGCTCAACCATCCCAACATCTGCACCATCTACGACATTGGCGAAGAGAATGGCCAGGCGTTCATCGTCATGGAGTTTTTGGATGGCGCGACGCTGAAGCATGTGATCGCGAGCCATCCGCTCGAACTCGATACCTTGCTCGCGCTGGCCATCGAGATCGCTGACGCGCTCGACGCCGCCCATGCCAAGAACATCGTTCACCGGGACATCAAGCCGGCGAACATTTTTGTGACCGAACGTGGACACGCCAAGATTCTCGATTTCGGATTGGCCAAAGTAACAACCGGCACGAGCAGTTCGCTTGGAGCCACGCAGGCAACGGTCGAGTCGGACCATCTGACCAGCCCCGGCACTGCCGTCGGCACAGTTGCCTACATGTCGCCCGAGCAGGCGCGCGGCAAGGATCTCGATGCCCGCACCGATCTGTTCTCTTTCGGAGCCGTTTTGTACGAAATGGCTACTGGCACGTTGCCCTTCCGCGGTGACTCGTCGGCGGACCTGTTCGACTCGATTCTTCACAAGATTCCGGTCGCGCCCGTCCGGCTGAACCCAGATGTTTCTCCCAAGCTCGAAGACGTCATCAACAAAGCTTTGGAGAAAGACCGCGAACTGCGCTACCAGCATGCATCCGATATGCGTGCCGACCTGAAGCGGCTGAAGCGGGAGACGGAATCGGGGCGCGTGCCGCATAGAACCGATGAGACTTCTCTGCCCAGCTCTCCAAGCTCGGCCAGCGCCAGCAACGTAATCCCAGCCTCATCGGCGCAAGGAATCGCGGCAGCCCCTTCCACGCCGTCGCAGCCCAGCGCGGCCACGGCGCAGGGTGCGGCGTCCTCGAGTTCGGTCCTGATTGCAGAAGCCGGCCGCCACAAAAGTGTCGCCTTCGCAGCAGCGGCCCTAGTCATACTGCTTCTCATTGCGGCGGGATTCGGAGTTTATAAATTCCTCAGCCGCGGCGGCGGTCCTGCAATTGATACTCGCAACATCAGCATCCGGCCGCTGACCGACCACGGACAAGTCATAAATTTTGCTACCATCTCCTCCGACGGCCGATTGGTCGCCTACGGCAGGCGGGAGGGCGAACGCAGCCTGCGAGTGAAACAGGTGATCACCGGCAGCGAGGTCACCGTTGTACCGCCCCAGCCGGGCTTTTTTGGCCTCGGTGCGACCTTCACACCGGATGGCAACTATCTTTACTACACCCACGGAGATCCCACCAACGCCAACAACATTAATCTTTACAGCGTGCCTGCCCTGGGTGGCGCCTCGCGGCAGATTGTGAGTAACGTCGACAGCGCGGCGGCATTCTCACCCGACGGCAAGCGCATCGTGTACCGACGCACGATTCAAGACAAAGGGGAAGATCAGTTGCTGCTGGCGAACGCCGATGGCAGTGGCGAAAGCGTCATCTTCCGCCATGAGTCCGGGATCAAGGGCTTGAGCACCTTCCCTTCCTGGTCAACTTCGGGCAACCTCATCGCCGTCGGCGCATTGGAGTTGGGAAAGAACACTCTTGGATCCATTCTGGTGCTCACGCCAGAAGGCAAGGTGATCAAGACTCTTCCCCTACCCATGCTGATCAGCCACCTGGCGTGGTTGCCCGATGCTTCCGGGCTGTTCTTTATCGGCGCCGAGAAGTCGACCGGCTTCCGTCAACAGATCTGGTTTCAGCCTTATCCTACTGGAGAGCCTTTTAAAATCAGCAACGATTTGAGTCAGTACAACACGCTCAGCGTCACGGCGGATGGCAAGTCGTTCGTTACCGCCCAGGAGCGCCAACAGGCAACGATTTACGTGGCCGATTCCCCACCGGTCCTGAATGACAAAATCGACTGGAAGCTGACTCCGATCTCCACCGAACAAGCGACCGGCTATGCTCTGTCTTGGACCGCTTCCGGCAAACTCCTGCAAATGGATGCTGCAAACCACGCCTATATCACCAATGGTGACGGGTCAAACCGGGTTCACCTCCTGGAGAACAATCCCCCCGTTCAAGATCCCTCCGCTTGTGGTCCCGGTGATATTGTCGCTGTGCCCATAGTGTCCGAAGACAACGTGCAGCAACTTTGGCGACTGAATGTCGCGACTGGAGAGTTGAAACAGCTCTCGTTTAACAAGGTCGAATTTGGAGCCTCCTGCACACCTGATGGCAAGTGGGTGGTTTACCAGGCACTCATTACCGCAGATAACGTGTCCCACATTTTTAAGATCTCAACCGAAGGTGGTACGCCCGTGGAACTGACCCACGGAAGCGTTTTTTTCGCTGCCGTTTCTCCCGATGGCGCCCTGGTGGCCTACGGCCGGACTGATGGTCAGGGAGCGAGCGCCAGGTTAAAAATCGTGATCCAGAAACTGGAAGGCGGCGCCATTGTTCAGGAAATCGACGTGCCTTCGACCTACAATTTCTATCGCCTCGGGTGGACGCCGGACGGGCACGCCCTCACCTACGTGCACAATACGACGGGCAATACGCAGAATGTGTACATGCAGGAACTGGCTGGCGGCGCACCCGTGCAGTTGACCCACTTCGATTCTGAACCGGCGGTCGTGGCGGCCTATGCCTGGTCACGCGATGGCAAGAAATTTGCGGTTACCCGCGCCCGTTACGCCGATGCCGACGTCGTCATGTTCAGCGGTTTCAGGTAGGCCCAAGTCCAAAACTCGAAAAAAGGAGTTCGACCCATGTTGACGCTTCAGACGAGAAATATGGATCCCGACATTGTGGTGCTGGATGTCTCCGGAAGAATTGTCATGGGACGGGAATGCAAGGAACTGGAGTGGGCGACCGAGACCTTCGTCCGGGAGAACAAGAAGAAAGTTCTCTTCGACCTGAGCGGTGTCACCCACATCGACAGCACGGGCATTGGGATCATCGTCATGTGCGCCGGCAAGCTTAAGCAAGCTGGCGGAAAACTGCGGGTGTGCGCGCAAGGGCATGTGGAAGAGGTACTAAAACTCACCAGCGTAGATAAGGTTGTCGACCTCCATCCCAATATCGCGGCGGCCGCGGCTGGCTTTTAACTGCTCGTTTTTCCACAAGGTCCGGCACTCGCCAACGCACCAAACATTCTCTACCGGGGATTGCATCCGGCTACGGCCAGCGCTAGAGTAGTGACAGCTCTGGCGGTCTCCTACCTTCTTGTTGCTCACCATAGATTTGCGCGGGATTGCTGCAGTGTCTGTGCAACTAAAGGCGGTGGGTGGATGGGCACCCCAATATGTGGTGTTTTATTACTTGACCCGTCCCCCCGTTCGCCGTTAAAGTTGGTTCAACGCTGGGGCGCTGGCTCCGTTTGTGGGGAACGCGCCTCGGCATGCGATCAGGAGGAACCTCGGCAGTTAACATCGCCTTTACCCCGCCGGGGCCCTCCACGGATTTGCAGTCGGTCCAGCCAGCGCGTAGGCGGATGTAGTTTCCGCCAAGAACACGCACGCCGCTAGACATGTCGGCGCCGAGCATTGAAGCGGAACCCGAAGGAGTGACTTTGCTCAAACTCAAGAAGCTGCAAATCCTGGGATTCAAATCGTTTTGCGATCGCACCGAGCTTAAGTTTCATGGCGAGGGCATTGCCGCCATCATTGGCCCCAACGGCTGCGGTAAATCGAATATTGCCGATGCCATCTCCTGGGTGCTGGGCGAGCAGTCGGCGAAAACCTTGCGCGGCTCGCGCATGGAGGACGTGATCTTCGCGGGTACAAACGGCCGCAATCCCACCGGCATGGCCGAGGTCACATTGACGCTGATCGATCCGGAGGTTTACCACGGCTCCGATTCCAACGCGCCTACCGAGATCGAAATCCAGGATGAACTGGCGGAAGAAAACTGGGATGAAGCGGAACTGCGCGCAAGCGCCGCCGCGGAAACCGAGCGCGCCGTGGAAGACGCGCAGCCGGGAAAAACCGAAGAAGTGGAGGCTGCGACCGGAAGCGCAGCCGTCTCCGGCGCCCCCGATGGAGCGACGGGCGCACTCGCCCGTTCAGGCGGGCAGAATGCTGAGGCAGCGGAAGGCGTATCCTCAGATTCAGCTCCGGCACAAGCCGACCCCGACAATGCAGCCACTCAAACCGCCGGGCCACAGCTTGTTTCGCTGCAGACTGTTCCGCCGCAGGTCGTGTTAAAGATCCGCCGCCGCAAGTTTAACCAGCAACCCGCACGAACCGGGGAAATCGCTGTGACGCGCCGCCTGTTCCGCAGCGGCGATAGCGAATACTTGCTCAACGGAAAGCTCTGCCGTCTGCGCGACATTCAGGAACTTTTTATGGGAACGGGCCTTGGCCCGGAATCCTACGCACTCATTGAGCAGGGACGGATTGGCCAGATACTGAGCAGCCGTCCCACGGATCGCCGCGCCATTATTGAAGAAGCCGCCGGCGTGACAAGATTCAAAACCAAAAAACGCCTCGCCGAAGCGCGCCTCGAAGATGCCAAGCAAAATCTCAATCGGGTGAACGACATCTTCGAGGAAGTGACGCGCCAGATGAATTCGCTGAAACGCCAGGCCAGCAAGGCTGAGCGCTATGGCCGCCTGCGCGATGAAATGCGCGCCAAGCTGCGCGTCGTGCTGGCCAGCAAGTTCACACACATGGACGCCGAGCGGCTCTCGTTCGATTCCCAGGTCAAGCAACTGGGCGAGGAAATCCGCGAGCTGACCGAAACCGTGCAACAGTCAGATACCGAGCACACCGAACGCACGCAGCGCGGCTATGCGATCGAAACCGAAACGCGACTGAATCGCGACCGCCTGAGCCAGATCGTGATGGAATCCGACCGCGGCAAGGCGCGCATCAAGACCAACGAAGAACGCTCCGCCGAACTGTTGGTGCGCTTGACTTCGTCAGAAGCCGAGTTGGCGCAGGTGACTCAACGTCTGGGCGCCCTCGAAGAAGAACTGTCGCAACACCAGCAGTTGCTTGACTCGGCCGCGGCGGATCTAGGATCGGCGCAGCAGGAACTCGCGCTCAGCCAGCGGGAAGCTGCCAGCGCGGCCGCGGATCTGTCCGCGCTCGAACAAGCGCAGGAAGCTTGCCGCACGGCCATTCTCGAATCGGTCGGCCAGGGTTCTCAGCTTCGCAATCAGCTCACGCAGTCCGAGGAACGCGTGGCCGGCATCGACCGCGAAGAACAGCGCCTGCGTGCGGAAATCGCCGCTGCCACCACACAATCGGAAACCTTCGGTGGTCAGCGCGGCCAGCTTGCGCTGGAATTCGAAACTGTCTCGCAGCGCGTCAACACGCTCGCGGCGGAGATCGCTTCGCTGCGACAGGTGCTTGAAACCAAGCGCGGAGATGAGCGCGATACGAAAAAGTATCTTGATTCCATCCGTTCCGAATATGCGACGGCGCTAGGCAAGAAGGGTTCGCTCGAAGCCGTCATCGCCGAGCATGGTTATTCCACCGAATCGGTCCGCCGGCTGTTTCAATCGGGAGCGCTGCAAGGCGGACACGCGCCGGCGGGCGTGCTCGCCGATTTTCTTGAAGTCGATCCGCGGTACGAGCGCGTGGTCGAAGATTTCCTGCGCGATGAACTGAACTTCGTTGTGGTCAAAAGCTGGGACGCCGCCAACGAGGGCCTGCGCCTGTTGCGCTCCGACGTCGATGGCCGGGCGACGTTTCTCGTTCATCCCGAAGATTCGCAGGCAAAGTTTTCGTTCGTCGCCGATGAGCATGGGCACTACGCGCCGGTCGACGATTCCGTACTGCCGCTGAAGAACTCGATTCGCGTGCTGAATGGGTTCGGTAAATCGCTGGAAGTAATTTTGCCCAAGCTTGGCAATGGGTACATTGTGCCCGATCCAGCCGTCGCGCGTGATCTCGCGCTTTCCAGTCCGGACGCCTTTTTCCTTTCGCAATCGGGAGAATGCTTCCACAACGTAACCGTCACCGGCGGCAAGCAGCGCAGCGAGGGACCGCTCTCGATGAAGCGCGAACTGCGCGACGTTCTGCGCCTACTCGACGAACTGGAACAAGCTCTGCGCGAAAAGGAAATTCGTGCGCTCACGTTGGGCAGGGAAATTCACGAGCACAATTCCCTGCTTGACCGCCTGGAAGGCGAGAAGCGTGAAGCAGAGAAGCAGGCCATGACATCCGGCCATCTGCTGCAGCAATTGGACGGGGAGATGTCTCGCGTGCGCGAGCGCATCGACGTAATCGGCCGCGAGTTGCAACGGCTCGCCGCCGAACGCGGAGAACAGGACACGCTGATAGCCGGGCGGCAGGCTGAACTGGCGACGATCGAAGAATCGCGAGCGCGCTTTGAAAGCCAACTCGGCGCCGGGCACGATCGACTCGTTGCCCTGCGCAGCCGCCGCGACCTGGCCGCCGAAACCACTTCGCAGCGCGCCGCTCGCGTGGCCACGCTCGAAGAGCGCCACCGCTCGGCAAGCACTCTGCTCCAGCGCGTCCAAACTGTTGTTTCCGAGATGCGCGAGCGGGCGAGTGTTCTGCAGTCGCAAATGGAATCGGCGACCGAGGAGATCGCGCAGCGCAAAGAAGAGAACGCCCAACTGTCGGAACAACTCGTGCAGCTTGAAGCCGAACGCAATGCGGGCGAGGCCCGCGACGGCCTGCTGCAGTGCGAGTCGGAACAGGTGCGCGCACGCCTGGCCGAAATTGAGGAACTGTTGCGAACCATGCGTCAGCAACTCGATTCCGCCCGCGACCGCCGTGGCGAGTTGTCGGCGCAGGCCGCCAAACTAGAATCCGATCTGCAGCACATGGCGGATACCTGCCTCAACGAGCTTGGCATCGAGCGCCCGGTGCTCATGGCCGATACAACCATCGTCCCGCTCGCCGGGGAAGAACTCGCCAGCGAGGATCAAAATTATCGCGAGATGCGCGCCCGACTCGACGCCATGGGCCCGGTCAACATGATGGCGCTCGAAGAATATAAGGAAACCGCCGAACGCCATCAGTTTCTTTCGACGCAGCGTAAAGACTTGCTCGATGCCATCGAGAACACGACGGCAACCATCAAAGAGATCGACCAAGTCTCGCGCCAGAAGTTCGAAGAGGCGTTCCACAAGATCAACGAAAACTTCCAGAACACTTTCCGCAAGCTTTTCGGTGGCGGCAACGCCTTCATGCGGCTCACCGACATCGAAAACAGCGCGGAAAGCGGCATTGACGTGGTCGCCTCCCCTCCAGGCAAGAAGCTCCAGAACGTGCTCCTGCTTTCTGGCGGCGAAAAAGCGCTCACCGCTCTCTCGCTGCTGGTGGGAATCTTCCAGTACACGCCCAGCCCCTTTTGCATTCTCGACGAAGTCGACGCCCCGCTCGACGAGGCCAACATCGGCCGCTTCACCGACATGGTGCGTGAGATGAGCCTGCAAACACAGTTCATCCTGATCACGCACAGCAAGAAAACCATGAGCATCGCTCCCGTGCTCTACGGCGTGACCATGCAGGAGCCGGGGATATCGAAGCTGGTGTCGGTGAGGTTTGGGGCGGCGTAACCGAATGGGGCTAGTCCGACTCTAACGGCGAGGCGCGACGCTAACGATGGAGCTGCGTCGATAAAAAAATCCTGCTACGTTCTTGACGCGCGTACCATTATTTTGCTTTCGATCGCCGGAAATCCTGCGCCTTTTTTTCCAGAGCCTTCCTCAGCTTTTCCACATCGCGAAGGCCCGAAAAGCCGCCATGGGCGAGGCTTCTGACTTAGAATCGAACTGTCAACCATTTTCCGTCCGGCGGTGTTCAGAGCAACCATGTACCTGTGATCGAGGGCGTTGACAAATTTCGCGCGCGGGCTAGAATACCCGACAGTTTTCTCCCGGTAAAATTTAAGCCATGAGCCCCGATATCCTCGACCACGTCCTGCTAGAGACCGGCTATAAGGATCTTGAGTTGCACACGAGCGGCAAGGTCCGCGACGTTTACAACCTCGACAGCAGTCACCTGCTCTTTGTTGCCACTGACCGCATTTCCGCGTTCGATTACGTGCTGGCCACAGGCATTCCGCACAAAGGCCGCGTCCTGACCCAGATCTCGCTGTTCTGGTTCGATTTTCTGAAAGACATCGTCCCCAACCATTTCGTGACTGCGGACGTGAATGATTACCCGGCGGCAGTTCGCAAACACGCCGACGAACTCCGCGGCCGCTCCATGATCGTGAAACGGGCCGAAATGTTCCCGGTCGAATGCGTGGCCCGCGGATATCTTTCCGGCTCGGGCTGGAAGGAATACAAAGCCAGCGGCACGGTGTGCGGCATCCACCTGCCGGAGGGGTTGAAGGAATCCGATCAACTGCCGGAGCCGATCTTCACGCCCGCGACCAAGGCGACCACGGGGCACGACATCAACATTTCGTTTGAAGAAATGTGCAAGCTGGTTGACCCCAAGCTGAGCCACCAGCTCCGCGATCTGACCCTGCGCATCTACAAGAAAGCCGCGGACCACGCGCGGCAACGCGGCATCCTGATCGCGGACACCAAGTTTGAGTTTGGCATGACCGCCCAGGGAATCACCCTGGCGGATGAGGTACTAACACCGGATTCCTCGCGCTTCTGGCCGGCAGACACGTACCAACCGGGTAAAGCGCAGAATTCGTATGACAAGCAGTATGTAAGGGACTACCTCGAAGAAATCCGCTGGAATAAACAACCGCCCGCGCCCGCCCTTCCCCAAGAAGTTGCGCGCCGGACCAGCGAAAAGTACCTCGAGGCGTATCGTCAGTTGACGGGACGCGAGTTGGATATCTAGGCCGCCGTGCCCGCTGCATGGTCATGGATATGAGCGTTGCGGACTGGATCATTCTGGTTTTCCTGGCATTTTCCGTGGCCGGTGCAGCGATGCAGGGCTTTTTCCATGAAGCCTTTCATCTGGCGGGCCTGGTGCTCGGGTTTCTGCTGGCCGCCTGGCAGTATCACCGCCTGGCGGACCGGTTCGCGCCCTACTTGAAGTCGCCGTGGATTGGTGAGATTGCCGCTTTCCTGATCATCTTTTTCGCGGTTCTGATTCTGGCCGGCATTGCCGGACGAATCGCGCGCTGGGCGATGAAGAAAGCCGGACTGAGTACGATTGACCGGATTCTGGGAGCAGTGCTGGGCTTGTTGCGAGGCGTTTTGGTGGTAGCGATTGTGCTGACCGCCATGACTGCGTTCGCGCCCGCCGCAAAGTGGCTGGACGAATCTCAACTGGCTCCTTACTTCCTGGTGGGCGGAAGGGCTGCGATCTGGCTCGCACCGTCAGAGTTGCGCCAACGCTTCTACCAGGGGCTGGATTATATGCGGCGCGCGCCGTCGGCCGTGGATGCGGTTCATCTCAAGCCGGCCGCGCCTGCAAAGTAGTTCGTCTTGAGCGGGATCTTACGTGGTGAAGGTGCGGAAACGAGGCGGTGGTGAAAGATCAATTGGAAGCTCTCATCCTTCAGATGTACCAAAGCAATATTCTTTATTCCGAAGCGGTCCGCGAGTTCAAGAAGCGCTTCATCGTTGCCGTGCTGGAAGAAAACCGCGGCAACCAGTGCAAGGCCGCGCGTGAGCTGGGTATGCACCGCAACACTCTCAGCCGAACGATGCAGGAACTCAAGATTGACGTTCGCCCCTTGCGCGCCGGAACCAAGCGTCCGCCCCGCAGCGCGCGTCCGGTTGCGTTGGAAAGAAAACAGGCGCGGTAGAGGTATCAGGTCTCAGGTGCCAGGTCTTAGGAAGACAATCAACCGGACGAAATTCGACCAATAACTAAAGAGGGCGACCCGGATCGGGCCGCCCCTCTCTTCTTCGCAGCTTTTCTAGCCTCGCATTTTCCTGAAAACCTGAGACCTTAACTCAGTGCGCAGCAGGTTTCTTGTGGACCGGCGGCTTCGGTGCCGCTTTCACCAGCAAAGCACCTTCGTTCATGGTCATCATAAAAGGTTTCGCCACGTAGGAAACGGGCGTCCCTTCAAACTGGAAGTCCGTATCTTCTTTCGGCACGTCCTTTTTGGGAAGGGCCGCCGCCATGGTCAGATCGATGTCAGCGCGCTTGGCGTCGACGTCGTCCGAACTGCCAGCCAACGTCATCTTCGTCAGCTTGCCCGTGGTGTCGATGGTGAGAAGGTGGGCCACCATCTGCAGGGGCTTTCCCTTGAGGGTGGTCCAGACCTTTTCCGCGTCCTCCGGAGTGCCTTCGGAGAGAACCAGTTGCCATTCCGCGAAACTCATCTCCTCAACTTTCTTGGAGGCCATGATGTCGTGGGCCTGCTGCGCGGGCGTCGGTGGAACGTATTGCGTGATCGTAATGCCGGTGGGATCGGTGGCGGTTGCAGCCTTGGCCATGAGATCGTTCCAGCCCTCGTCGCTGCCGTGGTACTTGGTGTACTTGCTCTTGCCGTACTTGGCGATCTGGTCTTTGCCTGAGCCCTGGGCAAGATTGGCGGAGCGCGCGATGTAAAACAGTCCGTCTATGTCCTTTTCGGTTGGTCCCGGCTCCAGATAGGCACGCGCCAGCGTATAAACGTTCACCAGGTTCTTTGGATCGGCATCCACCGCGGCACGCAATCTCTGCTGGGCCTTGCCATAGTCCTTGACCTGATACGCGGCCACACCGCTGGCACCGTTGAAAATCACAGCAGTCTGAGTCTTGAGCTTCTGAAAATCGTCAGGGCTGGTGCCATCCGGCTTTACCGAGGTTTGCTCGCAATCCAGACCTTTGTCTGCGTATTGGCCCGCTTCAGTCAGATTCTGACCAGCGGCGGCGCCGCCTTGTTGCGCCATCGCCTGCTTGGTGTAAGCCAGCAGGGCCAGCGCTCGCAGGTTGCACGGGTTGGCCTGAAGAACTTTCTGTGCCGTCTCCAGCGTCTTGGCCGCATTTCCCGTCTGCTGGTAGGAGCCCATCAAAAGCTCCAGCGCGTCTTCCTTCATCACACTGTTTGGATATTGCGTCAGGAACGCCTCCAGGCCGCTGATCTTGGCCGCCGCATCCTGTTGCCCTAATGCCCCCATATACGCGTTGTATTCCGCTGGATCCTTGATTTCCTTTTTCTGCGGGGCTGGGGCTGGCGTTGCGGCAGGAGTTTGGGCAGCAGGGGCCGCGCTCTGGGGTGGCGCCGATTGGGCGGGTGCCGCGGCGGTTTGGGCGACGGCGGTAACTGCGGCTACCAGCAACATCGCAAAAAGAATTCTCTTCATTCCAGTGGCTCCTTCATTTCATATAGGAAAGCTGGATGCACGTACTTTCCGGCAGCGCGTCCTTGATGCCGGGTTCACCACGATCGTTTGCACGCCGTGGGAATGCTCCCGTAAATCCTTCGCCGCTCGGAATAAACGCGGCTTAGAGATTATTCCGGTGAGCGGATTATAAGGATGTCGTCTCGCTAAGGCAAGCGAGATTGCTCACGGGAACGCCTTTGAAGTTGGATGTACCTTGCGGATCAGGCGTTCGCCTTAAGCATCTGCTCGGCATGCTTGCGCGAGGTCTCGGTCAGCTTTGCGCCGGAGAGCATGCGCGCCACTTCCGCGGTGCGTTCTTCCCCGGTAATTTTGCGTACCATGGTTTTGGTCCGCCCGGAGCTGGTTCGTTTCTCGATCAAATAATGATGATCGGCAAAAGTCGCGATCTGCGGCAGGTGGGTTACGCACAATACCTGACTTCCTTTCGCAAGCACCTTGAGCCTCCTTCCCACCGCTTCGGCCGCTCGCCCGCCAATGCCGTTATCAATTTCATCGAACACCAGCGTGCGCTGCATTGCCGGATTTTTCTTCTTTCCCGCCGGATTCGCGCCCGCTTCCACGCTCGCCTTCAGGGCCAGCATCACGCGAGAAAGCTCGCCCCCCGAGGCGATCTGTTCCAGCAGCTTCAGAGGCTCACCGGCATTGGTCGCAATCCTGTAGACGACCTGATCGATGCCCGACGAGGTCCAGTGCGGCTCCGCCTCGTTCTCCTCGACGGCGATGGCAAACGAGGCGCGCATGGCCAGATCGTTGATCTCGGCTTCCACCACCTTTTCCAGCTTCCGCGCCGCCTCCGAGCGCTTGCGCGAGATTGCCCGCGCAGCTTTGCGATAATGTTCGGCGGCCAGGGCCAGTTGCTCGTGCAGTTCGCCCAGCGCCTGATCCTTGTTCTCCATCTCCGAAAGTTTCCGCCGCGTTTCCTCGCCGTAGGCGATCACCTGCTCAAGCGCCGGTCCATATTTACGCTTCAGCTTGTCTACCAACGCCAGCCGCTCTTCCAGTTCCGCCAGCCGCTCGGGAGAAGCCTGAATTCCACCCGCATAATCACGCAACGTCGCACCCACGTCCTCCACGCTGATGCGGGCGGATTCCAGTGCCCCGAGCGCCTCCTGGAATTTCGGCTCGTAGCGCGTCAGTTCCTCGACGTGTTTTTGGGCGGCGCGCAAACTTGACGAAGTCGACGCGCTGCCCTCATAGAGAAGATCGAAGGCATTCATCGCGGCGCCGTAGATCTTCTCGGCGTTGGCCAGCACGCGCTTTTCAATTTCCAGGCGTTCGTCCTCGCCCGAAGTCAGCCGCGCTTCCTCAATTTCGCGCGCCTGGAATTTCCACAGGTCAACGAGCCGCAGGTGCTCCTGTTCGTCCTGCTCCAGTTCCGCAATACGCGCACGGATGTGCTTCCAGCCGCCGAACGCGGCAGCCACGTCCTCCAACTCAATTCCGGCGTAAGCGTCCAGAAGCCCCTGCCGTGCCGCGGCATCGAAGTTCACAATCGATTCGTTCTGCGCGTGGATTACGCCGAGATGCGGCGCAAGTTGCTTCAGCACTGCTACTGTCGCCGCTTGATTGTTGATGAAGACCCGTCCTTTGCCGCCGGCAGCGATCTCGCGCCGCAGAATCAGCGATGCGTCCTCCATATCCAGACCATTGCCTTCCAGAACCGCTTCCACGAACCTCGCCGCCGCACCCTCGTTTTCAAACACCCCGGCAACCACGGCCCGTTCCGTACCCGCCCGGATCACGTCGGTCGAAGCTTTCTCCCCCAGCAGCAATCCCAGCGCGTCAATCAAGATCGATTTGCCCGCGCCGGTTTCGCCCGTCAGCAGGTTCAACCCCGGCGCGAACTCAATGACCACATTGTCAATTACGGCGTAGTTTTCCAGTCGCAGTTCGGCCAGCACAGGAGCCTCGGTACGGCAAATATCTCATAAATCAGGGTGTTGGTCTGTTGCAAAAGAGTGGTCGTTTTCTTAAAAATGCTCCGAAAACCGGCGTGTCTCAAATAACGCGCGTGCCGGGCCGCCATTCCCCGGTACATGGAAAGGAGCGAAATCCGAGCGGGAGGGCGTCACTGTTCGGTGTGACCGCCATCACTAGTTTGCGGCCCAAAATGCACTTCCGAGTTTGAATTTAGGCCGGTGTTTCCGCCACCATGTGCTTATGAAAACCTTCCCCCAGTTCGCACTCGCAATCATACTGCTCTTAGGCTCGCTGGCTTTTGCCCAAGTGAAAATCACCACCACCTCTTTGCCCGAAGGAACGGTGCAGACGCCCTATTCGGTAGCCATTGATACGAAGGGCGGCGAAACACCGTTCAAGTGGTCCTCCGTAGGCTTGCCTGGCGGACTCACTCTAAAGCCGTCTAAGGATACCCGCAGCGCAACTCTAACCGGCACGCCGACGAAGACGTCGACCTATCAGTTCGACCTCTCGGTCGAGGGGCACGGCGGCCACATGTCCACCGTGGACTACACCTTGACCATACAGGGGGGCACGTCCCACAGCGCGGCCCTGACGTGGTCCGCGGGCGCCAAGAATATTACCGGCTACAACATCTATCGCAGCACGACTTCCGGCGGACCTTACGGCCAGCTTAACTCCTCCCTCCTGTCTTCGAATAGCTACACCGACACCGACGTGGCCGGCGGCACCACCTACTACTATGTGGCCACCGAAGTGGACAATAAGGGAGACGAGAGCGGCTACTGTGCCCAGGCGGTTGCGGTAATCCCGTAGCGACCAACTCGACCGTCGCAAAAGACCCTCCGTCGGCACCACGCGAGGTCACGTAGGGTCGGTCCGAGTTGAGTGTTCGGCAGTGCTGGAAGGACGCCGAAACGCAGGGTGCAAGCGTGCCCCAGGTTCACGCCCACGTTCTGGGCACCAACCTGGGGACATGCGGCGCACCTCTGTGTATCCCATGGCCGGAGCTTTTTGCCAACCCCGAATCGCACTGTCCCGGCAGCAAAAATCGGCATCAAACCCGCATTGACCGATGGGGTAACCCCAGGCCGGGGTTCGCCGCCTTCGGTCTATAATTTCAGGTAGGGGTTTTCCCAACTAGAATGCATTTGTATTCTGTCCTGTTGTCGTTTGTCGGCGGCGAAATCGTTGATCTCGTCCTTCAAACCGGTACGGTCGCCAAGGCTGTTCTGCTTTTCCTGCTCGCGTTCAGCGTGCTGTCCTGGGCCGTAATCCTCGCCAAGTGGAGGCTCATCAAGTCGGCTCAGCGGCAAAGCTCCCGTTTCCTGCGCGCCTTCCGCAAGGCCCAGCGCATTCAGGACATCGCCTCCGTAGCCGATCAGTTCCGCCCCAGTCCTTTGGTGGGGGTTTTTGACCGAGCGGTGACAGAATTCAAGCGCCAGATGGGAACCACCGGCGGCATCCACAATCCCACCGCCGTTCAGCGCGCCATGCAGATCGCGTCTTCTGAAGAGATCACACACCTTGAGCGCAACGTGCCTTGGCTTGCAATCACAGGTGCTGTGACGCCTTTCATCGGATTATTCGGAACCGTCTGGGGCATCATCGACGCCTTCCACGGCCTTGGCGCTGCCGGCGCTGCCACTTTGCGCGCCGTTGCCCCGGGGATCTCCGAAGCCCTCATTACCACGGCCGCCGGCTTGGCCGCTGCCATCCCGGCCGTTATCGCCTACAACCTCATCATCGGCTCGATTCGCGAACTGGCCTCGCGTAACGACGATTTCACGCTCGAGATGCTCAATCTGGTCGAACGCCAGCAACCGCAACCCATGAGCGAGGTTCAGCGCTGATGGCTTTCACCACCGCCAACGGCCGTACGCAGAGCGCGCTTGCCGATATCAACGTCACGCCTTTGGTTGATGTCGTACTCGTCCTGCTGATCATTTTCATGGTGACCGCGCCCGTTCTTCAGTCCGGCATCGAAGTCAATGTGCCGCACACGCGCACCGTCAAGGAGATCACCGAAGAGCGGCTGGTCATCAGCATCGACAAAACACAACGAGTTTTTCTGGGCAACGATCCCATCAACATCAACCAGATCGCTTCGACCCTCAAGCAGAGGATTCGCGATCCCCGGCATCAGGCGATCTACTTGCGCTCCGACGAAGACGTGCCCTTTGGCGCCTTTGCCACCGTGATGGACGCAATTAAGCAATCCGGGATCAGTAACGTGAGCATCGTGACGCAGCCCATTGATTCCCATGGCAGCAACCACTAATGATCTCGCCAGCGGCAGTCTCGGCCGGCCTCTCGCGTGGTCCGCAGGGCTGCATCTGGCATTCACCGCGTTCGTCATACTCTATGCCACGTTCGTTCCCAGCTTCCGCGGCCAAGGCTGGGGCGCTGGCGCAGGCGGAGATGCCATGGGAGCGACAATCGTGAGTACGGTTCCTCTCCCCGCCAACGCGCAACAGACCAACAACGTGTTGGCCACCGAATCCAAGGGCCTTTCGCATTCCGAGCCCAAGCCCGAGGAGAAGGAACCGGAAGCGATTCCGATTCCCGACAAGAACGCGAAGACAAAAATAAAACCTGCGCCGGTCAAGACCGCAACTCAGCGCAAGCCGGAGCGAGAGCCCGAGGAGTCGAATCAGATTCCGTACGGCGAAGGCGGCCCGGTCAGCGGCCCTTACGGCATGTTCAACGCCGGAGGCGCCAAAGGCGGATTCGGCTTCACTGGCGGAGGCGGCGACTTTGGCAGCCGGTTCTCATGGTATGTGCAGGCGGTGCAGCGCAAGGTATCGGAAAATTGGCTGAAGTACGAAATCGATCCGAGCATCAAAGAGGCGAACCGTGCTTACGTGACGTTCGATATCGCGCGCGATGGTCATCCGGCAAATGTCCAGATTGAGCAGACCAGTGGAGTTCCGTCGCTCGACATCTCGGCGATGCGGGCGGTTCAACGCATCGATACGTTCGGGCCCTTGCCGCCAGAGTATTCGGGCAGCAAGGTGTCGGTGGAATTTTGGTTTGATTACAAGAGGTAGGCGTTGGTCGTCAGTCGTTGGTTCATTTTGGCAAGCCCGTAGAAAGCTTGTCATTCCGAGCGAAGCTGGCGACCGACGAAGGACGAACAGCGAACGACGGTTTAGGGAGTAAACATTGAGCAATGCATTCCAACTCGGCCGCCGCTTCATCTGGGCCGTGGCCCTGCTTCTCGCATCGGCCACCACCGTCTCCGCCCAGGATTGGATTCGCACCGGAACCGGCTTGGGCGTCGAAAAAGTCCGCCTCGCCGCTGCCGACTTCAAATCGTCCACGCAGGACCCAAAAAACGTCGACCTGCTCAAGACCTTCAACGACACGCTCACCAACGACCTCGACAACGCCGGTATTTTCGATCTGGTCTCAAAGAGTTTTCATCCGCTGCAAGTTCCCGGCCAGCCCTCCGAGGTGAACTCCGCCGCCTGGAATTCGCCTCCGCCCAATGCCTCCATGCTCGCCTTCGGCAACTTGGGCGCTGCTGCCGACAAAGTCACCGTACAGGGCTGGCTCTACGATCTCAAGAATCAGGCCTCGCCGCAGGTCCTCGGCAAGCAATACAGCGACTCAGCCACCGCCGACGCGGTCCGCATGATCGCGCACAAATTCGCCGACGAAATCATCTTCCGCCTTGGCGGAGGCATCAACGGCATCGCCGAAAGCAAAATCTATTTCGTCAGCGACCGCAGCGGCCACAAAGAAATCTGGATGATGGATTACGACGGCGCCAACCAAGCCCAACTCACGCACCTCGGCAGCATCTCGCTTTCGCCGCGCATTTCGCCTGACGGCTCGCGCCTCGCCTTCAGCTCCGCCACCAAGAGCGGGTGGGAAATCCTGATGTATTCTTTCGATCTCAACCGCATGGTGGCGTTCCCGCGTTTCGGAGGCATGAATCTTTCTCCATCATGGTCACCCGACGGCAAAATCGCGTTTTCATCCTCGCGCAACGGCTATCCGAACATTTTTGCAATCGATGGCTCGGGCGGAAACGCGCGCCGCCTCACCAACGATCAGGGTCCGGACGTTTCTCCCACGTGGAATCGCAAGACCGGGTCGCAGATTGCTTTCGTCAGCGGGCGCACCGGCCTGCCTCAGATTTACACCGTGGAAGCCGACGGCACGAACGTGCAGCGCATCACCGACCAGGGCTATGCGGTTTCACCGAACTGGTCGCCGAACGGCCAGTTCCTGACGTTTTCCTGGATGCGCAAGTACGGTCCGGGCGAGCCCGGCGCCAACGATCTCTATCTGATGGATGTTGCCAGCAAGCAGTGGGTGCAGCTTACGCACGATGCCGGACGCAACGATTTCCCGTGCTGGTCGCCCGACGGGAGGCACATTATCTTTCAATCGCATCGCACCGGAACCGACCAGATATTCACCATGCTGGCCGACGGCACCAATGTGAAGCAGCTAACATTTAAAGGCAACAACACGCAGGCCAACTGGAGTTGGAAGTAGGAGTGATGTCTGGATCAGTTTTGAAAGGGCACGGCTTTAGCCGGGCCGTCGCGATGCCAAGAACGACTGGGGCTTTAGCCCCTGAGGGACTCGCAAGTTTCACGAGACATGCGGCCGGCCAGCATGTGCGCCCAGCCGCCAATCTCTAAAACCATCCGGGCGCACGGAAAAATCGGAGGAATCAGTGAAGCATCAGATGAGGACGTGGAGCCTTCTCGTATTCGCACTTGGCACGATGATGTTCCTGGGTGCGTGCGCAAAGAAATTGCCACCGCCACCGCCACCGGCGGCGCCAACGGCGCAGGCGCCCACCGCATCGCTCGCGGCGAATCCCAACACGATCAACGCGGGTGAGTCCACGACTCTCACGTGGCAGACCACCGGCGCTAGCGACGTCAGCATTGACGGCATCGGGCCTGTCGACGGCAGCGGCTCGCGGCAGGTTTCACCGGCCACGTCGACCACTTACCATCTGATTGCCAAGGGTGCAGGCGGCACGCAGGATGCGACTGCGCGCGTCACCGTCAGCGCAGCGCCTCCGCCCGAACAACCCGCAGCCGAGAACCTCACCGAACAGGAGCTTTTCGCAAAGAATGTGAAGGACATTTACTTCGCCTATGACAAGTCCGACATCGCACCCGATCAGCAGTCCGCTCTTCAGGGAGACGCGCAGTTCCTGCAACAGCATGCGAGCATTCACATCACCGTCGAAGGCTACTGCGATGAGCGCGGCTCGACGGAATACAATCTGGCGCTCGGTACCAGCCGTGCCGATGCCGTGAAAAATGGGCTGGTGCAGGCCGGAGTCGCGGGTGATCGCATCAAGACCTACAGCTACGGCAAGGAGAAGCCGTTCTGTACGCAATCGAACGAGAGTTGCTGGCAGCAAAATCGCCGCGGCCACATGGTCTACGAGAAATAGCAAGTTGTGTGGGGACGGGGCTGAGCCCCGTCCCGGCACCGATACGAAAATCTCTGCACAGGGCAACTATGAAATCGAATCGTCTTGTACTTGCGCTCATCGTTTCCGTCGCCATCGTTTCTCTCATGTCCGCTCCCGCCTTCGCCACCAGCAAGGACATCATCGAACTGCAAACCCAGGTCACGCAACTGCAGCAGCAGATGACCCAGATGAAGCAGTCCTTCGACGAGCGCATGGGTATCATGCGGAATCTGCTCGAGAAGAATACCGACGCTGCCAACAAGGTGAGCACGGCCATTGAAGGCCTCGAGACCTCGCTCAACAAGCAGCAGGCCGATCGCGCCGCCCAGGTCGACCAGATTTCTGGCCAGATCCAGGCACTCAACGACACCATGGACGAACTCAAAGTCCGTCTCGCGAAGCTGAGCAAGCAGTTTGAAGACATGCAGTCGGCGCAGCAATCCATGGCCGCGTCGCAGGCGCAAGCGCAGCAGCAGGCGCAAGCTATGGCACAGGCCCCGGCGCCCGACGTGCTCTATAACAATGCCTTGCGCGATTACAACGGCGGGAACAACGACCTGGCGACCCAGGAATTCGGCGATTACATTAAGTTTTACCCCAACACCGATCTGGCCGGGAACGCTTATTTTTATCTGGGAGAAATTTCGTACAAGGCGGGCGATTTTCAAAAGGCCGTTACCAACTACGATCTTGTGCTGCAAAATTTTCCCAGCGGAACGAAGGCCTCGGCTGCACAGCTAAGAAAAGGATTCGCCCTGATCGAACTCGGCAAGCAAGACGAAGGCGCGCAGGAGTTGAAGCACGTCATTCAGCGCTATCCCAAGACTAACGAGGCCATCCAGGCACGCGAGAAGCTGAGAAAGATTGGAGCCGCTCCTAGAACCCGCTAAGAGCTTGCTTGAAGATCGTGGCGGTTTGGGACGGAGGAACGGGTAGCCCAGAGCTTCAGCGCTGCGATTAGATCAGCATTTTCATTAGCGGCTTTAGGAGCTGAGGTCGTCACTTCCGGTCACTCGGCACCATCACTCCGCCCTCGATCTTCGGGATGCCAAAGTGCCCCCCCAGATGCGACAGGTCCAGCGGGCTGATCGATCCCGAAACCAGGATATAGTCGACCTCGTTCGCGCGGGCGAACAGCATCGCCACGTTGCTCACCGCATTATTCTCGAGTCGCACCCAGACGTCGGTCATCCCTGCTTCGCCCTTCTGCTGGTTCACAAGTTGCTTCCATCCGCCCGTGTGGTAATCATCCTTTACCGAGTTGACGACAGCAGGGTCGTACATCCACGGCCTGGGAAACCGGAAGTTGTGTACCGAGACTCCGCTGATCCCCGCAATCACGCGCCGCAGATCTTCATCCCCTGGGTCCAGTTTCGACGCGAACACCAGCATCGAGTGGTCAAGCGTGAACTCGGTTTTCGAAGACGCCATCTGCCGCAATGCATCAATGCCCTGGGGAACAGCTGGCGGGGGCTGAAGCTGTGCCTGGCTGAATTGAGCCACGGAAATACCAACTAGAAGAAGACCAACAATGCGGAAAAGCTTCATATAGAGCGCCTCACATCATTCCGGAAATTCTGACCAGCCCAGGGGGCCTCTGTGTGCTCCGTGGTTCATGTTCTTTCCTGAGCCAGACAGGACTTCGTCCCTGCGCCACAAGGCGCAGCCCTCGGCCAATATGAACCCGCTAGACGAAAATTAGTTGCTCGCTGGTTCTAGCCGCGGACGTTCCAGGCCCGGACGTTCTAGGCTGAAACTCACCCCGCGTCCGCCGCGGCCGCTTTTTCCTCCGCCAGCCCGCTGGGCCTTAGCGTGACCCAATCGGTCTGCACGCTTTCCCAGCCCTGGATCAGGAATCCGTAGGATTCGAATAGCCTGCGAATCTTGGGCCGCGACCATCCGGCGATCTCCTCCAGGATCGGAACCAGCGTAGCCAGGGCGTTGTCGCTCAAGACGGTGCGCTTGGCAATCTGCGCCACATGTTTCGATTCCGACACCGCAATGGTAAATCCATCGTGCCGGTTCACATGCAGCATCACGTGGATGTCCGAACTCCCATCACCCACATATACGACGTGATCGAGCGGCACGCCCAGCTCTCCGCTCAACTGCTCCAGCCGAGCCACTTTGCCGTAGCCCGCCGTCGCCCGCACCAGCGTCTCAATTTCTCCGGTTGCGCTGTATTTGAATTCCGTGCCGAAGATGTGGTCCTGCGGCACAATCCCTTCCAGCGCCGACTGAATCACTTCCACCGGCGCAGCCGACAGCACGTAAAAGTCAAAGTGGTAACCGTCAATGCGCTGGTCCAGAATCTCATATACCTGCTGGATGTTTTCCTTCAGGCGAATGCGTTTGCCCACTTTGAGCAGATGGTCGCGCCGCACCTTCGTACGAAACTCAGGATCATGCAGCAACAGGTAGGAGAGTTCGGCGCCTTGCTGCACCAGGTTCAGCTTCGCCATGCCCTTGATTTTGCGCTCGAACTCTTCGGTGGAAATGCCCACCAACTCGCTCAGGACATACCCGCTATCGTTGAAGGTCAACGTCTGATCGAAGTCACTCGCAAATAAATAGTGCTTTCTGTTTCTATTAACCATGATCTATCTTAGATTCAACCCCACGTTAATGGACCATAAAATTTCCCGATCGCTGCTATTACAACAACTTACAGCCCGCGCGAACCCTCGCAGGCAACAGAAAAAGTCCGTTGCTCAAGCTCGCCATAAAGCGTAGCCTGAATGCGAGTAGCTGTGGAAAAGCTCTGGGTTTGGGTGGCGCAGCGCTTCAGCGCTGCGTTCCGGGCCGCATTCTCGTCAGCGGCTTTAGCCGCTGAGGTCGCGAATATTTCCTTTTTCCACAGCAGCCTACATAATCTGCGCCACGAGCGCAGTTCGAGAGGTCTTCATATATGCCCAGCAGCGCCAGCGATCATCTTCGCAACGATGCCGACCGTGGAAAGGGCTCACTCGAGCCCGACGAACGCAACCAGGCCGGAAACAATTCCATGAGAGGCCAGCTTTCTCACCGCGACGAGAATCCACTGGTCGAAGGCGCCGACAGCGATTTCCCCGAGCCCGGCCAAAGCCCCGAACACTCCTTCGAGGGAAAGTTGACCAAGAAGAAATGACGGCGCGCTCGCAAGAGCCGTTATGAGCGCTACCGCTGATTCCGACAATTGACTGGCGAACCCTGCAGGCATACAAAATTGCCAGTGAGTATGTTTGACTACGATCCACCAAAGGAAAAGGAACCTGTCGACTACACAGGCCTCAAAATTGGAGGCATCTTGGCGCCTGTGTTCTTTCTCATCACCTTCCTGAGTAATGCGGATATGGCATTGGCAGCATGCATTGTCTTAGGAATGGTCATGTTCGCGATCAAAATCCGCTGGCACTTAAGGAAACGTGTCTGGTTCTGGGTGATCATCGCTTTTATATTGGTGCTCCACATTCCATTGATTCCTATGGTTCGATGGCCCCAAGGAAACGTGCCTACGCTTTTCTATACGATGCCGCTCGGAATCGCGGATTTTCTAATCATCTCGGGAGCTTTGGGGTTCGCAGAAAGGTTCTTCTCAAAAAGCTCTTCTTCTACTGATGAAGAGGAATGAAAGTCAACTGGTGAAAAATCGCGATAGCATGCATTGACCCGAGTTCATATCCACAAAATAACCGTGCAAAGTTGATTCCTTTCCCTCTCCACAATCATCTGTATCCCGTTGCCTTCTTTGCGCATCAATTCCAATCCCAAACTCATGAGGAAAATCCATGCCCCGCATGAAAGCCGTCCAGATAAGCAAGCCCGGTGGAAATTTTGAACTCGTCGAACGCAACATTCCCGAGCCCACGCACGGGCAGGTCCGTGTCAAGGTCGAAGCCTGCGGCATCTGCCACAGCGACGCGCTTGTGAAAGAAGGTCATTGGCCTGGAATCCAGTACCCGCGCATCCCCGGCCACGAAATCGCCGGCCGCATCGACGCCGTCGGCGAAGGTGTCACGCAATGGCAGCCCGGCCAGCGTGTCGGCGTTGGCTGGCATGGAGGCCATTGCTTCATCTGCGAATCTTGCCGCCGCGGCGACTTCACTCTTTGCCGGAACGGAAAGATCACAGGCATCACCCACGATGGCGGCTACGCCGAATACATGATCTCGCCCGCCCAAGCCGTCGCCGCTATCCCCGACGATCTCCCCGCCGCCGAAGCTGCGCCGCTGCTCTGCGCCGGCATCACCGTCTTCAACGCGCTGCGCAACTCGGGCGCGCGCCCCGGCGACCTGGTCGCCGTGCAGGGCATCGGAGGCCTCGGCCATCTCGGAATTCAGTACGCTCGTCAAATGGGATTCCGCACCATCGCCATCGGCCGCGGCTCCGACAAACAGGCCCTCGCCCGCAAGCTGGGCGCTCACGACTACATCGATTCCGCGGCGGGCAATCCATCGGAAGCGCTGCAAAAGCTGGGCGGAGCGCGCGTAATTCTGGCCACCGCGCCCGATTCCAAATCTATGTCGGCGCTGGTCGACGGTATTGGCCCCGGCGGCAAGATGATGATTGTGGGGGCAGGTTTTGAGCCTTTGACCGTCACTCCGCTTCAGTTGCTCGGCCAGCGCCGTGGGCTCCAGGGTTGGCCGGCGGGATCCGCCATTGACTGGGAAGACACGATGAACTTCAGCGTCCTGACCGGCGTCCGCCCCATGATCGAAAAATATCCATTGGAAAAAGCGAGCGAGGCCTACCAGCAGATGATCAGCGGTAAGGCAAGGTTCCGAGTCGTGCTAACGATTACGTAGGGACAGCCGCCCCCGGCTGTCCCAGCCGAGCGCAAGCTCGGAAGCTGTTCAGCAGAACAGCTCTGAAGTAGCCGCAAACAACTTGAGCCGGTCCCGAACGGGGACCGGCTCACATTTAAGTATCGGTCGCGAAGCCCTACCGCAGCTCTTCCATGCACTTCGCCAGCGCTTCCCGCCCCGGCCGCGTCACCGATTCCGGCAGCGTGGCCAGCGGCTCATCCGTCACGTTCAGCATGTCAATGAACGTCGGCGCCTTCGAGTTGATGTAGAAAACCCCGGTCAGCACTTCGCCTTTCGCGTGCGACTCCATCAGACGCTGTACCGCTTTGATCTTGTCCGTCGGATCGTACTCTTCTTCCAGCTTGCGCAGCCGCAGGCTCGATCCGTCGTGCATCGTTACTTCAAACGTCGTCCCCGGATCGTAGTCGACATTAATCTCTTCAAACGCCGGCACAAAACTCACCTCGTGCAGCGGCTCTTCATGCGCCTGCATGTATTTGTACGATTTCGTCGAGCCCTCGTGATCGTTAAAGGTCACGCATGGCGAAACCACGTCGAGCATCACCGTGCCCTTATGCGCGATCGCTGCCTTCATCATGCTGCTGAGTTGCTTCTTGTCTCCTGAAAACGACCGGCCCACAAACGTCGCGCCCAGCTGAATCGCCAACGAACAGGTATCGACCGGCGGAAGGTCGTTGATGACACCGCTCTTTAGCGTTGAGCCCAGATCCGCCGTCGCCGAGAACTGCCCCTTCGTCAGCCCATACACTCCGTTGTCTTCGAGAATGTAAATAATCGGCAGATTCCGCCGCATCAGGTGCATGAACTGTCCCGCGCCGATTGAAACCGTGTCGCCGTCGCCGGTCACGCCCAGAGCAATCAGATTCTTGTTCGCCAGCATCGCGCCTGTCGCTACTGCCGGCATGCGTCCGTGCACCGAGTTAAAGCTGTGCGACCGGTTCATAAAATATGCCGGACTTTTCGACGAGCATCCGATCCCGCTGAACTTCGCCACGCGCTCCGGCGGCACACCCATCTCATACATCGCGTCGATGATCCGCTCCGAGATTGCGTTGTGTCCGCAGCCCGCGCACAGTGTCGTCTTCCCGCCGCGGTAGTCCACCACTTGCAGTCCGATGCGATTCGTCTTGGGAGCCGGAGTTGAGCTCGGCGTTGTCGGTGTGGTCCCCATTTACTTTCCCTCCATCATCATCAGTTCGTCGGTCACCGAGCGCGCGTCAATCGGCAATCCATGAATATGGCAAATCGAACGCAGCCGCGGCGTCAGCTCCGCCTTGATGTCGAGCTTCAGCAAGCTGGCCATCTGCGCGTCGCGGTTCTGCTCCACTACATAGATGCGATCGTGTTTTTCAATAAACTCGTGCACTTCGCGCGTAAACGGATACGCACGCACGCGCAAATAATCCGTTTCAAGTTTGTATTCCTTTGCTAATTGATCGCGCGCTTCAATGATCGCCCAGTGCGAAGTTCCATAGGCCAGAATGCCAACCTTCGCCTTCCCGCTGCCCGCCGTCTCCGGTCGCGGCACAAACGAGCGCGCGGTCTCGAACTTCTTGTTGATGCGCTCCATGTTGCGCTCGAAATCGTCGGGCCGCTCGCTGTATTGCCCTTTCTCGTTATGTCCGCTGCCGCGCGCAAAGTAAGCCGCCGCGGGATGATCTGTGCCCGGCAGCGTCCGGTAGCCCACACCGTCGCCATCCACATCCTTGTACCGGGCAAATCCGCCGAGCTTCTGCAGATCTTCTTTGCTCAGCACCTTGCCGCGCTCAATCGGTTTCTCAGGATATGGAAACGGGTCCGACATCCAGTTGTTCATGCCCAGATCCAGATCCGACATGACAAACACCGGAGTCTGAAACCGCTCCGCCAGATCGAACGCATCCTGCGCCATGGTGAAGCACTCGCTCACCGAATCCGGGAACAGCAGAATGTGCTTGGTGTCGCCGTGGCTCAGGAACGCGGTTGAGATCACGTCGCTTTGCGCAGTACGCGTAGGCAGCCCGGTCGACGGCCCCACCCGCTGAATATTCCAGATTACCGCGGGAACCTCGACGTAATAGGCCAGCCCGGTGAACTCCGCCATCAGCGAAATGCCGGGCCCCGCCGTCGCCGTCATGGAGCGCGCCCCTGCCCAGCCGGCGCCAATCACCATGCCGATTGCGGCCAGTTCATCCTCGGCCTGCACAATGGCAAAAGTCGCTTTCCCGTCCGGCCCAACGCGGTATTCCTTCATGTACTCGATCATCGTCTCCACCAGCGAGGACGACGGCGTGATCGGGTACCATGTGACCACGGTACATCCCGCAAACATGCATCCCATCGCAGCGGCGGAATTGCCGTCGATAATGATCATGCCTTTTGTCTTATCCATCCGCTGGATGTGGAAGGGATCGCGTTTCTTCAAATTGGCGGCCGCGTAATCGTGTCCCGCCTTCGCCGCAGCCAGGTTCAGGGCAGCGGCCTTCGCTTTCGTCGCAAACTGCTTGCGGATCGCCTTCTCCACTTCCGCAAAGTCGATTTCCAGCAACTGCGCGGCGACGCCCACGTAGATCATGTTTTTGATGAGCTTGCGCAGCTTGGCTTCCGTGCACACCGCCGCCACCAGCTTGTCGTAGGGCACGGAATAAAAAGTTAGATCGTCGCGCAATTTGTCGAGCGCCAGGGGTTCGTCATAAAGCACGCTAGCTCCGGGCGCGAGCGTCTTCACGTCTTCCTGCGCCGTTTCCGCGTTCATAGCGATCAGCAGGTCGATTTCCTTCTTGCGTCCGATGTACCCGTCTTTATTGGCCCGAATCGTGAACCACGTCGGCAGCCCGGCAATGTTGGAAGGGAAGAGGTTCTTGCCCGAAATCGGCACGCCCATCTGGAAAATGCTGCGCAGAAGGACTGTGTTTGAGCTCTGCGACCCCGACCCGTTCACGGTCGCAACCTGAATCGTCATGTCATTAACAACGCGTCGCTGCCCCAGTTGACCGGATGATTCCCGGGGCACTACATCGGTAGAGGCCATTCCCTATACCTTTCTTGTTTTAAACGTGCAACCCTTTTTGGCCGGGCAAACCCCGTGACCCGGCAGTTTCAGGAGTGGAAAATCGCAATGTTTATTATAACGCCGCGTCGAGCGGGCTAACACACGACATCATGAGTCCCAAAACAGTTAACTAGGGGTCGGCAGCGGCAGAGCGGCGCAAGCCCAGGTGGTATTGAAGAATAACCGGAACCCTTCCCGACCACTTTACTTTGGTTCGGGCCAATCTACTCCGGGCTGCACTATCGATGGGATAATAGACTGGTTATAAACCTGGCTCATAGAGAGAAGAATGCCTCCAAGTTCAAAACCTGGTTCGTCCAATAAGGCGCTAACCCGAAACGTCGGCGCAGCCGACAAACCTTGCAAAGTCGCTCTCATCGGCTTCGGAACCGTCGGCAGCTCCGTCGCCAAAATTCTGGTCGAGCGCCGCAACACCCATCTGCGCCTCACGCACATCCTCAATCGCAATGTCGCCCGCAAAAAAGTCGACTGGCTTCCCACCGACGTCGTCTGGACCGAAAACATCGACGACATTCTCTCGTCCGACGCCGACATCGTCGTCGAAGTCATGGGCGGCCTGCAGCCCACCGAAGACTGGGTCCGCCGCGCCCTAACGTCGCGCAAATCCGTAGTCACCGCCAACAAGCAGCTCATCGCACATTGCGGCCCCGAGCTGATCGCGCTTGCCGGGCAAATGCAGCAGCAAATCGAGTTCGGCGCATCTGTGGCCGGCGGCGTGCCCGTCATTTCCGGATTGCATCAAGGTCTCGCCGGCGATGAACTGTTCAAGATCTACGGCATCCTCAATGGCACCTGCAATTACATCCTCAGCCAGATCGAGAGCAATGGAGTTTCCTTCGCCACCGCTCTGCGCGAAGCCCAGAAGCTCGGTTTCGCCGAGGCCGATCCCACCGACGACATCGACGGCCTTGACGCCCGCGCCAAGCTCACCATCCTCGCCCGCGTGGCCTTGCACTGCGACGTTGCCGCCTCCAGCATCGTGGCGCGCTCCATCTCCCCGATTGACGCTCTGGATTTCGAGAATGCCAGTCAGTTGGGTTGCACGATCCGCCAGATCTCGCGCGCAGAATTGAAAGACGATCGCCTGTTTGCGGCGGTCGAGCCCGCGCTCGTGCAGCTCAACTCGCCGCTGGCGCGCGTCGAAGGCAGCCAGAACCTCGTCATGGCGACGGGCATTTACGGCGGCGAAACCGTTTTCGGCGGCCACGGCGCCGGTGGCCATCCCACTGCGGTCGCGGTCGTCTCCGACATTCTCGCCATAGCTCGGACAAATGAAGATACGACCAAGCACGCGCCGGCCAAGGAAGCTAGCGCCAAACAGGCGCCCAGCCGAGACGCGAGCCGCCCACGCCAGAAATCGCCGGCTGTGACCGCCGACTTCGTCACCAGACACTACCTGCGCTTCCTGGTAAAAGACCGCCCCGGCATCATCGCCAGCCTGGCCTCGATTCTGGCTAAGAGCGAAATCAATATTCTTTCCGTGCTCCAGAAACCTAACTCCTCAAAGTCGCACCTGCCGCTTCTGATCACTTTAGAAGAATGCCCGACCTCGCTGGTCGAGCAAGCATTAGAGCAAATCAACGCGCTGGATTTTATGGTCCAGCCCTGCCTGCATCTGCCGATTCTATGAGGAAAATCAAGGCGGTTTTGTGAGGGAAAATCCGGGAGGAAGAAGACTTCCATTCAGTGTACCGTCTGCGGGACCGTGGAAGAGCGGCCCTTCATGGCCACGTAAGCGTTCGAATCAACCGGAGGGTTTAGCCGCGGTGCCGCGGCGAGAGGATTCGCTCCCAGCCCTATCCTTCCACCTGAAAGAATTGCGCCATCTTGCGGAATTTCTGATACCGCGCCTCCAGCAAATCCCGCACTGAGAGCTTCTTCAACTCCGCCAGATGCTGCGTCAGCGCCTGGTCCAGCAACTCGGCGGCCCGCGCATGATCGCTGTGCGCGCCGCCCGCGGGCTCGGGGATGATACCGTCAATGCAGCCCAATTCGCTCATGTCTTTTGCCGTGATCTTCATCGCCTCCGCCGCCAGTTCTTTCTTGCTGGCATCGCGCCACATGATCGACGCGCATCCCTCCGGCGAGATCACCGAGTACACCGAGTTCTCCATCATCAGCACGCGGTCGGCCACCGCAATCGCCAGCGCTCCCCCGCTCCCACCTACCCCGATCACGGTCGCAATAATCGGCACTTCCAGCCGCGACATCTCCAGCAGGTTCCGCGCAATCGCCTCGCCCTGCCCGCGCTCTTCTGCGTGCAATCCCGGGTAAGCGCCGTCCGTATCCACAAAACTTAAAATCGGACGTCCGAACTTCTCCCCAATCCTCATCACGCGCAGCGCCTTGCGATAGCCCTCCGGGTGCGGCATTCCAAAATTGCGATACACACGCTGCTTTGCGTCCCGCGCCTTCTGCTGCCCAATCACGATCACTTCCTCGCCGTGGAACCGCGCCATGCCGCATACAATGGCGGGATCGTCCCGGAATCCGCGGTCCCCGTGAATCTCGCTCCAATCCGTGAAAATGCGCTCCACATAATCGAGCGTGTACGGCCGCTGCGGATGCCGTGCCAGATTTGTCCGCTCCCACGCGTTCAGCGGCGCCGACACCTCGCGCCGCAGGTCGTTGACGCGCTCGTGCAACTGTTGGATCTGTCGCCGGGTCTCCTCGCCCTGCCCTTCCAGCGACTCCAGGCGTGCAATCTGCTGCGCTATTTTGTCCAACTCCTGTCGCGCTTTCAATCCTGAATCCATCTTGATGACATTCCCATTCCTGCGGGTGTGATGCTCTTCCACAATCGAGAGTAAGAAGTCGGCGCCCGCCACTGCCGGATGCTCTGCGCTCACTACTGCGGGACGTCCCGTAACCGTACCTTGCTGTTTCGCCCGCTTTGTTTTCGCTCGGCGCATCGGTCGCATCGCGTGTTACAGGGTTAAATGAATGACGATCGACCGATAACGATCGACGAATAACGATCAATTAATGACGCGAACGCTGCCGCGCCCGCACAATTCCTCAACCCGCACCATGAAATTGCGGTCTGGCATCACATTATAGCCTTCGGCTTCCATCACCACCATGAAATCGCCATCCCGTTCCAGGTCAAACAATACCTTCGCTTCCCCTTGCCGCTCGCGGAAGAGAGCATGCAACTCATCCACGGTCCGATCCTCCGCATTGCCGAGAGGAATGCGAATCCGAATCGCCTTCGGCAGCGGCACGCGCGCCTCGTCCAGCGGAATAATTTCGTTGGCCGTAACCTTGGGGCTTGCCCCCTCTTCAATGCGCACGCCCCCGCGCACCAGCACCGGAACTTCCAGTTTCACTTTCTCAGCCAGCTTCCTGTAGGCTTCCGGAAACACCAGCAATTCAACTTTGCCGAACATATCTTCGAGCGCCGCCTGTGCCCACAATTCCCCGCTGCGTTTCGACTTGGCAACTCGCAGTCCCGAAATCAGACCCGCCGTCGTAATGTTCTCGTCCTTCGCCGTCGATTTCGTCAGCGCCCCAATATCGTCAGTCGACAGCGCGTTCAAGTCCGCCAGCTTGTCTTTGTATTTTTCTAACGGGTGTCCCGTAATGTAGAAACCGAGAATCTCCTTCTCCGCTGCCAGTCGAGTCTGCTCATCCCAATCGGGCACATTCGGGAGATCCTCGTTGCCGCGATCGGCCGACTCATCGGCGAACACCCCAAACAGCCCGTGCTGTCCCGACTCCGCATCTCTCTGCGTCTTTTGCGCGCGCTCGATCGCTTTATCCAGTCCCTGCATCACCTGCGCCCGCCGCCCAAAACAATCCATCGCGCCGCTCTTGATCAGCGATTCCAGCACGCGCTTGTTCAACAGCCGCAAATCCACTTCTTCGCAAAATTCATAGAGAGATCGAAACTTCCGCCCCAGTTTTTTCCGCGCGGCCACAATCGACTCAATCGCGTTCCCGCCCACATTTTTCACCGCCGCCAGCCCGAATCGAATCGCCGCCGCATGCGGCGTAAAGTTCGCGTCGCTGATGTCGATATCGGGCGGCTCAACCGCAATGCCCATCTCGCGGCATTCGTTGATGTACTTGACGACGCTATCTGTATCGCCCGTGATCGATGTCAGCAGCGCGGCCATGAACTCCAGCGGATGATGCGTCTTCAGATACGCCGTGTGATAGGCCAGCAGCGCGTAGGCCGCCGAGTGCGACTTGTTAAATCCATATCCCGCGAACTGCGCCATCAAATCGAAAATCTTCTCAATCTTCTTGGGCGGAAATCCGCGCTGCGTTGCTCCCTGTACGAATCGCTCTCGCTGCGCCGCCATTTCCTCGGGTTTTTTCTTGCCCATGGCACGGCGTAACAGATCGGCTTCCCCAAGGGAGTAGCCGGCGAGTTTGTTGGCCGCTTGCATTACCTGTTCCTGATAGACAAACACACCGAGCGTCTCCTGCAGGATCTCTTTCAACTCGGGCAATTCATATTCGATTTTGCGGCGGCCCTGTTTGCGTTCGATGAAGTCGTCGATCATGGCCATCGGGCCAGGACGGTAGAGCGCATTGAGCGCTGTCAGGTGTTCGATGGAGTTTGGCTGATAACGCCGCAAAACGTCGCGCATCCCGTGTGATTCAAACTGGAACACCCCCGAAGTCAATCCCCGATGAAAAACCTTCTGGTATGTTTCCTCATCTTCCAGCGGGATCTCGTCGAGCTTTACCTGCTGCCCTTTTTGCGCAATCAGCTTAATCGTGTCGTCGAGAATCGTGAGCGTTGTCAGCCCCAGAAAGTCCATTTTCAGCAGGCCCATCTTCTCGATGGCCACCATGTCAAAGGCGGTGACAATTTCGTCGTTCTTCGTTTTGTGCAGCGGCACCAGCTCAATCAGCGGCCGCGGCGAAATTACCACGCCCGCCGCGTGCACGCCCGAGTTCCGCACCAGCCCTTCCAGCTTCCGAGCTGTGTCCAGCAAATCCCGCACCTGCTTGTCTTTTTCGTACGCCTCCTGCATCGCCGGGGACTCTTTCAGCGCATCGTCCAGCTTGATATTCAGCGTAGCCGGCACCATTTTTGCGATGCGGTCCACATCGGCGTACGGCATATCCATCGCCCGGCCTACATCTTTGATCGCCGCCTTCGCCGCCATCGTCCCAAACGTAATGATCTGCGCTACATTTTCGCGCCCATATTTATTCGTGACGTAGTCGATCACCTCGCCGCGCCGGTTCATGCAGAAATCAATGTCGATATCCGGCATCGAAATCCGTTCCGGGTTCAGGAAGCGCTCAAACAGCAGCTCATGCTGCAACGGGTCGATGTCCGTAATCCCCAACGAAAATGCCACTAGCGCGCCCGCCGCCGATCCTCGCCCCGGACCGACCGGAATCCCGCGCTCCTTTGCGTGCCGTATAAAGTCCCACACAATAAGGAAGTATCCAGAAAACTTCATCTGTTGGATGATGGCAAGCTCGCGCGACAACCTTTGCTCGTAGTCCGCCAGCGAATGCTTCAACCGCCCCGCCCCCGCCAGCGGACGCAACACTTCCATCCGCCGCGCAAACCCCTGCCGTGCAATGTGCTCAAAATAGCTGTCCGGAGTGAATCCGTCCGGCACATCAAAATGCGGAAACGGGTTCGGAACTTTCTCCAGCCGCAAATTGCACCGCTCCGCAATCGCCAGGGTCCGCGCAACCACCTCCGGCGAATCCTTGAACACGCGCACCATCTCATCGCCGTTCTTCACAAAGAACTGGTTGCCGTGGAACTTCATCCGGTTCGTGTCCTGCACGGACTTCCCCGTCTGGATGCAGAGCATCACATCCTGTGCATCGGCATCGTCCTCGCACAGGTAGTGGCTGTCGTTGGTTGCCACCAGCGGCAACCCCAGATCTTTTTCCAGTCGAAACAGCTCCGGATTGATGCGATGTTCCATCTCTAATCCCTGGTCCTGAATCTCCAGGAAAAAATTCTCTTTACCAAAAAGATCGCTATAAAATCCCGCCGCCGTGCGAGCCGCATCGTAGTTCCCTTCCGTCAACCGCTCCGCGACCTCGCCTTTCAGGCAGCCCGAAAGCCCGATCAGTCCCCGCGAATGCTCGGCCAGAAATTTCTTGCTCACCCGCGGCTTGTAATAAAACCCGTGCAGCGACGCTTCCGACGTAATCTTCACGAGGTTGCGATACCCTTCCTCGTTTTCGGCCAGCACCAGCAGATGGTTATAGGTATCGCCCTCGGGTGGAGTGCGCTCGATGTCGTGGTCGTCCTTCTTGCAGATATAAAGCTCGCAACCCACGATCGGCTTGACCCCAGCCTTGTGCGCGGCATTCACAAAGTGCACCGCACCAAAAATATTTCCGTGGTCGGTCATGGCGACCGCAGGCATCCCCAGCCGCTTGACGCGTTCCACAAGCTTCTCAACGTCGCAAGCGCCATCCAGCAGCGAGTAATCGCTATGCAAATGCAGATGTACGAATTCCGCCATAGTCTCCGTGTGCTCTTGGTATTTGTCGCTCTTGCTCTCGGTAGCAGCAATTCTATCCGCTCAAAGCGCAAGCCACGCAGCACAGTTATCCACAGACGTGGAAAACAAAACGCAGAAATCGCGCGGCCTCCACAATTGAGGCTGCGCCACCTTTGCTCTGTTGGCAAGGGTGGGCGAGCCACTGGGGATGCCGGCTGCGCCACCCAAGATCAAGCGGCTAGATCGGCTCTTTCCGCCGCCCGCGACAATCACACGCATGTGTGACGCATGCACTTGCGTAAAGATCGCGGAAAATGCTTAATGAGCTGCCCGTAAGCTATTGCATCCAAAAGATTTATCTTGACATCGAAGCCATTCAGGACCTAAGCTGTATTCAACTTAATAGGGCGCATGCCGTTGCCATCCTCACCCCACATCTTTCGGCATGCGCCCGTTGTCTTTTCCGGGCAATCTCCTCCAGAAAAAATCAGCCAGAAACCCCGATCACAGAGCTGAGCGCGCCAGTACCCGGTTGATCGACCGCTTCTCTTCCGCTGCCAGTGAACGCACTTCGCCCTTCCTCAGATCTCCCAGTTCTAGCGGCCCGATCGAGACGCGGACCAGCCGCAGAACCTGCACATCCAAAGCTCCCAGCAGACGGCGAATCTGCCGGTTCTTGCCCTCATCCAGCACAATCTCGATCCAGCTATTCTTGCCACCCCGGCGCAGCGGGCGCGCTTCCTTAGCCCGCAGATGGTCGCCGTCAACCACGCAACCCTCGATGATCTTCGCGAGCATGTCCTGCTGAAATAGGCAATCCACCTGCACGTGGTAGGTCTTATCCAGGTGACTGGCCGGGTCGGTGATTGTTGCCGCCCAGGCCGAATCGTTGGTCAATAACAGCAGGCCCTCGCTCGCCTTATCCAGGCGGCCCACAGGGGCTACCCACGGAAAGCTCTCGTCCAGCAAGTCGTAGACGCTTGCTCGCCCTTTCTCGTCGGAGGCGGTCGTAACCACACCACGCGGTTTGTTCATTGCCAGATAGACGGTGGGCGTTTTCTCCAGCGCGGAACCGTCCACTTCGATGCGATCAGGCGGGATTCGGACCGGCGACTCGGGATCCCGAACAACGCGGCCATTGACACGGACCCGACTCCCGAGAATGAGCGCTGCTGCCTGCGAGCGCGAGCAATAGCCCATCCTGGAAATTACCCGCGCCAGACCGAAACGTTTTGGTACCATCACACGTCTATGCTAAATGGCATCTGCAAATCCCGAACTCGGGCTGCCGCCAATCCCCGCCAGCGGAATGAAACCAGCGGCGGGTCGTCATGGTAGTCTGCTGCCGGGGTCTTGGGAGAGGTTTTTGATCGGCCGGGTCTTCAAAGCATTTCAATATCGCGACTTCCGCCTGATGTGGATCGGCGCCTGCACGTCCAGCATTGGCACGTGGATGCAGATTGTCGCCCAAGGCTGGCTGATTTATCGCCTTAGCCACTCTGCTTTTCTTTTGGCGCTCGATCAATTCCTTGGCGGGATTCCCATTTTCCTGTTTTCGCTCATCGGCGGCGTGGTGGCCGACCGCGTGGAGCGGCGGAGGATCCTGCTCGGCTCCCAATATGTGCAGATGGCGAGCGCCGGCCTGCTCACGATTCTGGTTGTCACTCACCAGGTGCACGTGTGGCAGATTCTCTGTCTTTCATTTGTCTCGGGTTTCGCGCAGGCGTTTGGCGGACCGGCCTACCAGGCACTGATTCCGACGCTGGTGGAGAAGGAAGACATGCCGAACGCGATCGCCCTGAATTCGATCCAGTTCAACGTCGCGGTCATGATCGGGCCCGCCTTGGCGGGGCAAGCTCTGGGCAAACTTGGGGAGTCGTGGTGCTTCGGCCTGAATGCGCTCTCGTTTCTCGCTCCGATCATCTCGCTCTCGCTCATTACGGCGCGGTTTCTTCCGCAGAAAACCACGGAGTCGATGTTCACCAGCCTGAAGGAGGGCATCAAGTTCGTGCGCAGCCAGGCCTCGATGGAAGCGCTGATCATCCTCGCTTTCTGCATGACTGGCTTGAGCATGCCGATGCGTACTTACATTCCGGTTTTTGTGAAGGACATTTTTCACCGCGGCCCTGAAACTTACGGGAATCTACTCGCGCTCATGGGCGTGGGTTCGATCTTCGGGTCGCTGAGTATTGCCGGCATGGGCAACATCAAGAGGAAGGGCCGAGTCGCCCTGGGCGCGCTCGCCTGCCTGGGCTTGGGGATTTTTGGCTTTGCGCTCTCTAGGTCGTTGCCGCTGAGCGGAGTCATGATGGTGCTGGCCGGGGCGTCGATGATGGCCGTGTTCGCCAACGTGAATTCGCTGGTGCAATTGATCACGACCAACGAAATGCGCGGGCGCGTGATGAGTGTCTATAACTTTGCCTTCCGCGGCGGCATGCCCATGGGAAATCTGCTATCGGGATGGCTGGTGCCAATTTTTACGGCGCCGGTTGTGCTGCGAGTGAACGGAATGCTGCTGGTGCTGCTGGCTCTCTATTTTCTGCTCGTGCAACGGCGGGTGGCTGCGCTTTAATCAAGACGCGGAAGCGCACGGGCTCTCCTGCCATTGTTACTCGGGAAGTAACGGGCCTTGGCGACAGCGCCGGGTGCCACTTTGGTGCTATTTCTGACCTTTTCTCCACAGGTTCATCCTGCTTGGCACTTGCGGTTGGAATACAAGTTCCGGATAATTTGATCAGATTGATATCAGCCGTGTATCGCTATAGCCGCGCCGACTTGTTGCGTATTCTGCGGGTGGCTCCTCGCCAACTCCAAAACTGGGAGAAGTCGGGTCTGGTGCCAGCGAGCGAAGACTATTCTTTTTTTGACCTGTTGCAGGTTAAGAAAGTCCGCGATTTGTGCGGGAAACGCGTGCGTCCGGCGGTGATTCGGCAGTCCCTCGATGCGATGCTGAAGCAGGTGGCGGGGATGGAGAATCCGCTGCTGGAAGCGAGCGTGTATGAGAGCAAGCGGCGCGTAGCATTCCGGCACCAGGGCCGGTTGCTCGAGCCTATCGCCGGTCAATTCATGTTCGACTTTGCTTCCGAAGAACAGAAAATTGTGACAAGTCCGCGGCGCAACGGGCCGGAATTAGTCGTTACCGATGTCGCCGACTTGTTTTCGCGGGGGATTGCGCTGGAAGAGAGTCCGTCGTCGCAGGGTGAAGCGATTGACGTTTATTTGAAGGTTTTAGATATGGATCCTTCGCACGCCGCCGCGCACATCAATCTGGGCACGCTCTACTATAACCGGCAGGAATATGCGCTCGCCGAGAAACACTACCGCTCGGCGATTGAAATCGATCCGCGATATGCGCTCGCTTATTTCGACCTGGGGAACGTGCTCGACGAGACTGGACGGATCGGTGAGGCGATCGATACCTACAAGACGGCGCTGCAAATCGCCCCGACTTACGCCGACGCGCACTACAATATTGCGCTCGCTTACGAGAAGATGCGCGAACCACGAAAGGCGCTCCAACATTGGCGGGCGTATGTGAAACTCGACACGACAGGGCCTTGGACCGTCCACGCCAAACACCAGATTCAGCGCATTCTGCAGCACGACGGCCTGAAGCTCGTGCACTCGCGAAACGCGAACTAGCGGGCCGGGCGCAGGGTACTCATTCCGGGCAAAACGCGCTTCCCACAGGGACTAGGGCCACGGTTTTGTGGAGTCTTGGACGGCGCGTCTGATGCCGCTCCCTTTCAAAGCGTCTGCGCGCAGTATATTTTCGGCCACTATCCCTCTCTGAAACGAGTTCCATTATTCTTACTGCAGGAGATCTGATCATGAGCCACGGGCTGCGAATTGTGCCGTTAACCCTCGTGCTTGTTGTAGCCACAATGAGCGGAGCCTGCGCCGGTCAGGCACTCGCTGCGGAGAAGCAAATCTACAACGAGACCGCCGACGCGCATGCCGAAATCAAAGAGGCTTTGAAGAAAGCGCGCGCGGAACATAAGCGCGTGATTGTCGTGTTTGGAGCGAACTGGTGCTATGACTGCCACGTGCTGGATGCGGCGTTTCACCGCCCTGACCTGGCGCAGATCATTACCGCCAATTATGAAGTAGTGCACGTGGACATCGGCAAAGGGCAGAAGAACCAGGATTTGGCGACGAAGTACGAGGTTCCGCTGAAACGCGGTGTTCCGGGATTGGCGGTGATTGAGGCCGATGGGAAGCTGGTCTACAGCCAGAAGAATGGGGAATTCGAGAATGCCCGCGGGCTGTCGGCGGATGACTTTCGAGCGTTTCTGGAGAAGTGGAAACCGGAGCAGCGGAGTTACTGGAACTTTGACTGGGCGGGCAAAAACACGGCGCGGCTTGCGCCGCGCCGTAGGGGAGGATCACACTTGTCTGGCTCGACTTTGGACTGCCGAACCTTGGTCCTGGAATCTTAGTCCACAACCAGCTTGTTGTCGACGCTGAACGCTCCCGGCACTGAACCCGCTCGGATTCCCGCAATCGTCCTGTCCATCGCGCTCTGCACGGTTCCATAGAGCGTCACATGTCCGTTGTCGACTACGATACGAATTGGAGCCGCCGGATCGATAGCGTAGCGGCCGAGTTCCGAGTCGCGATAAATGGCTCGCGCCGTATGCATGCGGATCGAATCGTCGAAGTTGGAGGTCGGCAGCACTTTTACGTCGTTGATGACATCTTTGACGCCGGGTGTACCCGCCACGATGGCCATCGCGTCCGCACGCGGTACATCCCAATAGGCATCGCCCGTCAGAGTAACCACTCCGTCCTTCACCGCAACCGCAATATAGTTGAACGCGTTGTCGAAGTAGCCGACGCGATCATAGGCAAGCTTCTTGGCTAGCTTTTGCTGCAACTGGCCGTCGGGCAGGCTCTGTCTGGCAACCACGATATCGTTCCGCACGCCGGAGACATTGGCGATCTTCTTGATCTTGTTCGCGGCATCGAGCTTGTCCTGGTAGAGGTTCACCGGGCCAGTCAGCGTCACGATGCCGTCCTCGACGCTGGAGCTGACGTTCTTGAGCTGTTTCGCTTTTTGAATCTTCTGGCTGACGGCCTGCTGAATCTGTGGATCATAGCGATTGGTGGCCGCCATGGCCGTCATGCTCAGCAGGACGAGCAGGGCCACCGCCACCGCAAGAAATTGCTTTTTCATGGTTGCCATCCTCATTGAATTTCCGGTCCCACACCTCGTTAACCGGTTAGTTAAATAGATGCCTGCCGATCTTCGGGAGATGCACGCGCGGGACGGTTTTACAAACTCTTACAAATCGCTGGGAAAACCTTGAGTTTACTGGCAGTTTGACAGTTACTTGTGATGACGACTACTCTCGGGCTATGGCTCATGGACTGCAGGCGGAACTAAAACAGAAGGCGCCCTTCCGGAGCCGCGAGCAAGAGGCTTATCTCTCCCTGTTGCGGACTGCGGACGCGCTTGCGGCCAGCGTAGAAGCCAAACTGAAAGAATTCGGGCTGACAGGTACGCAGTACAACGCCTTACGAATTCTGCGCGGCGCGGGGGCGGAAGGCCTGCCTTGCAGCGAGATCGGAGAGCGGATGATCACACGCGATCCCGACATTACCCGGCTGCTGAATCGCTTGCAGAAGCGCGGGCTGGTCACGCGGGCGCGCGCCAAGACCGACCGGCGAGTGATCCACGGAAAGATAACGGCGGCGGGGCTGAAGCTTTTGCGGGAGATGGATCAGCCGGTGGAGAGGCACAGCCGCGAGATGCTGAAGCATGTGGGGAAGGAAAAACTGGGACAGTTGATTGAGTTGCTGGAATTGGTGCGGAGCGGGAAAGTTTATCGCAGGCGAGATGCCCAAAGCGCAGAGTAAGAACCTTCGGCTGGATTTCTTCGCCGGAACAGGTTACTCGAAATCAAAACGCAGTCAGATCGGGGCGTCCAATACGTTTGAGAATGAATGCCTTGAGTTCCGGGCGTCCCTGCATGTACGGGCCGACATTGATCCGACGATCATTGGTGAGGTAGATCACCAAACCTCCCTTCGCGTCTGTGTTTACGTCCTCAACCTCTTGCCACGGGACATGCCGCCTGAAGAGCAAATGATGCCAAGTCAAACGTTCTTCCGATACCTCGACAACAATCGGCCAGCTAAGGATGGTCATGGCAAGAAAACCAACACCCAACACAAGTCCAAGAGTGTCCCCCCACCTGTATTTCGGGTCGTCTTGCCAAACAGCACTCGCCTCGAATGCAACCACCCAACCGAACATAATGAGTCCTCCAGGTATAAAGCCCTTAGAGGAGGAGCCGGCATGAACCTGTCCTTCACGTCGCTGGGCCGGTTCGCGAGCGTGTACGTCCAACGAACCAAGAAGGGAACAAGCGCCGCCGCAACTACTGCAGATGACATCACTGATCCTTCTCCGACCGTGACCCCGAATTTAGTCTAACGCGGCTCCGCTACTTCTTCCGGTTCGCAAATCTTCTTCCTGAAGACCTAACACTCTTCTTTCCTGTATCCTTACCCGGAAACACCCTCGCAAAAATCTTGTCGATGTTCTTCAGTTGGCGCTGCAGATCGAACGCACGCTCGATCTTCGCGCGCGGCACGCGACTGGTGATTGCGGGATCGCTGAGGACAAGTTCGTGGAAATCCAAGTCCTCTCTCCACGCGCGCATGGCGTGGCTTTGCACGAGTCGATAGGCATCTTCGCGCGAAATGCCGCTTTCGACCAGATCGAGCAGCAACTGTCCGCTGAAAACAAGGCCACGCGTGCCATGAAGGTTGGCCAGCATGCGTTCGGGGTAGACGAACATGGTCTCGATGAGGTTTGCGGTTTTGTTCAGCAGGTAGTCGGCCAGCGTCGTCGAGTCGGGGATGATGATGCGCTCGGCCGACGAATGCGAGATGTCGCGCTCGTGCCAGAGGGGGACATTTTCGAATCCGGCTTGTGCGTTAGAGCGGACAACGCGCGCTAATCCAGAGATTTGCTCGCAGGTGACCGGGTTGCGTTTGTGTGGCATGGCCGAGGAGCCCTTTTGCTTCTCGCTGAAATATTCTTCAGCCTCTCGGACCTCGGTACGCTGCAGGTGGCGAATTTCGGTCGCGATCTTATCGAGCGTAGAAGCGATCACGGCGAGCGTCGCGAGATAGTGCGCATGGCGGTCGCGCTGAATGACCTGCGACGACACAGCTGCAGCTTTCAGTCCCAGGCGGGCGCACATTTTCTCCTCGAGTTCAGGCGTAAGGTGGGCAAAGGTGCCGACGGCGCCTGAGAACTTGCCGACGCGGAGATCCTCGGCGGCGGCGTGGAAGCGCGCGATGTTCCGGCGCGTCTCCGAATACCAGTTGGCGATTTTGAAGCCGAAGGTGATGGGCTCGGCGTGGACGCCGTGGGTGCGGCCGATCATCGGCGTATCTTTGAATTCCCACGCGCGGCGCTCCAGCACATCGGCAAGGCGCTCTAGATCGCCCGCGATCAGCGACGATGCCTGCTGAATCAGCAGGGCCTGCGCGGTGTCGACAACATCGTTTGAGGTAAGGCCGTAGTGGAACCAGCGCGCATGCGGGCCTACGATTTCGGCGACGGCGGTGGTGAAAGCGATGACGTCGTGCTTGACCTCGGCTTCGATTTCGAAGATTCGTTCGACGTTGAAATCGGCGCGCTCGTGGATCGCTTTGGCGGCATCTTTAGGTACGATTCCGGCGGCAGCAAGGGTTTCGGTGGCGGCAACCTCAACAGCCAGCCAAGTGCGGAAGCGGTTTTCATCGCTCCAAATGCGGGCCATTTCCGGCCGCGTATAGCGAGGAATCACGGAGCTATCTCCTGAAATCGGGGCGTTGGATGGGAACTCAGGATTGTAAATCAGGCACGCTCGTGGTGTGTAGTGCGGCACCCGGGCATGGCTGCCAGGAACATCACTTCCCTGCTGCGCTGGCGGCGACGCATAGTTTTGAGTCGACCTTACTTTGCTGGTTCGACGAAGACTGCGGTTCCGTAGGCGAGCACTTCGGTGACGCCCTGCATCACCTCGGTCGCGTCATAGCGGGCGCCCACTACCGCGTTTGCACCGATTTCCGCGGCGTGCCGCAGCATGAGGTCAAACGCCTCGGCGCGCGTTTTTTCGCAAAGATTGGTGAGCAACGTGATATTGCCGCCTACCAGCGTCTGCAGGCTCGCGCCGATGGTGCCGAAGATGGATCGTGACCGTACGGTAATGCCGCGGACCACGCCCAGCGTTCGAACCACGCGGTAGCCATCGAGTTCGAACTGCGTGGTCACCATGTTGTGACCGACCATGCGTCCCGCCGGTGCTGAATAGTTACCCATCAGTCCTCCTTGCGTTATCCACGTGTTCTTAGTATGGCATATGCCATTCCTGCTGCAGGTAGCGGGAATTTTGTGACGACGCCTGGAGTGTTTTCTAGCAGCGCGCGCGGCACTGAGAGCTTCTCTATAATGAACCCCTCGACCCGTCGCTCGTTCCAGGGAGGCTTCCGTGTATTCACGTCGTCGATTTCTTCAGACTTGCTCCGTTGCGGCAGCTGCCGGTGCGGTTCTGCCTGACCTTGTACATGCGGCGGAAAAAAGCACGGACCTGCCGTCAGCGATTGCGGCATTGCGCCCGCTTCGCGCCGAGGCCCGCCCGATCACCATGGAAGAACGCGCCGACCGTCAACAGAACGCGCGCCGGCTGATGCACGAAAATAACCTCTCCGCCATTTTGCTTGCTCCCAGCACTTCTCTTCGATACTTCACGGGGATTCGGTGGGAGGGTGGCGAGCGGCTGTTTGCCATGGTGCTCCCGGCCAAGGGCGCGGCATTTTATGTAGCGCCGGCGTTTGAAGAGGACCGGGCGCGGGAGCAGATCGCGCTCGCTCCGGAAGGCAAGAATCCCGACCTTCGCGTCTGGCAGGAAGATGGGAGCCCTTACGAACGGGTGGCGCAAGGGCTCGCCGATCGGGGAATCTCGAGCGGAACAATCGGATTCGAAGAGACCGTCAAATTCGTTTTCAGCGACACTATTCGGAAAGCCGCAGCCAGCGCGAGTTTTGCCAGTGCGACGCCGGTAACTGCGGGATGCCGCATGATCAAAAGCGAGCATGAAATTGACCTTATGCGCCTGGCGGCGAAAGTTACTCTCACCGCTTACGAAGCAACGTATCGTTCGATGAAGGTGGGCATGACACAAAAAGATGTCGAAGGGCTGATCGAAGCGGCGCACCGTCAGTTGCGCTTCGAGGGGGGCGCAGATGTGCAGGTCGGTGAGTATTCCGCGTTCCCGCACGGTTCGGTCGCTCCACAGGAAATTCGCGAAGGAACGATCGTGATGATTGACGGGGGCTGCATGGTGGAGGGGTACGCCTCCGATATCACGCGCACGTTTGTTCTGGGCAAGGCGAGCGACAAGATGAAGCAGGTCTTTGAGATCGTTCATCGCGCACAGAGTGCAGCACTGGCCGCGGCCCGGCCGGGAGTGGAAGCCGGATCGGTGGATGCGGCCGCACGCAAAGTAATCACCGATGCCGGCTACGGCCCGGATTATAAATTCTTCACGCACCGCCTGGGACATGGCATGGGCATGGACGGCCATGAGTGGCCTTATCTGGTGCGCGGCAACACGAGCGGGCTGCAGCCGGAAATGACTTTCAGCGATGAGCCGGGAATTTATATTCGGGGAGAGTTCGGCATCCGCTTGGAGGACGACATGCACATCTTGCCCGACGGTGCGGAGTTGTTCACCCCACAGAGCCCAGCGCTGGAGAATCCATTCGGAGGAACGTAGAACCTATTTTGCGCCCCTCATCAAATCGCTGAGTTCGTGCACATCAGCCGGGCTGGCGTCGCTGATCACGACGTAACGCAATCCACCGTCGCTCCATGTCCCCACGTTGAAAGCCAGCTCCCGAACAGTGGCGCCCATCGCGAGAGGGATCGTACCCGGCCGGTCCTGCAGAACAAACACCGAGAGTTTCATATAACTGGAGCACCCGAAAAATATTCCCCAGCATATGCATTCACGCCGAAAAGGGGCCGCTGGGGGATATCCGCCCGGAAAAGGTGCCAAGCCTCGGCATTCTGCCGTGCGTTGTAAAGTAAGATTGACTTGCGTCGCGGCCCTTTAATCGAACACGTGCTGGTCCACAGGACGGTCGTAGCCGGGATGCAGTTGCCTCCACTGGTCTTTAATGGCCGTTGCCAGGCGCCGGATGCCTTCGCGAATCTGCTCGGGCTTGGCGTTCGAGAAATTCAGACGTAAATGCCGCAGGCCTTCCTTGGCGTATCCATTGCCTGCATAGAAGCAATCGCCCGCGACAAATGCGACATTCTGTTTCAGCGCGGCCTTGAACAATTCATTGCAATTCATGCCTTCCGGCAGGGTCACCCACAGGAATAGGCCACCCATCGGGCGCGTCCAGGTGACTTCCGGAGGGCAGAATTCTTCGAGTGCTTCGAGCATCACGTTGCGCCGTTCGCCGTAGACGCGGCGGATCAGCTTGATATGTTCGTCGAGGAACCCATCGCGCGCCACTTCGTAGGCTACCATCTGGCCGAAGGTAGACGTATGCAAGTCGGCTGCCTGCCGGAGCTGAATCAGTTTCGAAATTACGTCGGGCGGGGCGACGATCCAGCCCAGGCGCAACCCGGGCGACAGCGTTTTCGAGAACGTGCTCAGGTAGATCACATTGCCGATGGAATAACCATCGTCCCGGCGCAGGTTTTCGCGATCAAGCACAACCAGCGGAGGCAGGTGCTCACCCTCATAGCGCAGCTGGCCATAGGGATCGTCTTCCACGATCGGAATCCCGTACCGGTCGGCGAGCAAAACGAGTTCATGGCGCCGGCCTTCGGCTAAAGTCGTGCCTCCCGGATTCTGGAAGTTGGGCAGCACGTACATGAACTTCGGCCCTGACCGCAGAGGCCCTTCGAGCAGGTCGGTGCGCAGGCCGTCGTTATCGCTCGGCACGCAGAGGTATTCCGCACCATAGACATTGAATGCTTGCAGCGCGCCGAGATAAGTAGGCGCCTCGACCAGGACGCGGTCGCCGGAGTTGATGAGCAACTTGCCGATCAGATCGAGAGCCTGCTGCGAGCCGGATGTAATCAGCACGTGCTCGGGCTTGGCTTTTATGCCATAGCGGGAGGTATGCCGGGCGATCATTTCGCGCAGAGGTTCGTAGCCTTCGCTGGCACTGTATTGCAGCGCGAGCTTGGCCTGCTTGTCCAGCACCTTCGCGCAGGCTTCGCGAAAGCGTTCGACCGGAAAAACGTCGGGTGCAGGCAATCCTCCGGCGAACGAAATGATTTCCGGGTTTTGTGTAATCTTAAGAAGCTCGCGGATGGCGGAGCTGCGGACGTTCTTGGTGCGCTGGGCATAACGGGAAGTCCAGGCGGTTGACATTCGTACCCTCCCGTTCATTGAGTCTACATGGGCGAGGACGGTTGCGCGGTGATTGAAAGACTAAGCGGTGTGATTGGGGTCACCGGGTGCGGGTGACCCGACCGACTGGACGGGTGGCCCCGTGCTGGCGTTAGCTATGGGCTTTGCTCGAGCGCACGACAGATCGATGAGTGTAATCGTTGTTTGCGACAGTCATCGCCCCTGAGTTGGCGACGAACCCTGGCTAAACATGCTGGGGATATAATTCCAGCCATGATCGGGTCCAATAGAAATTCGTGGTCTCGTCGAGCTTTCATGAAGAGCGCATTAGTCGGCGCAGCCACCGCGATTGTATCCGTTGACGCACACGCGGGTTATCCCGACATCGATTTCCAACCGCAGTCACTTGGGTCAAAAGTAACGAGCCTCAGCGAGGCCTCTCAGTTGGTTCACAACAAGAAAGTCTCACCAGTCGAATTGACCCAGGAGTGCTTAAGGCGCATTGAACAGCTCAATCCGAAGCTGAACGCGTTCATCACCGTCACGGCCGACTCCGCGCTGGTCGATGCTCGTGCAGCGGAAGCAGAGATCCAGCGAGGCCGTTGGAAGGGCCCGCTCCACGGTATCCCGATCGCCCTCAAAGACCTGGTGGACACGGCGGGCGTGCGCACCACAGCAGGGAGTGCTTTATTCAAGGATCGCGTCCCCACTCAGGATGCGGAGGTTGTCCGCCGCCTCAGATCCGCTGGGGCCGTGCTATTGGGCAAGACCAACTTGCACGAGTTCGCCTACGGCGGCAGTTCGGCCATCAGTTACTTCGGTCCGGTTAGCAATCCCTGGAACGTTGCGTACAGTCCAGGTGGCTCTTCGGGCGGGTCTGCGGTCGCAGTCGCGGCGCAAATGTGTTACGGGGCGATCGGCACCGATACTGGAGGTTCCATCCGCGAGCCGGCTGGCTACTGCGGCATTGTTGGACTCAAACCCACGTACGGTCGCGTGAGCGCCTCGGGAGTCATACCCTGCGCGTGGTCCCTGGACCATGTAGGGCCGATGACGAGCACGGTGATGGACGCCGCTCTGATGCTCCAGGCCATCGCCGGCTACGACCTGCAGGACCCGGGCAGCATCGATCTCCCGGTTCCGGACTACGTGGCCACCATTGCCGCGTCGACCTCCTCGTTGCGACTCGGTATTCCGCGCGCCTGGTTCTACGAGGGACTCCATCCCGACATTCAGTCAGCGGTGGAGAGTGCCCTCTCAGTTCTGAAGGGACTCACGCGCTCTCAGCGCGACATCGCTCCGCTGGCGACCGATGACACCTACGCATCGGTCATGAATCCGGCCCTCACGATCGTCTTGGCGGAAACGTACGACTACCACAAGGACTACGCTCTTAAGAATCCCCAGCTTTACCAGGCGTCCACGCTCAAAAGAATCCTTGCCGGGGCAGACGCAACAACACCTGCCTATGTTCAGAGCCGACGGCAACTCGACCAGATTCGCCACTCCGTGGCGCGTGTCTTCGACGACGTGGACCTGGTGATCACTCCTACTTCGCCGGTTCCGCCGTTCAAGATTGCCGATCTGAGGGATCCGGATACTAACCGGCCGAAGGAACTCCAGATGCTGCACAACACCCGGCCATTTAATATGCTGGGGTTGCCGACAGTCTCCGTCCCTTGTGGTTTCACTGCTGAAGGCTTGCCGATCGGGATGCAGATCAGCGGTCCACCGGGGAGTGAAGCTACTGTTCTTCGCCTCGCGCGTGCTTACGAGCAAGCCACCGAGTGGCATAACCGCAGACCGAACTTGGGCTGATCGTCCACTTTGTTGCCAGCTCGAATACCTGAAGAGCGAGCCAAAAACCACTCGGACAGGTTGTCGGGGCTGCCCGGCAAGGTGCAGTCTGTCGTAACTGTTGATAAATCGCAATTACACTCAAAACGAGTGAGCCGGCGCCCGATCCTGTTCTATTCCACTACCCACTCCCGCATCCGCCTTAGCAGCGACTCGGGCGCGTCGGCTTCCATTTCCACCAGCCCATCCTGATACTTCCGCGAATAGATGCGGGCACGGGCTTCGAGCAGGGCCAGGGTCTTGCCTTCTTTCTGCGGGATGCGCAGGCGCACGCGGCTGGGGCGGTCCTGTTCCAGCGCGGCGTCGATGCGGTCGAGCAGCGTGGTTAGCCCGATTCCCTTCACCGCCGAGACGTGGATGGTCTGGCTGTCGTCGCGCAGC
>Ga0224557_1000190_pt1 | contig 72384 bp, 65 predicted proteins | sample 714S31014metaG_FD_180677 | JGI IMG/M metagenome (GOLD analysis project Ga0224557, IMG submission 180677) | Peat soil microbial communities from Stordalen Mire, Sweden - 717 S3 10-14 | ecosystem: Environmental > Terrestrial > Soil > Wetlands > Peat | place: Sweden: Norrbotten County, Stordalen...
CCCTTATGAGGCCAGATCAGTCGGTGAAGATCGCGCTCAGGGCGGGCGCGACGTCGGTATAGGTACGGATCCGCCGCAGCCGGCCGTGGCCAAGGCGGGGTGCACGCTGTTAACCCTGATCATGTCCGGAGCCAGCTCCCGCGCCAGGGTCCGCATCAGCCCGACCACGCCGTGTTTGGCCGAGGTGTAATGTCCGGTGTTCTCGATCGCCTGCAGCCCGGCGGTCGAGCTGGTCAAGATGATCGACCCGCCGCCGGCCGCCCGCAGGTGCGGGATGGCGGCCGACACGATGTCCAGCCGCCCGAGCTGGGCCACGCCGTCCTCGACGGCCGCCTTCAGGGCCGCCTCGTCCCGGACGTCGGCCTGGGTCGCGACGATGCGCCGGTCTAGTGCCTCGACTTCCTTGACCGTCTCGGCCAGGTCGTCGGACGTGGACATCGGGTAGGGGACGGTCTCGATCTGCGCGCATATATCGACCGCGATGATGTTAGCGCCCTCTTGCGCCAGCCGGATCGCGTGACTGCGCCCCTGACCGCGAGCCGCGCCCGTGATGAAGGCCACCTTGGCCTCGAGCTTGCCTGCCACTTACTTCGCCCCTTTCACTTGTGTCACGGCCGTTGACACGGTCGTCCGTGAATGGGCCCGCCGCAGCCTGTTGCGGCGCCCCGGCCTGGTTTTAGGTCAGCGGACGGAAGCCGGCCAGCGGGCTCTCATCGCAGCCGCGGTCCGGACGCCTGGCCGCGAGCGGGCCGCCGTCGGCCGGAGGCCGGGCGCCGATCGACACCGGCACCGGGCCGTTGGCCCCGGCGGGGCCAACGGGTCGGGACCGGTGCGAGTGGTCACCTGACGGGCGCGGCGCGAGCGCGCTTGGCGCCGCCGACAGGGCGCGCTCGCCGTGGCCCTTGACGCACTCGGGGTCAGGGCCGTCGAGCGGCAACCCGGTGAAGAACTTGGCGGCCATGCACCCGCCGCGGCACGAGTCGTACGCCGAACAGGACTGGCAGGCCCCGCCGGTCTGCGGCCGGCGCAGGCCGGCGAACAGCTCCGAGTCACGCCAGACCGAGGCGAAGCCGCCGTGGCCGCGGACGTTGCCGGCCAGGAAGCTGTCATGGATCGCGAACGGGCACGCGTACACATCGCCGACCGGGTCGATCAGGCAGACCACGCGGCCCGCGCCGCACAGGTTGAGGCCGGGCAGCGCGTCTCCGTAGGCCGCCAGGTGGAAGAAGGAGTCGCCGGTCAGCACCTGCTCGCCGCGGGCCACGAGCCAGTCGTAGAGCTGCCGCTGCTGTGCCGCGGTCGGGTGCAGCTCGTCCCACACGTCGGCGCCGCGGCCCGATGGCCGCAGCCTGGTCAGCCGCAGCTGGGCGCCGAACCGGTCGGCGATCGCCTTGAAGTCATCGAGCTGGCCGACGTTCTGCCTGGTCACCACCACGGAGATCTTGAATCCCCGGAAGCCCGCCTCGGCTAGGTGGCGCATCGCCCGCAGCGCCGTGGCGTACGAGCCGGCCCCGCGCACCGCGTCGTTGACCTCGGCGGTCGCGCCGTCGAGTGAGATCTGGACGTCGACGTAGTCGCTCGCCGCGAGGCGCCGGGCTACCTCCTGGGTGATCTTCACGCCGTTGGTGGAGAACTTCACGCCGACGTGGTGTGCGGTGGCGTAGTCCACCAGCTCCCAGAAATCCGAACGGACCGTGGGCTCGCCGCCGCCGATATTGACGTAGAAAACCTGCATCCGCTCCAGCTCGTCGATCACCGCCCGGCATTCGGCCGTCGAAAGCTCGCGCGGGTCGCGGCGCCCTGAGCTGGACAGGCAGTGCACGCAGGACAGGTTGCAGGCGTAGGTCAGCTCCCAGGTCAAGCAGATCGGCGCGTCCAGGCCGTAACCGAACTGCTCCACCAGCGGCAAGGTCACGAGCTCACCCGCGCGGTGATCATCTGCGAGCTCGCCAGGGTCTGCAGCGCGGCGGCGTAGGCCGGAAGCTCCGCCTCGCTTACGCCCGCGGTCCGGCAGGCCTGCCTGGCGCTCGGGGCCTCACCGAGAGAGCGGACCACGGTGAGCAGGGCCGGGCTCTTCAGGAACGATAGCCTGCGGGTGCCGAAGTGATAAAGCAGGGCACCGAACCGTTCCGGGCGCACCGACAAGTGCGGATGCAGCTGCCAGGGGCGGTCGAGGTCAAACCCGGCCCGCACGCCGCTGGCCGGCGCCTCAGTAGACACCGCACATGCCGTCGATGGAGACCTCCTCCACGAGCAGGTCAGCTGTCGCCAGCTCAGGCTCGGCGGACCGCGGCCCGGCCGACGGATCCCCGGTGACTTCGGTGGTTTCGGGGATGATGTCCATGACCTCAGCGGTCCCGACGCGTTCGCTCATGACACTCTCCTAGCTGCGCAGATAGCCGCGCAGATGGGCTAGTACTCTCGCCACATCGATTTCCGTCACACGGTGACGAATATATTTTGGATGTTAACGTCACCTTGTGACATAAGCAAGGCTCGTCCGGATTAACTCTTTTGGCTCTTCTTCTGGGAGGCGGTGACTGTGCTGACCGGCAAGGTGGTGGACGAAGCAGGCAGCCGGCGCGGCCGGCCTCCGGGCACGAGCCGCCGCGAGCTTGAGCTGATCGCCCTGCGGCTGTTTACCCACCAGGGCTTCGACAGCACCACCATCGAGCAGATCGCCGCGGAGGCCGGGGTCAGCAAGCGGACGTTCTTCCGCTACTTCGGCTCGAAGGCCAGCGTCCTGTGGAGCGAGTTCGACAGCGAGGTCGGCACCATCCGGGCGGCGCTGGCCGAGGTGCCGCAGGAGGTGCCGATGATGGACGCCATCCGCCGGGCCGTGGTCGCGGCCAACCACTACGGGCCTCAGGATGTCCCTGAGTTGCGGATGCGGATGAACCTGATCGGCTGTGCGCCGGCCCTGCAGTCAAGCGCGGCCATCCACTACGACGCGTGGGAGCGGGCCATCAGCGACTTCGCCGCGACCAGGATCGGCCAGCCGGCCGACTCGCTGTATCCGCTCGCGGTCGGCCGGGCCACCCTGGCGGCCTGCCGCGCCGCCTATGATCGCTGGTCGGCCCGGGCCGACGCGGACCTGACCTTCTACCTCGACGCGGCGCTGGCCGCGCTCGCGGCCGGCTTCGAGCCGACCGCGGTCCGGGCCAAGCGCGCAGGCTCTCGATGAGCACATCTCGCGGCGGAGGAAGTCTTAACGGAGCGTTCGGTAAACACCTTAGCCACCCGGAGAGCGGTAGCTGTTCGCCACGGTGAAGGCCAGGTCCAGGGACTGGCTGCGGTTGAGCCGCGGATCACACGCGGTCTCGTACCGCTGGTACAGGTCGTCCTCGGCGATTTGGTAACTGCCGCCGACGCACTCGGTCACGTTGTCGCCGGTGAACTCGATGTGGATGCCGCCCGGATGGGTGCCCAGCATCCGGTGCACGTCGAAAAAGCCGTGCACCTCCGCCAGGACGTCGTCGAAACGCCGCGTCTTGTGCCCGCTGGGAGCCTCGAAAGTGTTGCCGTGCATCGGGTCGCAGACCCAGGCGACCGGAATCCCGGCCCCGGCCACCGCCCGGATCAGCGGCGGCAGGTGGTCCCGCACCCGGGCGGCCCCCATCCGGCTGATGAACGTGAGCCGCCCGGGCTCGGCGGAGGGGTTGAGGGTCTCGGCGAGCGCGAGGACTTCCGCGGGGGTCGCCGAAGGACCAAGCTTGACCCCGACCGGGTTGCGGATATCCCGGCCGAAGCCAACGTGCGCGCCGTCGAGGGCGCGGGTACGCTCGCCGATCCACAGGAAGTGCGCCGAGGAGTCATAGCGCAGGCCAGTACCGGGATCAGTCCTGGTCAGGGCCCGTTCGTAGTCCAGCAGCAGGGCCTCGTGAGAGGTGTAAAGCTCCACCGAACGCAGCTCGGCCGGGTTGGCGCCGCAGGCGCGCATGAACGCCAGGGCCCGGTCTATCTCCTCGGCCAACCGCTCATAATGCTGTCCCGCCGGGCTTTCCCGGACGAAGTCCTGGTTCCAGCCGTGCGCCTGATGCAGGTCCGCGTAGCCGCCGGCGGTGAAGGCCCGGCACAGGTTCAGCGTGGCCGCCGAGCAGTAGTAAGAGCGCAGCAGCCGGCCAGGATCAGGGGTCCTGGCCTGGCGGGTGAACTCGAAGCCGTTGACCGCGTCGCCGCGGTAGGCCGGCAGCTCCACGCCGTCGCGTACCTCGGTCGGACGGGACCGGGGCTTGGCGAACTGGCCGGCCATGCGCGCGATCTTGACCACGGGCACGCTCGCCCCGTAGGTGAGCACCAGGGCCATCTGCAGCAGCGTCTGCAGCTTGGCGCGGACCGCCTCGGCGGTCGCGCCGTCGAACGTCTCCGCGCAGTCGCCGCCCTGCAGCACGAACGCCTCACCCCGCGTCACCGCGGCCAGGCGCTCGCGCAGCCGCTCGCACTCCGCGGCGAACACCAGCGGGGGCAGCGCGGCGAGCTCCGCCCGCACCGCGTGCAGGCGGCCGTCGTCTGGCCAGTCGGGCTGCTGGACCGCGGGCAAGCCGCTCCAGGTCCCGGCGGCGACCTCGGGGCCGGTCGCGGCGGTCATCAGCCGCCACCCGGCGCGTGCAGGTATGGCCAGATCACGATCTCACCGTACCGGGCGCCGGTCGCTCAGTCCGCGAGCCCGACGACCCGGAGGGCAAACTCGCCGTACGCGCGAGCCACGTAGGTGTCGGTGTACCGGCCGCCTGGCCTGAACCAGGACTTCGCGCCGTTGCCCATCTCCAGCACGGCGAAGGCGGCGATCTGCGGCGTCGGCGTCCGGAACCGGCCGGTCCGGCAGCCCAGCTCGATGATGCGGCGCACCGGCGCTCCGTACCGGTCCCGCTTGGCCACGATCGCGAGCCGGTAACCGGGCTCCAGGCTGCGGACTTCGACATTGCAGACCGTCACCTCGGCCGGGTAGCGCAGGAAGTCGAGTACCAGCGACTCGGTGGCCCGGCGCAGCTGGTCCGCGACGTCTTCCACGCCGTCAAGGGCCTGCTCCAGGGCGGCGATGGCGCGGTCCATCGCCTTATCCATGATCGCGTACAGGATGTCCTGCTTGGACGTGACGTGGTTATACAGGCTCGGCGCGCGCACCCCGAGTTCGGTGGCGATGTCCTTCATCGAGGTGGCCCGGTAGCCGCGTTCGGCGAAGAGCAGGCAGGCCGCGTCGAGCACGGTGCCGCGGTTCGTCGCGGTTGACCTCTCCACGTCCAGCAGCCTACGGTACTAATGAACATTCATTAGTCAGCTGAGCGATGACCGGGTGCGGCCGCCAGGTCACGCGGGGAGGCTAGCCATGACCGCTGCCATGAGCTGGGAACTTGACGACGAGCACGAGGAGTTCCGGGCGAGCGTGCGGGGTTTCGTCGATCGCCACGTGCGTCCGGTGGTGGACGAAGCCGAGGCGGCCGGCCATCCTCCCGCGGCCCTGCTGAAGGAGATGGGCAGCGCCGGCCTGCTCGGGCTGGCGGTGCCGGAGGAGGACGGCGGCGGCGCGGGTGACACGCTGGCCATCGTCGTGCTCGCCGAGGAGCTGGCCCGGGCCAGCGGCGGCATCGCCGTCACCGCGCTGGTGACCGGTTACATGTCAACGCCGCACATCGCCCACTTCGGCTCGGCCGGCCAGCGCGCCCGCTACCTGCCGGGGTTGATCGCTGGCGAGAAGATCGCCTCGATCGCGGTCACAGAACCGGGCGCCGGGTCCAACGTGGGCGGCATCACCACCCGGGCCACCCCAGTGCCGGGGGATGGGGGGCTTGGGGGTTTCCGCCTGGACGGCACCAAGATGTTCATCACCAACGCCGGGATCGCGGACGTGTTCGTGGTCGCCGCCCGCACCTCACCCGACGGGCACCACGGGATTACCACATTTATCGTGGAGGCCGATAACCCCGGCCTGTCCGTGGGCCAGCCGCTGCGCAAGATGGGCTGGCACGCCTCGGACACCCGCGAGGTCATCTTGGCGGATTGCCTGGTGGCGGGCGACGCGGTGCTCGGTGAGCAGAACCGGGGCTTCCACCAGATCATGTCGGCCTTCCAGCTGGAACGGCTGACCCTGGCCGCGATGGGCGTCGGTCACGCGGAGGAGTGCGTGGCGGCCGCGACCGCCTACGCTCGCGACCGCGAGGTGTTCGGCGCCCCGATGATCGAGTTGCAGACCATCAGGCACCGGCTGGCCGCCATGTCGGTCGAGCTTGAAGCGGCCCGCCTGCTCACCTACCAGGCGGCCGCCCGGCTGGACGCCGGTCACCCGGAGACGGCCAACTCGGTCGCCCGGGCCAAGTACCACGCGGCGATCGCGGCGAACCACATCGTCGACGAGTGCGTCCAGCTCTTCGGCGGCAGCGGTTTCCTCGAGGAGACCCCGGTCGCACGCCACTACCGCGACGCCCGGGTGCTGCGGATCGGCGGCGGCACGGACGAGATCCAGCTCGAGATCCTAGCCAAGGGACTGTCTGCGTGACGGCGCCGGATGGAGCCGGCCCGGATGGAGGGGCCCCGGATGGAGCCGGCCCGGATGGAGCGGACGCGGTCCGGGCCGCGATCGCGGTGGCGCACCGGGGTAACGACCCGGAGCGCTGGCCGGACAAGCTGCCGGTGGCCGACCGGCTGGCGGTGCTGCTCGACCCGGGCAGCTGGCGGGAGGACGGGCTGCTCGCGAACGCGACGGCCCGCGGCCTGCCCGCCGATGGCGTCCGGACCGGAGTCGGCCGGGTCGACGGCCGCAAGGTGGCCGTGATCGCGCACGACTTCGCGGTCAAAGCCGGCTCCTGGGGCGAGCTGACGTGCGAGAAGCAGGTCCGGATCCTGGAGCGGGCGGACCGCGACCTGCTGCCCGTGATTTACCTGGTGGACTCGGCGGGGGGCCGGCTCACCGACCAGCTCGGCTTCTTCTCCGACCGCCGCGGCGCCTCGCGCATCTTCGGCCTGCAGATCGCGCTGTCCGGCCGGGTACCGCAGCTCTGCTGCCTGCTCGGTCCGTCCGCGGCCGGCGGGGCGTACATGCCCGCCTTCACCGACTGGGTCGGCATGGTCGAAGGCAACGCCTCGATGTACCTGGCCTCACCGCGGGTCGCGGAGAAGGTGACCGGCGAGCTGACCACGCTTGAGGAGATGGGCGGAGCGATCATGCACGCCACCGTCTCGGGCTGCGCCGATGAGGTGTTCAGCTCTGACTGGGAGGTCATCGCCGCGGCCCGCCTGCTGCTGTCCTACCTGCCCGACTGCTGGCGGCAGCGCCCGCCCGCGGGGATCCCGGCGCCCCCCGGCCGCGCCGACTGGGCCGACGTGATCCCGGCCGCCGAAGCCGAGGGGTACGACGTCGGTGAGGTCATCGAAGGCCTGCTCGACGCGGATTCGTTCTTCGAGATCAAGGCGCGCTGGGCCCGCGAAATCGTGGTGGGGCTTGGCCGCCTGGACGGCCAGGTGGTGGGCCTGGTGGCCAACCAGCCCCAGGTCCGCAGCGGGGCGATCTTCGTCGACACGGCCGACAAGGCGGCGCGCTTCATCACCATGTGCGACGCCTTCAACATCCCGCTGATCTTCCTGCACGACGTGCCCGGTTTCATGGTGGGCGCGGAGGTCGAGCGGCAGGGCATCATCCGCCACGGCGCCAAGATGATCGCCGCCATGGCGAGTTCCGAGGTGCCCAAGTTCTCTGTCATCTTGCGCAAGAGCTATGCGGCCGGTTACTACGCCATGTGCGCCCCGGGCTTCGACCCGCGCGCGTCGATCGCACTGCCCGCGGCCCGCATCGGACCGATGGCCGCCGAAGCCTCGGTCAACGCGATGTACGCCAAGAAGATCGCCGAGATCGACGACCCCGGACAGCGCGCCGCCTTCGTCGCCGCCCGCACCGCCGAGCAGCGCGCCGACATCAACCTGCTGCACCTGGCCAGCGAGCTCGTCGTAGACGCCATCGTCGAACCAGCCGACCTGCGCGCCGAGCTCATCGCGCGGCTCGCCGATGCGCAAGGATGGACCCGCGGACCGCGGCGACGACATCATCTCATCAGCCCGGTCTGAACCCGCCAGACCCCAAGAACGACCACCGCCGCGACCCGCTCAACCAGCCAATAACTCCGTACGTGGTACTCCGGGGAAGGATGTCTATGGCAGACAATCTGAGCCAGCTGCTGGCCACGCCGCTGCAGCCGCTGCCCGAGCAGTGGTGCTCGGCGGCGCAGGCCGGGCTGCTTGTACAGGCCAGGACCCGGCACGAGCAGAGCCCTGACGCCTACTGGACCTGGGTCGCCGAACAGCAGCGCTGGATGCGCCCGTGGGACACCGTCCGGACCGGCGAGCTCGGCGACTTCAGCTACTTCGCCGGCGGCCTGATGAACGTCGCGGACAACTGCGTGGACCGCTGGGCGCAGGACCCGGCCACCGCGGACCGGACCGCCGTCATCTGGGAAGGCGAACCGGGCGACGTCCGCACCATCAGCTACGCCGAGCTCGCGGACGAAGTCAGCCGGCTGGCCGGCGCGCTCGCCTCGCTTGGCGTGGCCAAGGGCGACGTCGTCGCGATTTACCTGCCTAATGCCATCGAGGCGTTCACCGCCGTGCACGCCTGCAACCGGATCGGCGCCATCTACACGATCCTGTTCTCCGGGTTCGGCCCGGACGCCGTGCGGTCCCGGCTGGCGGCGTCCCGGGCCAAGGCCGTCATCGTCCTCGACGCGTCCTACCGGCGCGGCAAGCTCACGCCGCTGCTCGACACGCTGCGGGTCGCCCGCGGTCAGGTCGGCACCGTCGAGCACACGATCGTCGTCGACCGCTCCGGACGCGGCGTGCCACCCGAGTCCGGCGAGATCTCCTACACCGACGCCCTCGCCCTGGTCCCCGAGGGCATCCCGGCCGTCCCGCTGGAGGCGAACGACCCGGCCTTCCTCATCTTCACCAGCGGTACCGAGGCGCGGCCCAAGGGCGTGGTGCACAGCGTGGCTGGCTTCCTGCTCGGCACCTGGGCGAACGTTCGCTGGCAGGTCGCCCCGGAAGACGGCGACGTCTACTGGGTGGCGGCCGACGTCGGCTGGCTCACGTTCCCGATCCAGGCCGTCGTCGGCGGGCTGGCCAACGGCATGACCGTGCTCTGCTACGAGGGTGCCATGGACGCCCCGAGCAACGCCCGTTTCTACGAGATCTGCGAGAAGCACCACGTCACCAAGGTGCTCGGCGCGCCGACGCTGCTGCGCATGCTGCGCAAGTACGGCGACGACCTAGCCGCCGCCCACCCGCTGCCCGACCTGAAGCTGGTCACGGTCCAGGGCGAGCCGCTGGACGGCGATACGTTCGCCTGGGCCACCAGGCACCTCGGCGGCGGGGTGCCGGTGGTCAACGCCTACGGGCAGACGGAAACCGGCTCGACGTGGGCCTATGCCGTCGCCGGGGTCGAGCCGCTCAAACCCGGGTCTACCGGCACCGCCGTGCCCGGGCACGTGTACGACATCCTGGACGACAACGGCAAGCCCGTGCCGCCAGGCACCAAGGGCAACCTGGTGCTGACCCAGCCGTTTCCCACCCTGGCCCGGAGCGTCTGGGACGACCCTGACCGCTACCAGCACGCGTACTTTTCCCGTTTCCCCGGCTACTACTGCACCAACGACGAGGCCGTGCTCGACGAGGACGGCCATCTGTGGGTACTCGGCCGGGCCGACGACGTGATCAACGTGGCCGCGCACCGCATCTCGACGCTGGAAATCGAGGCCATCGCGACCGCCCACCCGCAGGTGGCCGAGGCCGCGGTGGTGGCCGTGTCCGACGCCACCAAGGGCACGGTGCCGGTCGGCTTCCTGACCCTGCTCGACGGCGCGGACCCAGGTCAGGTCAAACAGGAGGTGGCCGCCGAGGTGGCTACTCAGCTCGGCGGCTACGCCCGGCTCGGCGCGGTCTACCTGACCTCGGCGCTACCCAAGACCCGGACCGGCAAGATCATGCGCAGGCTGCTGCGTGACGTGGTCGAGCACGGTGAGCCGCAGGGCGACACCAGCGCGATGGAAGACGTGTCCGGCCTGCAGGCGGTCCAGCAGGCGGTCGCGGCCGCGGCCGGGATGTGAGGCCGGTGTCCGGACTGTGGTTCGAGCAGCTCGAGGTCGGCCTGCGGGTGCAGCACGCGATCACCCGCACCGTCACGGAAACCGACAACGTGCTGTTCACGACGATGACCATGAACCCGCAGCCGCTGCACCTGGACGCCGAGTTCGCGGCCAAGACGCAGTACGGCCAGGTGCTGGTCAACAGCATGTTCACCGTCGCTTTGGTCGTCGGCCTGGCCGTGCCCGAGCTGACCCTGGGGACCACGGTAGCCAACCTGGGCTTCTCCCGGATCGACTTCCCGGCCCCGGTGTTCGTCGGCGACACCATCCACGTGGTCACCGACGTGATCGAGGCGCGCCGGTCACGGTCCAGGCCGGGCACCGGCATCGTCACGTTCGAGCACCACGGCATCAACCAGCGGGATGAGACGGCCTGCCTGGCCGTCCGGGCGGCGATGATGCACTGCCGCCCCGAGTCGGCCCGTCCCGAATCGGAACGGAGCTGACCACGACGTGCCTACGCTGACCCGTGTCCGCAGCCTTATGTTCATGCCCGCCAGCCGGGCCGACATGATCGCCAAGATTCCGCGGTTCGCCCCGGACGTGGCGGTCGCCGACCTGGAGGACGCGGTCCCGGCCGACGAGAAGGAGCAGGCCAGGCAGACCGCAGCCGCCGCGATCGACGCGCTAGGCCCGGACCTGGGAGCCAGCACGGTGCTGGTCCGGGTCAACCCGGTCGGCACGCCCTGGTTCGCCGCCGACATCGCCGCCGCGGCCAGCTGCGCGGCGGCCGGGATCGTGGTGCCGAAGCTGGCCACGCCGCAGGAACTGGCTCAGGTCCGGCAGGTGCTGGCCGAGCACTCCTGGTCCGGCGCGCTGCTCGTCGCCGGGCTGGAAACCGCACTGGGCGTCGCCGACGCCCGGGTCCTGCTCACCAACGGCGTCGATGCCGTCTATTTTGGCGCCGAGGATTACATCGCCGACATCGGCGGCCGCCGCACCCGCACCAGCACCGAGGTGCTGTACGCGCGCAGCCACGTCGTGCTGGCCGCGCACCTGGCCGGGCTGCCCGCCATCGATCAGGCGGTCATGGACCTGGCGGACGAGGCGCATTTCCTGGCCGACGCGGACGACGGCCGGGACCTCGGCTACCAGGGCAAGATCTGCATCCACCCGCGCCAGGTCACGCTGGCCCATCAGGTGTTCACCCCGACCGCCGCCGAACTGGCACACGCCCGCGAGATCATCGCGGCCGGCCAGGCCGGCGTGGCGGTGGTCGGCGGCGAGATGGTGGACGAGGTGCACGTGCGGATGGCCAAGGCGGTATTGGCCCGGGCGCCGGAACCGCCCGACCAGCCGGAACGACCATGACCGGACCGCGCCCAGCGGAGTTCAAGCGGGTGCTGATCGCTAACCGCGGCGAGATCGCGCTGCGGGTCGTACGCGCATGTCGCGACGCCGGCCTGACCAGCATCGCCGTCTACGCCGACCCTGACGCCGACGCGCCTTTCGTCCGGCTGGCGGACGAGGCCATCGGCCTGGACGGAGCCGCCCCGGCCGGCACCTACCTGGATGCGGCCAAGCTGCTGGCGGCGGCCGGACAAGCCGGGGCGGGCGCCGTCCATCCCGGCTACGGCTTCCTGGCCGAGAACGCGGACTTCGCCCAGGCGGTCACCGACGCCGGGCTGACCTGGGTCGGGCCGCCGCCGCAGGTCATCCGCGCGCTCGGCGACAAGGTGTCGGCCCGCGCCATCGCGGCCCAGGTCGGAGCCCCGCTGCTGGCCGGGACGGCGCAGCCGGTCGCCGACGCGGCCGGCGCGGTGGCCTTCGCCCGGCAGCACGGGCTGCCGATCGCGATCAAGGCGGCGTACGGCGGCGGCGGTCGCGGCCTGCGGATCGCCCGTTCGGCCGGGGAGGTGGCCGCGCTGTTCGACGCCGCGGTGCGCGAGGCCCAGGCTGCGTTCGGCCGCGGCGAATGCTTCGTCGAGGCCTACGTCGAGCGCGGACGGCACGTCGAGGCGCAGGTGCTCGCCGACGCCTACGGCGCCATCCTGGTGGCAGGCACCCGCGACTGCACGCTCCAGCGCCGCTATCAGAAGCTCGTCGAAGAAGCCCCCGCGCCGTTCTTGTCCGACGACCAGCGATCCTCACTCGAACGCTGGGCCGCCGCCATCTGCCGGCAGGCGGGCTACGTCAACGCCGGCACGGTCGAGTTCCTGCTCTCACCGGCGGGCGAGCTGTCGTTCCTTGAGGTCAACACCCGCCTGCAGGTCGAGCACGCCGCGACCGAAGAGACCATCGACGTGGACTTGGTCCGGGCCCAGCTGCTGATCGCGGCCGGGTACCGGCTGGCCGCCGCGACCACAGGTGCGGGCCTGTCCGCCGGTCCCGACGGCGGACACGCGAGCATCGAGCCCGGCCGGCATGCCATCGAGTTCCGCGTCAACGCCGAGGACCCGGACCGCGGGTTCGCCCCGGCCACCGGGACGATCACCCGGTTCCGGCCGCCAGGCGGCCCCGGCGTCCGGGTGGACGCCGGGGTCGAAGCCGGCAGCGTGGTCGGCGGCCAGTTCGACTCGCTGCTCGCCAAGGTGATCGTCACCGGACGCGACCGCGTGCAGGCTATCGAGCGGGCCCGCCGCGCGCTCGGCGAGTTCGAGATCGCCGGCGTGCGCACCACCCTGCCTTTCCTCCGGGCGGTGCTCACCGAGCCCGCGTACACCGCCGACGGCCCGGACGGCTTCACCGTCCACACCAACTGGATCGAGCAGGACTACCTGCCCGCGGCGCCGGCCGGATCAGCTGGCCCGGCGGATCCTCGGGACGGGCGGGTGGCGGTCCGAATCGGCCGCCGCTGGCTCGGCGTCGAGGTGCCCGGCCTGGCCCAGGCCCGCGAGGGTCCCCTGGTGCTCGCCCGCCAGCAGGCCGCCGAACGGTTGGAACGAGCCGGCCAGGCGGCCTCCGACACGATCCGCGCTCCGATGCAGGGGACCGTGATCCGGGTCGAGGTCACCGACGGTGACGAGGTCACCGCCGGGCAGCTGCTCGCGGTCATCGAGGCGATGAAGATGGAAAACCCGCTGCGTGCCCCCCACCCGGGCCGGGTCACCGGCCTGCACGTCGCGGTGGGTGACACCGTGGCCCAAGACGCCCTGCTGGGCCACGTCACCCCGCCAGGGGCCGGGGAACCAGGCTAGTGAGCGCCGGATAACCCCCCGCGGGACTGACCTCAGTGCTGGAGCATTTCTCCTTCGCTCAGCTGCCGTGGCCCGTTCCCCGGCCAGAAACGACCTGCAGCTCATCGATTAGCTTCGAGGCGCCGGCCTTGGATAGGGCGTCCAGGTCGACCTCCCGGCCGGCCTCGCGGGCCAGCTTCTGCAGGTAGGGTCGCTGTGGGCCGGTCATCGGCTCGTCGCCGGTCACCCAGTCCGCTGGGTCTTTTCCGGATTGTCCTGCGGGGTCTGCGCCTGCTGGTCCTGCGGGACGTGGTCCTGCGGGGTCGGCTGGGCTTGCGGGTTCAGCTCGTCGTTCATGACGACGTAGGGCGCGTTCACGTTGACGGTCTGGTCGGGAGTCAGCACGCGGGGTGCGGTGAGCACTTCCGGCATGACATCACCTCGCCCTCGGCAGCCTGGGTCCGGCGGGGGAGGATAGCGGTGTGCCAGAAACCTTCAGAGCGGCCATCGACGCCACGACCGTGCCGATGCTGCGGGCTCGCGGCAGCTTCAAGTGGACCGCGCCGGGACCGGACGGGTTCGGCGCCGCCGTGGCGGAGATGGACTTCGGCGCCGCGCCGGCCATCCTCGAGGCGCTCGCCGGACTGTCGGCCGCCGCCAACTTCGGTTACCTGCCCGCGTCCCTGGCCGACGAGCTGGCCGTGGCCTGCGCGGAGTTCGAGCAGCGCCGCTTCGGCTGGCAGGTCGATCCCGCGGGCATTCATCCTCTCCCGGACGTGATCAAGGCGCTCGAGATCGCCATCACGCGATTCTCCCGCCCGGGCTCCCCGGTCATCTTGCCGACGCCTGCCTACATGCCGTTCCTCATCGTGCCGGGCATGCTCGGCCGGGAGATCATCCAGGTGCGGATGCGCGACGACGGCGGCGTGTTCACCCTGGACCTGGACGCGGTCGAGGACGCCTTCGGCGCCGGGGGGCAGCTGCTCGTCTTCTGTAACCCGCACAACCCGCTCGGGCGGGTCTTCACCGAGACGGAGATGACGCAGCTGACCGAGGTCGTCGACCGGCACGGAGGGCGGGTGTTCGCCGACGAGATCCACGCTCCGCTGGTGTATCCGGGAGCGCGGCACATCCCCTACGCGTCCACCTCCGAAGCCGCCGCGGCGCACACGCTGACCGCCGTCTCCGCCTCGAAGGCGTGGAACCTGCCCGGGCTGAAGTGCGCCCAGGCCATCCTCACCAATGCCCCCGACCGGGAGCGGTGGGAGCAGATGGGAATGTTCGCCTCCCATGGAGCGAGCAATCCCGGCGTGGTCGCCAACATCGCCGCCTACCGGCACGGGCAGGGCTGGCTGGACGACGTCCTCGGCTACCTCGACGACAGCCGCCGGCTGCTCGGCGGCCTGCTCAGCCAGCACCTGCCGCAGGTACGTTACCGGCCGCCCGACGGCACCTACCTGGCCTGGCTCGACTGCACCGCGATGGACCTGCCCGGCTCGCCCGGCGCCGTCGTCACCGACCGCGCGCGTATCACGGTGGTGGACGGACCCGCCTTCGGGGCCGGCGGCGAGGGCGCCTTCCGGTTCAACTTCGCCACCCCGCAGCCCATCCTCACCGAGATGGTCGAACGGCTCGCGGCCGCCCTTAATCACCGGTAGGCCGGCGTGGGCGGGGCAGTCCCGGTGGCCAGGTGCCAGCGGCCACGTCCGGCGGCTTTCGCCGCGTACATCGCCCGGTCGGCGGTGGCCAGCACGGAGTCGCAGCTGTCGTCCGGCCGGGACAAGGCCACGCCCATCGACAGCGACGGCAGGGCCGGCTGGCCGCCCAGGGTGACCGGCTGCTGGACGGCCCGCATCACCCGGGCCGCCAGGCTGGCCGCTTCGGCCGAGGTCCGCACCTGGCGGCCGACCACGACGAACTCGTCGCCGCCGAGCCGGCCCACGGTGTCCTGCTCCCGGGCCGCCCGCTGCAGGCGCCTGCCCACCTCGACCAGCAGCTGGTCACCCGCCGCGTGCCCCAGGGTGTCGTTGACCTCCTTGAAATGATCGAGATCGCAGTAGAGCACGGCCACCCGGCTCTCGGCTCGATGTGCTCCCATGAGCGCCGCCGCCAGCCGGTCCAGCACGAGCGCGCGGTTGGCCAGCCCGGTCAGCCGGTCGTGCGTGGCCGCGTGCGCGAAACTCGCCTGGATCGTCCGCAGCATCGTGATGTCCTCGATCTGGGTGAGGATCAGGCTCGAGCCATTCCCGCGCGGGCCATCGCCAGTCTCGGCGGCCAGCAGCGTGGAGTTGACGCGGCCCCAGACCTCGTTGCCGTCGGGCCGGGTGAAGTGGATCTCGTACTGGTCGTGGGTGCTGATGGTCGTGTCGGTACTGCGCCTGCCGAGGGCGGGATCCGGCCGGCTGAGTTCGGGGGCGGTGCGGCCGAGCAGATCGGCGGCGGTGCGGCCAAGCAGTTGCTCGCAGGCCGTATTGACCCTGGTGACGCGCTGGTCCTCGGCCAGCAGCGCGATGGCGATGGGCGAGCGGTCGAACATGGCGCGGAACAGCTGCTCGGAGTCGGCCACCAGCGTGTGCACCCGCGAGTTCTCGATCGCCAGCGCGGCGTGCACGGCGAACTGCTCAAGCAGCTGACGGCGCTGGGCGTCCGGGCGGCGCCCGTCGACCGGCATGTCGATGCTCAGCACGCCGATGAGCGCGCCGTCCGGCGCGTGCAGCGGGGCCAGCAGCAGGTCCTCCGGGTGCCACCCCTCCGGGATGTCGCTCGGCTCGATCGGCGGGATCCAGCCCGGGATGGGCCTGGCGTGGCTCTGGTCGCTGCGGTGATCAAGGAACCGCAGCTCACCCCAGGACTCGCAGCTGGCAAGCAGCCGGTGCCAGCTCTCCACCGAGGCGCGCGTGCCGAGCAGGGCGCGGGTGGCTTCCTCCGGTCCCGCGATCGCCACCACCTCGCACACGTCGCCGGGCCGGACCAGGTTCACCAGAGCGCAGCCGAACCCCAGCTGGTCCACCACGGCCTGGACCACGAGCTGCAGGGTCTGCCGCAGCTCCAGGCTCGAGGCGATGCGGCGCGTCAGCTCCGCCAGCAGCCGGGCGGCCTGCGCATCGATCGTGGCCTGGTCCGGCGCGGGACCGCCCGAGGGCATGCCGACGGAATCACCCGGCGGTGACCGGCGAGCCGCGCTGTCCACGCTCCGCCCCCGTTCTCGGTTACTACGAGGAGCACTTATGATACAGCGCTTAGTAATGATGCCAGTGTTCAGGAAAGCGAGATCCCGCGAACGACGCCGGAACATGTTTGTGGCGAACCCGGCCCTGCGGGCCGGGCTACCTGAACCTCGTCGACGGTCTGCTGGCCCTGCTGAGCGCCGAGGTTTCGGCTCGCCAAGCCTCCTGGGCGGTGGACCTGCGCCCCGGACGACCCGCACTGACCGGACTCAGGCGGGTATCAGCCCTTGTCCCGTGCCTCCATCAGCCGCAGGATAAGCGGTGTGAAGATCAGCTGCATGGCCAGCTCCATCTTCCCCCCGGGCACGACGATGATGTTCGGCCGGGACATGAAGGAGTCGTGCAGCATCGACAGCAGGTAGGGAAAGTCGATGCCGCGGGGATGGGCGAACCGGATGACGAGAAAGCTCTCGTCGGCGGTCGGGATGAACCGGGCGATGAACGGATTCGACGTGTCCACCGTGGGGACGCGCTGGAAGTTCACGTGCGTCCGGGAGAACTGCGGGCAGATGACGTCGACGTAGTCCGGCATCCGCCGCAGGATCGTGTCCACGACGGCTTCGCTGGAGTAGCCGCGGGTGGTCTTGTCCCGGTGCAGCTTCTGGATCCACTCCAGGTTGATGATCGGCACCACCCCGACCAGGAGGTCGGCATGCTGGGCGATGTCCACCTTCTCAGTGACGGCGGCGCCGTGCAGGCCCTCGTAGAACAGCATGTCGCTGCCGGGCACGACATCTCGCCACGGCGTGAACGTGCCAGGCGGCTGGCCGAACGGCCCGGCCTCGGCCTGGTCGTGCAGGTACTTGCGGATCCGGCCGCCGCCGTGCTCACCGTAGTCGCGGAACAGCCCCTCGAGCTCCGCCAAGAGGTTGGCCTCGGGGGAGAAATGGCACAGGTGGTGGTTGCCCCGCTGGTCAGCTTCGGCCATGGCCGCGCTCATCTGCTGCCGGTCGTAGCGGTGAAACGAGTCGCCCTCCACGATGGTGGCGTTGATCTGCTCGCGGGTGAAGATGTGCTGGAATGTCCGGGTCACCGAGGACGTGCCCGCCCCGGACGACCCGGTGACCGCGATGACGGGGTGCTTGGCTGACATGGCTCTCCTGCGGCTACCGGGCCCGGAACAGGGACCGGGGGTGGAACAGCGAGTCGTCGAAGGCCGGCCCCGGTCCTGCGAACCGGTGGTAGCGCTCGATCCGCTCGACCTCGTTTCTGGAGCCCAGGATCAGCGGCGCGCGCTGATGCAGGCTGGCGGGCACCAGGTCCATGACACGCTCGCGCCCGGTGCTGGCCCCGCCGCCGGCCTGCTCGACGATGAACGCGATCGGATTGCACTCCTGCATCAGCCGGAGCTGCCCCGGCTTGGCCGGCTCCTTGCTGTCCCTGGGGTACAGGAACACGCCGCCGCGGGTGAGGATGCGGTACGTCTCGGCGACCAGCGAGGCGATCCAGCGCATGTTGAAGTCCCGCTCGCGCGGCCCGGTCCGGCCGGCCAGGCACTCGGAGATGTAGCGGCGCACCGGCGGCTCCCAGAACCGCTCGTTGGACGCGTTGATGGCGAACTCATCGCAGTCCTGCGGGATGCGCAGCTGGGGATGGGTGAGGATGAACGCCCCGATGTCGCGGTCGAGGGTGAATCCGTCCACGCCGTCGCCGGTGGTCAGGATCAGCATGGTGGACGGCCCGTACAGCGCGAAGCCCGCGCACACCTGGGCCGTACCTGGCTGGAGGAAATGCTCCGCCCGCGGCTCCGCCGCCGGATCCGGGCTGCGCAAGACCGAGAAGATGGTGCCGACGGAGATGTTCGCGTCGATGTTGCCCGAGCCGTCCAGCGGGTCGAACACCAGCAGGTACTTGCCGCGTCGCTGGCACTCCGGGATGGGGTAGATGCCTTCCATCGCGGCTGAGGCCATCGCGGCCAGGTGCCCGGCCCATTCGGTCTCGCCGATCATCACCTCGTGGCTGATCAGGTCGAGCTTCTGCTGCACGTCGCCCTGGACGTTCTCCGCCCCCAGGGGGCCGGCCAGGGCGCCGCGGCTGACCTGGTTGCTGATGATCTTCACGGCGGTGGCCACCGCGTTGAGCAGCCCGGAGAAGTCACCGGTGGACCCGGGATGCCGGTGCTCGGACTCGATGGTGTACCGGGTCAGCGTCCGGCGTTCCTCCCGCATGGCTAGGTCCGCATCAGTGTGGCCGCCGAAGCGGATGCTTCGCTGGCGCCGTGCCGTCCGGGCATCGTTGCCACTCTCCTGACCAGGTCGCGCCGTCCCGACCCAGGCTAGCCGCGACCGGCCGGGATGGCCTCACCCGCGAGAGGGAACAGGCGGGTGAGCTGCGCTACATGCCGAAGTCCGCCAGCTTCCTGAGCCGGTCCAGGATTTCCGCGTGCACGGCATCGGGGGGCTGGGCCCCGTTTACGGTGAACATCCACTCCCGGCCGGCGTAGTACTCGAGCAACGGCACCGTGTTATCCAGGTACACCTGCAGGCGGTGCTCGATGACGTCCTGGGTGTCGTCCGATCCGCGTCGCCTGGCCAGCAGCCGGCGGACCAGTTCGTCGCGCGCGACGTCGAGGTGGATGGCGGCCTGCACCTCGGCGCCGAGGGTGCGAGCGGTGCGGAACGAGGCCTTGGCCTGATCGACGGTGCGCGGGAAGCCGTCCAGGACGTAGCCGCCGGCCTCGGTCGCGGCGACGACAGGTTTGCGCAGCATGTCCATCACGACGGCGTCCGGAACCAGGTCGCCCGCATCGACGTAGGACTTGATCGTCCGGCCGAGCGCCGTCTCGTCCCTTACGTGCTGCCGCAGCAGGTCACCGCTGGAGATGTGGGCCAGGCCGAACCGCTCGGCCAACTGTTCCGCCTGGGTTCCCTTGCCGGCCCCAGGTGCCCCGATCAGCAGCAGGCGCATCTGATCACCCGCTCCTCGGGCCGGTCGGCACGCCGAAGTCGGCGGTGTGCGGCTGGTGAACTCGGTGGCGGCGCAGCGTACGTGGTCATGGCGTGATCGTCCTATAGATCCACCCTGTTCAGCAATAGTCACCTAGGCGGGAGCTCATCACGCCAGCCGCGAGCGACCGGCCCGGCGGGTCATCGCCGCCTACGAAGCCGGGCCTGACCGGGCCGCCCCGCGGCCCTGGTGCCTTACTCGATCTGCCCGTTTACTTCGTTGTTTAAGCCGGATTAGGAATTACCTTCCCTAGCGCTAGATCATGCCTGGTTAATGACAAAATATCCGGCTGCCGACGACGAAATACTATCCGAATTTTACAGCTCGGCATCGCTGTTATCTACTATCTTGGTGAGGTCACTGGATGGGGTTAACCGGTTCTCCGGGCGGACTGCTCATGCCGTGCTTGATGTGCGCTCCGATACTAACGGAGGCAGTGTTGCCACCACCGCGAGGATTCGGGATGAATACGCGGAGGACGCAATCCTAGTCGTGTCACGTGGTTGCGGCAGGGCGGGCCATTTAATGGCTATGTACCCCGGCGGCACAGGGCCATACCTGGCTGGGGCCAAGGATCGGCTCTCGACGCTGACACCGCGCGAGGCGGACGTGCTGCGCCGGATCGCGGCGGGGCAAAATACCAAGACAATGGCCCTCGAGATGAATGTCACGACCCAGACTTCACGCACCTACGTCCGCAATGTCCTGGCCAAGCTCGGCGCGCACAGCCGGCTTGAGGCCGCGGCCATCGCCAGCCAGCCAGTCCCGTCCGGCCACCACGAACTGGGCCGGGACCACCCGATGTTCGCCGCGCTGACGCCCCGGGAGCGCGAGGTGCTGCTGCACCTGACGAAGGGCGGCGGACACCGTGAGGTGGCCGAACGGCTGCATATGTCAGGGAAGACCGTGAACACGCACTTGCACAACCTCAGGAGCAAGCTTGGCGTGCACTCCACCCTGGAAGCGGTTTCGCTGGCCCGATCCTGGCTGGACCAGCGGGCCGCGGGGCGCGATCCCGGCTAGCGCGGTGCGGCGGAGTCGTTTCTGTGCCACCATCCAGTTTTCTGGCATAAGTGCTTATTATCCAGCTTCGGCACGTGCTTATGCGCTAACCGCCCTGTTCGCGTCGTAACCTCGGTAAAATGAGGGGGAAGTTGCCATCTCAGTAAAATGAGGATTGCCGTCCCGCGGCTGCTGCACTTAACCTCACCTCCGAGGCCCTGAGCTTTGTCGGAGGCCTCAGCGTGACACCGGCCCTGGATGTCAGATCAGGGGTCGGCCGTTACCTTGATCCATTTGGCGCGCGTTGCTGTCGATATGACAGGAACGCGCCGTCCCTAGTGACCGCAAACAGGTGGTATCAGGGGACCCAGTGAGTATGAGGAAGGGGAAAAATGTCTGAGCTCAGTATTTACGAGCTGGAAGCCGAGCACGGCGAGGTGCTGCCCGAGCGGGAGACCCTGGGCGTGTACACATTTAACACCCACGTGATCGCGATCAACGGGGCACTCGCGATCCAGGGGTACACGCATAGCGGCTCGCACAACTCCGCGGATGCGGAGCAGGCCATCATCTTCGTGGGCTTCAGCACCCAGCCGAGCTGACTGCGCCTGGCCGGGGACCGCCCGTTCGGTCCCCGGCTGGTGCCGCGCGGGTAGGCCCCGCCGCGAACGAACATCAACAGCCGGTCAATGGCTTGCCCGCCCGTAACTCCGAGGGCGCACGAGGAGGCAGCAGGTCATGCTAGTGGGCCATGACTCCCTGGTGGGCGCCCCCGGTGCGGCCCAGTCCGGGGCTCATGGGGTCGCACCTGGTCTCCCGCGGCCGGCTGACGTGCCACAGCTGATCCCGGGTGTCGAGCAGCTCGGTGAGTACCGTGGCTCCGGCCTGGCTGGCGCCACCTACCTGGTGCGCAACGCGCGTGGCCAGGTCGTGCAGGTATCCGGGCTGCTGAACCTGGTGCTGACCGGGATCGACGGCCGCCGCCCGGTCAGCGAGATCGCCGCGCAGGTCAGCGCGGCCTCCGGGCGGCCGGTGAGCGCCAGCAACGTCGAGTACCTGCTGGCCAGCAAGCTGGCTCCGCTCCACCTGGTGACCGCGGCCAGCGGAGCTCCCGACCACGCTGAGGGCCGGCCGGCCCCGGCCGTGCTCGTGCTGAAGCTGCGCCGCACCCTGGTGCCCGAGGCGGCGGTGCAGCCGCTGGCGCGCCTGTTCGGGCCGCTGTTCAACCCGGTCGTGGTGGTGGCCGCGGTGGCCGCGCTTGTCGCCTCGGACACCTGGCTGCTCCGGGGTGGGCGGCTGGACCCGGCCCTGCAATTCGTCCTGTACCGGCCGCCGCTGCTGCTGGTTGTGCTGGGGCTTTCCGTGTTGTCGATGCTGTTCCACGAGTGCGGGCACGCCGCCGCCTGCCGGTACGGCGGAGCCAGGCCCGGCGTCATCGGCGTCGGCTTTTACGTGGCCTGGCCCGCGTTTTTCGCCAACGTCACCGACAGCTACCGGCTGGGCCGGGCCGGCCGGATCCGCACCGACCTCGGCGGCGTTTACTTCAACGCGGTCTTCGTCCTCGCGCTGATGGCGGCTTACCGGGTCACGGGATACCTGCCGCTGCTCCCGGCTGTCGTCCTGATCCACCTGGAGATCCTCCAGCAGCTGCTGCCGTCGCTCCGGCTGGACGGGTACTTCATCCTGGCCGACGCGATCGGTGTGCCCGACCTGTTCCGGCGGATCGCGCCCATCCTGCGCAGCCTGGTCCCCGGCCAGCCGGCCGATCCCCTGGTGCAGGGCCTCAGGCGAGCGCCCCGGCTCATCCTGACCGCGTGGGTCCTGGTCGTGGTGCCCATGCTCGGCGCCGAACTGACGCTCATCGTGGTCCATGGTCCCAGCCTGCTCGGGACCTTCGCCCGCTCCCTGGGCGCCCAGGGGGATATCTTCGCCGCCCAGTTCGGGCGGGCCGACGTGGCGGCCACGTTGCTGAGCGCCATCTCGGTGGTGCTGCTCATCCTGCCGGTGGCCGGCCTGAGCTGCGTCGTGCTGCTCACTGGGCGGCGGGTGCTGCGCCTAGTCGTGGCGGTCAACCGCCGGCATCCCGCCCTGCGACTGCCTTCCCTGGTCCTGGTCCTGGCCCTGGCCGCGGTGCTGGCCGCGCAGTGGGGGCTGCTGCCGCCGATCGGCGGTGGCGCCGGCGCGTCCCGGGCGTCCGCGGCGGGCCCGGTTGCCGTCCAGCGTCCGGTCCCGTACCACGGCTCATCCGGGTCGGCGGGGCCGTCCGGGTCGGCGGGGCCGGCGGGGCCGGTGCGGCCGGTGCGGCCGGGTCATGCCGGCGGTCGCCGGGTGGCCGTGCTCACGGCGGTCAGCGCGCGCGGATTCGATCCGCTGGACGCCGACGATCCCTTCGATGAGAACAGTGACCTGGCGGGGTTCGCTATCGACAAGAACCTTCAGACCGCCTGGCAGAGCCAGTACTACCTAGGTAACCCGGTCTTCGGCGGCCTGAAGGCAGGCAGCGGGCTGATCGTGGACATGGGCTCCAGGGTGCGGCTCAGCTCCGTCGAGGTCACGTTCGGGGCCGCCCCAGGTGCCGATGTGGCGATCGAGGTCGGCAACCACGACACGCTGGCCGCCGCCACCTTGGCCACCTTCAGGACGGTCGCCAGCGCCGACGGCATCGGCGGCATCCACACCTTCAGGGCCGCGCGATCAGGGCCGGCCCGTTACCTGCTCATCTGGTTCACCAAGCTGCCGCCGGCCGGCCTCGGCCGATTCCAGGCCCAGATCTTCAACATCACCATCCGCGGCACGGCCGGTTAAACTCCCAACGCCCATGAGGATCGCAACTTTGACCTTCTACCGCACCATTCGAGAAAGGTTCAGCCCGACGCTAAATGGTCGTGTGAGGCCGATAGCAGCCATGCCGGTAAATCTATTACTTTCCTGCTCTTAGCGTCGGTGATCCGCCTGCGGCCAGGGAGTTTAAGTACGATGTCAAATACCAGTGAGAAGGGATGATCATATTGTCCAAAACGAGAAATTTGTGGTCACGCTGCGGGTTGATGGCGCTGACGGTACCCGTCATTCTAGCTATGCCGGGTGCCGCATCGGCGGCTGTTAACGACAATTCTCCAGCCGTGACCCAAACGTATGACAACCAGGCGCAGGCGAGTTCGCAGACGAACAGGTGGACCGACCTCTCGGTAAAGTACCAGTTCGAGCAGACTTCGGCCGGGACGGTCACCGGCGACAACAGCGCCGACGCGTCGACCAGCTATTGTCATGACTGCGGTGCGGTCGCGATCGGTTTCCAGGTCCTGGTGGTATCCCTTCAGCACCTGGCCACCTTGCACGTGAGCAATCTCGCCTATGCGCTGAGCTATTACTGCACCAGATGCAACACGCATGCCGACGCTTACCAGATAGTTTTCGCCGCCGAATCGCCGCAGCTGACCCTTAGCCAAATCCTGGGTCTGGCCAGCATCGGGCAAAAACTGCAAGTACTGCAATATTCCGGCCTCAGCATGGCCCGCGTGCGGCAGCTGGCTGCTGAGTTCGCCCAGCAAGCCGTGCTCATCCTCCAGCAGGGCATCGGCACTCACCAGGGCGGTGATGGTCCGGAATATTCTCCGGCGTTGCACGGTGCCGGGCTCCCGGCCGCTATGGCGGAAAACAGCGGGCCGGTTATCGACCTGTACGTCCAGCACAAGAGCGCGAACGGCTGAGCGTGCGTCAGGGGTCCTGCCGGTAGGGGAGCGCGGCCACGAGGACGTCGGATACCTGCGAGCCGGGACCGGCACCGCGTGTCCGCGCGACCTTGCGCCAGCCCCAGGTGCGGAACGCGGTCTGCGCCTGGGTCGCCGCGGGCAGCACGGTCAGGGTCGCTCGCTCCTCGGCCCGGCTGGCCAGGATGAGGTCGTGCAGCCCCTGGCCGATGCCCTGCCGCCGCCAGGACGCGCGCACCAGCAGATCGGTCAGCGCGAAGGTGCGGCCGGGATGTTCGGCGGTGACCGCATCAGGCAGCGGGGTGGTCAGGTCACGCCACCAGGAGGTAGCGGGCCGCAGCGGCATCCCGGAGCCGTAGCCGACCAGATAGCCGCCGTGGCGAGCCTCGGCTAGGACGAAGCCCGGCTGGCGGCGCTGCACCCGGAAGCGTTCGGCGAACGGCGGGGCGTCCGCGAGACCCCCGTCCGGCAGGTCGGCGTACACCTCGGCGTACACCTCGGCGTGCAGGGCCTGCAGCTCCGCCGCGTGCTCCGCGGCCTGCCGCCCGTCGAGCAGCTGGAGCGCTATGCCAGGGGCCGGCACCTCCACCTCCTGCCCGCGAGAGACCTGCGGCCGGCCACAACCCGGCGACGCTGAGGTCGCGGCTAGGGTCCGGTGCGGCCCGGCGGGTACACCGGCCTGGTGTCGCGCGGGCTGACGGGTTCGCCGCAGTCCTCGCACACCAGCTGGGCCGCCAGCTCATGACCGCACCTGTGCTCGACGATCAGCGGCGGCCCGTCGGCGCCCGCCAGGTACTTATCGCCCCACAGTCGCAGGGTCGTGATGACCGGGTAGAGATCGAGGCCCGCTTCTGTGAGGAAGTACTCGAACCTGGCCGGATGCTCGCAGTACGGCCTGCGCTCCAGGATTCCCGCGCTCACCAGGGTGCGGAGCCGCGCGGCCAGGGTGTCGCGCGGCGCCCCGGTGCCCTTGACCATCTCGTCGAACCGCCGGTTACCGAGGAAGATCTCGCGCACGGCGAGCAGCGCCCACTTCTCTCCCACGATCTCCAGGGCGCGGGCGATGGAGCAGATCCGGGGCTGCACCGGTGCGGTCGTCACGGCCCCAGCATATCTAGTTAGTTTGATTTATGGATGCACTGCGCGGAACGCTGTATGGTAAGTCCAGAATTCGGACTAAGTCCGAGGCGACCCGGAGGATGCCACGATGAGTTCCGCCCCGTCCACGACCGCCCACCCGCCGGCCGCCGTCCCCACCCCCCGGCAGCTGACGGCCATCGTCGGGGTGCTCTCCCTGGCCGTCTTCATGTCAAGCCTTGACCTGTTCATCGTCAACCTGGCGTTCCCGTATATCGGCCGGGAGTATCCCGGCACGAGCCTGAGCGACTTGTCCTGGGTGCTCAACGGCTACACGATCGTCTTCGCCGCGGTGCTTGTGCCGGCCGGCCGGTGGGCGGACCGGATCGGCCGCCGCCGGCTGTTCGTGGCGGGCCTTATCGCCTTCAGCGCCGGCTCGCTGCTGTGCGGGGTGGCCCCCGGCGTGGCGGCCCTGATCGCCGCCCGGGTCGTCCAGGCCGCGGGGGCCGGGCTGATGGTGCCCGCGTCCTTGTCGCTCCTGCTGGCCTGCGTCCCGGCGGCGGCCCGCGGCCGGGCCATCGGCACCTGGTCGGCCCTGGGCGCGCTCGGCGCCGCGCTCGGCCCGGTCATCGGCGGGAGCCTGGTGCAGGTCAGCTGGCGATGGGTGTTCTGGATCAACCTGCCGGTCGGATTGGCCGCGGTGCTGCTCGCCGCCCGGGTCATACCGGAAAGCAAGGACCCCGGCGTCCAGGTGCGGCCTGACCTGCCCGGTGCCGCGCTGCTCGCCGCCTCGGTGGGACTGCTCGCCCTGGCCCTGGTCGAGGCGCCGAGCTGGGGCTGGGGCTCGGCCGCCTTCATCGCCCTGCTGATCGCGTCGGCGGCCTGCGGCGCGGTCATGGTCGCGCGCTCGAAGCGGCACCCCGCGCCGGTGATCGAGCTTGCCTTGCTGCGGTCCCGCACCTTCAGCGGCACCTTCGCTGCTTCCGTCCTGTATTACGCCGGGTTCGGCGCGTTCGTTCTGAATTCGGTGGAATTCTTGACCGGGGAATGGCGCTACTCAGCCGTCCGGGCCGGCCTGGCCATCGGGCCTGGCCCGCTCATGGTGCTGCCGTTCGCCCGGCTTGTCGCTCCCCGGCTGGCCGTCCGGCTCGGCGGGGCAGGCCGGGTCGCGGCGATCGGCTGCATGGTCAACGCGGCCGCGATGCTGCTGTGGCTGAGCCAGCTGCAGGCCCAGCCGGCCTACCTGACGCACCTGTTCCCGGCGCAGCTCCTCGGCGGGGCGGGCGTGGGCCTGACGATCCCGTCGCTGCTCGCGGCCGGCAGCGCGTCGCTGCCGCCGGATCGCTTCGGCACCGGCAGCGGCATCTTGAACATGGCCCGCCAGGTCGGCACGGTCCTCGGCGTGGCCGGGCTGATTGCCATCCTCGCTCACGCGGACCGGACCGATCCGCTCGCCCGCTACGAGCACGGCGTGGTGCTCATCATCGGCTTCTTCGCCGCCGCGGGTGTCGTGGCCGCGGGCCTGCTCACCGCCCGGTCAGCCGGGATCGGGCCGGTGACGCGGGGCAAGCCGCGTTCCCCCGCGCTGGCGGCGGCCGGCGCTGGCCCGCAAGGCGGGGACGATCTCGCTGGTGACGAGCCCGCGTTCGGTGGTGAGCTCGTCGATGACGGAAAACGCCGCGGCGATCCGGTCCGGGGTGTCGATAACGATCGTGACGGCGGGGACGTGGCGGCCTAGTTGCAGCAGCCGGTCGCCGTGCGGCGCATGGTCGCCGTGGAAGCCCCAGATGCCGCGCTGGGTGGTAGCGCCGCTGAGCCCGGCCGAACGGAGCGGCTGACAATGGCCCGGTGCGCCCGCTCAGCGGAACGGATTGATGACCCGGATTCCGGCGTAGTCCTGGCCGTCGCTCAGGTCTTCGGACAGGACTTCTCCGCAGCCCATCGCGCGGGATGCTTCTATGATCGCGGAGTCCCAGTACGAGAGCTGGAACCGGTGGCACGTGTCCAGGGCCGCCATCAGGATCGCGCTGGTAACGTCCTGGACTCCGAAGCGCCGGAACGACTCGATGAGCCGGACGGCCTGCTGATGGGTGATGGGGTCCGGCCGGCCGGCGCGGGTGGCCTGCACGTAGAACTCCTGCAGCACCTGGACCGACAGGGCCAGGTCACGGTCAGCCAGGATGTCGTTGGCGCGCTTGGCCTTGTCCTGCTCCGCGGGGTCACGCGAGATCGCGTAGAGCAGGACGTTGGTGTCAAGAAACCGCACGGTGGTGAGCCTCGTCGCGGTCTAGTCGGTCGGCCGCGCGGAACTGGCCGATCTCGGCCTGCACCTCGTGCTGCAACGCCGCCAACCTCGCGAACTCGTCTATCCACCCGGACAGGCGTTCAAGATACGCGGCGACCAGTGCGCTCACTGAGGTATCGCGCTGCGCGGCCGCGACCCGGGCGTTGCGGTACACGTCGTCGGGCACGGAGACGGTAATGTTCTTCACAGTTTCACAGTAACACCGTTTGCGTGACCGATCCGGCCGGAGGATGTCCCTAAGGTGGCCTTGGCGGGCTGTGAGCCGCCTCACTAATCGGAAGGTACCTATAACCCTTTAGGCTAAAGAGGAAGGTAGGCGGGTGAACGGCTGTAGCCGGAAGGAGAGGCTATGCGGGACGCGGTCATCGTCGAGGCGGTCCGGGCGCCGGTCGGCAAGCGAAACGGCGCACTGTCCGGGATCCATCCGGTGGAACTGTCCGCCCATGTGCTCAGGTCGCTGGCCGAGCGGAGCGGGATCGACCCCGCCGTAGTCGACGACGTGGTCTGGGGCTGCGTGTCGCAGGCCGGGGAGCAGACGCTGGACATCGCGCGCACCGCGGTGCTGGCCGCGGGCTGGCCTGAGTCGGTCGCCGGGGTCACGGTGGACCGGCAGTGCGGGTCGAGCCAGCAGGCGGTGCACTTCGCGGCGGCCGGGCTGATCGCCGGGCAGTATGACGTGGTGGTCGCGGGCGGCGTGGAGTCGATGAGCCGGGTCCCGATGGGCAGCTCGGTTCAGGGCCAGGATCCGTTCGGCCCGTCGTACCTGGCGCGTTACCACGGAGTCATCCCCAACCAGGGCGTGGGCGCCGAGATGATCGCCGAACGCTGGGGCTTTTCCCGCACCCAGCTCGACGAGTACTCCCTGGCCAGTCACGAGAAGGCGGCCGCGGCCCAGGACGAGGGCCGTTTCGACGCTCAGATCAGCCCGGTCACGCTGCCCGACGGCAGCACGGTGACCGCCGACGAGGGCGTCAGGCGCGGCGGCACGGTGGAGTCGCTCAGCACGCTCAAGACGGTCTTCAAGCCAGCAGGCGGCGTGATCACCGCCGGCAACTCCTCGCAGATCTCCGACGGCTCGGCCGCGCTGCTGATGACCACCAGCGAGAAGGCCGCCGAACTCGGCCTGACCCCGATCGTCCGCGTGCACACCGCGGTGCTGGCCGGCGCCGACCCGGTGATCATGCTGACGGCGCCGATCCCGGCGACAGAGAAGGCCCTGCGGCGGTCCGGGCTCTCGCTCGACCAGATCGGCGCGTTCGAGGTCAGCGAGGCCTTCGCCCCGGTGCCGCTGGCCTGGCTGGCCGACATCGGGGCCGACGTCAAGACCCTGAACCCGAACGGCGGCGCGATCGCCCTCGGCCATCCGCTTGGCGGCTCCGGAGCCCGCCTCATGACCACGCTCGTGCACCACATGCGCGACAACGGCATCCATTACGGGCTGCAGACCATGTGCGAGGGCGGCGGCCAGGCCAACGCCGCCATTCTCGAGCTGCTCTGACTCCTCGTGCGGGCTGGCTAGACGGCCCAGGTATTTTGGGATCCGAGGTCGAGCTGGTTCGCGGCGACAGTTAAGAGGAAATCGTGAAGGCTGAGGTAAACGGGACCGTCGTGGCCGAGGCGACGGCTGATGAAATAATCACCATCGAGGGCAACAGCTATTTCCCCCCGGGCAGTCTCGTCGGGGGCTTGCTGGCCGAGAGCGCGACGCCGTATACCTGCCCGTGGAAAGGCCCGGCTCAGTACTGGGACCTGCGCACCCCGCAGGGCACGATCTCGGACGGCGCCTGGAGCTATCCCGACCTGAAGCCCACGGCCGTCGAGCGCGTCGGACGCGATTTCGCTGGTTATGTCGCCTTTGACTGCCGATCGGTGACCGTCAGCGAGTAGCGGGTCCTGATGTCCTGGGCGGCTAGGTCAAGCGCCGGCGGAGCGGGAGGTCAGAACCTACCCCGATGCTGCGGGCCCATGAAGCCGGCCGGGCGCGGCCGCTTATCCGCGTCCCGGCCGGTTCTGCTCAGGTCAGCTGGCGACGTTGAAGTTGCCGGTGTCCCCGACGTGAACGTAGAAGTTGGAGCAGGTCACCGTGGACGTACCGTCACCGGTGACGGTGTTTCCTGTGATAACGGGCTGCTTGAATCCCCAGATGCATGCCGCCTGGAAGTTCCATTTCTGGCTGGCTGGGCGGCCGGTGCAGGTGAGCGCCAGGGATTCGGTGCTGACCAGGTTCATCGAGCAGTCCGACGGGATCTCGTTGCCGGGCAGGATCGTCTCGGTCCCGACCGAGTTGATGTTGCCCGCGGGACTGGCACTGGTCAGTTTGACGTAGAAGACCTTCGGCGCGGTGGCGCCGGAGGCGCAGCTCCAGGCCTCGAGCGCCTGCGACGTGCCCGGCGCCGGGGTTACTGCCCCGGCGGTTACTGCCCCGGCGGCAGGATCGGGCTCCGGGCCAGCTCGGCCTTTGCGATCGAGCGCAGGTGGACCTCGTCGGGGCCGTCGAACAGCCGCATCGCGCGGTGCCAGGCGTACATGGCCGCCAGCGGCGTGACGTCGGTGACGCCGGCGCCGCCGTGGACCTGGATGGCCCGGTCGATGACCTGGGTGGCCGCGCGGGGCACCGCGACCTTGGCCATGGCGACCAGGTGCCGGGCGGCCTTGTTGCCGGCTACGTCGATGACGTGGCTGGCGCGGTGGCACAGCAGCCGGGCCTGCTCGATCTCGAGCCGGGACTCGGCGATCTGCTCGCGCACCACGCCCTGGCCGGCCAGCGGGCCGCCGAAGGCGACCCGCTCCTTGGCCCGCTGCACCAGCAGCGCCAGGGCCCGCTCGGCCGCGCCAAGGGCCCGCATGCAGTGGTGAATCCGGCCCGGGCCGAGCCGGGCCTGCGCGGCCGCGAAGCCGCCGCCCTCCTCGCCGATGACGCTGGTCACCGGCACGCGGACGTTGCGGAACAGGACCTCGGCGTGACCATGCTGGTCGTAGTGGCCGAGCACGGGGTAGTCGCGGACCACGGTGACGCCCGGGGTGTCGCGGGGGATCAGCACCATCGTCTGCTGGCGGTGCGCGGGAGCCGCGGGGCCGGTCTTGCCCATCAGGATAAAGAAAGCGCAGCGGGGATCCATGGCGCCGCTGGTCCACCACTTGCGCCCGTTGATGACGTAGTCGTCGCCGTCCCGGTCGATCTGCGTGGCGATGTTGGTGGCATCGCTGCTGGCCACGTCGGGTTCGGTCATCGCGAACCCCGACCGGATCTTCCCGGCGAGCAGGGGCTCGAGCCACTCTTGGCGCTGCTGCTCGCTGCCGAGCAGGTGCAGCAGCTCCATATTGCCGGTGTCGGGGGCCTGGCAATTAATCGCCTCGGGCGCGATGTCCAGGCTCCAGCCGGACAGCTCGGCGATCGGCGCGTACTCGAGCTGGGTCAGCCCGGAGGCGGCAGGCAGGAACAGGTTCCACAGCCCGTGCGCCCGGGCCTGCTTCTTCAGCTCCTCGACGACCGGCGGGAGGACGTGGCCGTCCGGGCCGGCCGCCCGGCGGTGGGCCAGGTACTCGGCCTCCGCGGGCAGGACCAGCTCCCGCATGAACGTGACCATGCGGTCCTGCAGCTCACGAGCGTGGGGACGAGGGGCGGGCAGGTCGTACTCAAGCACTGAATCCTCCCGGCGGCCAGACTCGGATACCGATCCGCTCGATAAGGATAGGCCCAATGAGTGGCATGGCCAGGCCAGCGATCGCCTTGTCGAGCATCGACCTCGCCTGCCGCGGGCTCCCGCTACGGTGAGCGGTAACGATCAACGGCGCCCGGCTGCGGCATAGATCTATGGTCCGAACGGACTTTGATGCGTCAGCCCTGCCAGGTAAAAAGGAGCAGTGATGACCGAGCAGCGTGTCACAGTGGCGATCACGGAAGGGGTCGCTGAGGTCCGGCTGTCCCGGCCGGACAAGCGCAACGCCCTCGACGCGGCGATGCTCGCTGGCCTGGTCACCGCGGGCGAGCGGCTCAAGTCCGAACCCGGCCTCCGTGCGGTCGTGCTGTCCGGCGAGGGGCCGGACTTCTGCGCGGGCCTGGACTTCGGCATGTTCCAGGCGATGAGGGACGGCGAACGGCTGAGCGTGCAGGTCGAGCTGCCGCCAGGCCATGGGCCGGCCCGGGCGGCCGGCCAGCGCGCCGCCTATGTCTGGACGGAGGTTCCCGTCCCGGTCATCGCCGCCGTAACCGGTAATGCCCTGGGCGGCGGCCTGCAGATCGCGCTCGGCGCCGATATCCGCATCGTCGCACCGGACGTGAAAATGTCGGTGCTGGAGATCCGCTGGGGCCTGGTGCCTGACATGACGGGTTCTCAGCTGCTCCCCGAGCTGGTCGGCCGGGATGTCGCCAAGGAGCTGACCTTCTCCGGCCGGATGGTGCGCGGCGAGGAGGCCGTCGCGCTCGGCCTGGCCACCAGGGTTGATTCCGACCCGCGCCGGGCCGCCCTGGAGCTGGCCCGTTCCGTCGCCGGCCGTAGCCCGCACGCCATCCGGGCGGCCAAGCGGCTGCTTGACCTGGCCGGCCGGGTGGACCTGGAAACGGGGTTCGCCGCGGAGCAGAAGGAGATAAGCGCGCTCATCGGCAGCCCGAACCAGGCCGAAGCGATCGCCGCGGAGTTCGAGCAGCGCCCGCCCAGGTTCACTGACCCAGGCTGACCGCCCGTGGCGCAATCGCGATGAGCGTGGGGGAGCCTGTCCGCCGGCCGTCGGCTGAGCCGGCCATCGTCGGACGGGACACCGAGCGCGTCCTGCTCTCCCAGTTCCTGGACGCGGACCGCCCCAGCGCGGTGGCGGCCATCTTGACCGGGCCGGCCGGGATCGGCAAGACCGCCCTGTGGGAATGGACGCTGGAACGGGCCGCGAGCCTTGGCTACCTGGTGCTTGTCTCCCGGGCTGGCATCGCGGAGGCGCAGCTTCCCTGGGTCGGCCTGACCGATCTGCTGCGCACCGCGGCCATGCCGGTCCTGGCCGGCCTGCCGCCGCTACAGCGTGCGGCGCTGCAGGTCGTGATGTTGCAGTCGGACGTCGGTGAGCCGGTCGACGAGCGGTCGGTCGGTACCGCGCTGTGGTCGGTGCTGTCCGCGCAGGCGCAGTCAGGTCCGGTGCTGATCGCGCTGGATGACCTGCCTTACATGGACGCGGCCAGTGCTGGCGCGTTGCGGTTCGCGCTGCGGCGGATGGGCCCGGCGAGCCGGGTGCGGCTGATCGCCACCGCACGCGGCGACGGGTCGCGATGGGCGCCGCTGGATGGCCTCCCCGGCGATCAGGTGCTGTCGGTCGGGGTGGGCCCGGTCACCGTGGGCGCGTTGTTCGAGTTGCTCGCGGCCCGGCTGGCGGTGCGGCTGGCCCGGCCTGTCCTGCTGCGCGTGCACGGGACATCCGGCGGTAACCCTTTGTACGCGCTCGAGCTGGCCCGGGCTCTGGACCGGCTGGAGATCGTTCCCCGGCCGGGAGTTCCGCTACCCGTGCCCACCAGCCTCGACGGGCTGGTGGCCGAACGAGTCCGGAGCTTGCCGCCGGACGTTCTCCAGATCGCCGCGGCCACGGCGGCGGCGTGGCGGTTCACCGACGCCGGGCTTGAGCCCGACGCCGTGGAGCGTGCGATACTCGCCGGGCTCGTGGTCGTCGATGAGCCGGAGGTGCTCGGTGGACCGCGGATCGTCCGGGCGGCCCATCCGCTGGTGAGTGCCGCCGCCTACGCTGCGCTGCAGACCTCGGAGCGCAGGGAGCTGCATCGGCGTCTGCTGGCGGGCACGGATGATCCGGTCGAGCGGGCCCGGCACGCCGCTCTGGCGGCGACCAGGGCAGATCCCCGGATCGCTGGCGCGCTTGATGCCGGGGTGGTGGTAGCACTCGCCGCGGGCGCGCCTGACATCGCGGTGGAACTGTCGCGGCTGGCGCTCCAGCACACCGATTCGGATGCCGAGCGTGCGGTGCGGCTGGACTTGCTGGCCGACGCGCTGGTGCGAGCCGGCGACAGTCCCGGAGCGGTGCAGGCCCAGCGGCAGTCGATTGCCCTGACGCCAGCGGGGTCGCACCGCGCTCGGCGGCGGATCCGCCTTGCCGAGATGGCCACGGAAGTGATCGGCTGGGGTGCCGCCGCGGCTGAGCTGCAGGTCGCCGTGGCTGAAGCCGCCGCGGATCCCGTGGTGCGCTCCGAGGCCCTGCTGACCCTGGCCGCGGTCAGCGATGACATTGATCTGGCCGACGCCTCCGCGGCCGCGGCGGTGATGCTGCTCGAGCAAGCGGGGCAGCCCGATCCCGCGGTCATGGCCGGCGCGCTTTCGCAGGCGGCGGGCGCCCGGTTCCGGGCGGGCCGGGGCCTGGACCATGGCATGTTCAGGCGCGCCATCTCACTTGAGCGCGGCCACCCCAGCCGTCGGCTGTCGGACCGTGCGGACGCCAGCTACGCCGCGCTGCTGAAGTACGCCGACGACCTGGACGGGGCCGAGACCCGGCTGCTGGCCCTGCTGGCCGAGGCCCGCGCGTCCGCGGACCTGTCCTCGATCGCCTACTCGCTGGCGCACCTGCCGCAGATCGCGCTGTGGCAGGGGCAGCTAGCCCGGGCGCGGCAGTTTGCCCAGGAGCACGTCGAGGTGGCCGACCAGGGCAGCCTGGCCGCGCAGGCGGAGCAGGCCCGGCACAATCTCGGCCTGGTGCTGGCCTACGAAGGACGGCTCGACGAGGCGATAGACCTGCTGGTCAGCCCGCGCGAGGCGGCCATGGCGACGAACTGGGACAGGCAGCGTGTCCACGGCGCACTCGGCTTCGCCGCGCTGTCTCGCGGCGACCCGGCCACCGCCGTCGGTCATCTCGATCGCTGGCATGCCGTGCTGACGGCGATGCACCTCCGGGAGCCTGGCTACAGCCGGTGGCAGCTGGACTACCTGACATCCCTGGTGGCGACCGGCCGGCTCGCCGACGCGCTGACCTTTCTCGATCACCTCGATGGTCAGGTGGTCAGCTCGGGACGACGTTCGGCTGGGGCCGTCGCGATGACCGGGCGCGCGCTTGTGCACGCCGCGAGTGGCCGGATGCCCGAGGCGCTCGCCGCCGTCGAGCAGGCCCTGACCTGGTACGAGACCTCGCCGATCCGGTTCGATCGGGCCAGGACGCTGCTGATCGCAGGCCAGATCCAGCGCCGCGCCAAGGCCAAGCGGCTAGCGCAGCAGATGCTCGCCGAGGCGCACCGCGAGTTCACCGCGTTCGGTGCCTTGGCCTGGGCCAGGCAGGCCGCGGCGGAGCTGGCCCGGGTCAACCTGCGGCCGGCTGCCGCGGGCACGCTGACCGAGACCGAGCGCCGGGTCGCGGAGCTGGCCGCCGCGGGCCTGACGAACCGAGAAGTGGCGCAGCAGTTGTTCCTCGCGGTCAAGACGGTCGAGGCCAACCTGGCCCGCGCCTACCGCAAGCTCGGCATCACCTCCCGTGCCGAGCTTGGCGCGCTGATGGGACCGTCGCGTCCCTGACCGCCGGGCGGCTTACCCGCACGGGTCCTGCTCATCGAGGAAGACGGCCGGGACCACGCGATCGCAGCGCAGGCCGGCCTGCTCGCCGCAGGCCGTGACCCGGTGGACACTGACGGCATCGAACCGGAAAAGCACCACCTCGTCTCCGGGCATCACGATGCTGCCCAGGTAACGGATGTCCGTCCCGGCCGCCGCCCGCAGCGCGGCCGCCGCCACCCGCACGTCGACCTCGGTCACACCCGGCCAGTACCGCTCCACGATGAACCCGCCCATGGCCTGACGGTAGAGCCGCCGGCGCCCCCGCGGGGCAGATCAGGGCCCCAAGCCGAGGGTAATCCCCGATTCCTCAGCTGGCCTGCGCCCCTAACGTCGGCAGCACGTCCAAGGTCTGTTACTAACCTCATCGGAGAAAGACATGCGGGTATCCAGTGTGTTTGCGGCTGTGTTTGCGGCTGTGTTTGCGGCAGGCAGCCTCGTCCTCGTCGCCGCGTCGGCCACGGCATGTTCGAGCGGACAGACGACCGCCGCCGCGACCCCGCCGGCCAGCGCCGGCACCACGACCGCCAGCGCGTCATCGGCGACAGGGAACGCCGCCGCGGCCAGCACGGTGAAGAACTTCAACGTCTGCCAGGCCCTCCCGGTCGCGGCCGCGTCGCAGATCACCGGCACCACCTTCACCACCGCGAAACCCAGCGAGACGCAAGGTGTCATCTTCTCCTGCGAATACGACGGTTCAGACGGTGCCCTGCTGCAGATCTCGGTGACGACCAAGGGGGGCACGTACGGATTCGACAGCGACGTATCCGCGCTGAAGACGGTCGGGTACCCGCCGACTTCCGTCTCCGGGGTGGGCAACGAGGCCTTCTCCGAGCCCGATCCCAAGGGAAACGCGGGGTCGGTCGGAGCGAGCAGCGTCGCCAGCTACGGTGCCCTCTTCGGCGACGTCTACATCCAGATCGGCGGCTTTACCTATGTGACCTCCGGCCAGGGAAAGCAGATCGTCGAAGAGCTGCACAGCAAGCTCTGAAGCAGCACGTCCGGGCGCCCCGTCATCAGGCGTAGTAGCGGAGGATGGGTTCGGCGGCGCAGGCCGGCTTGGCGCTGCCTTCGAGCTCGATGACGGCGCTGATCGTGAGCTGCAGGCCGCCGGTGACTTCGGTCACGTCGGCCAGGGTCGCGGTCAGCCGGATCTTGCTGCCGACGGGTACCGGGGTGGGGAAGCGGACCTTGTTCAGGCCGTAGTTGACGCCCAGGGCGGCGTCGCTGACGGTGAGCACCTCGGCCAGCATAGGGATGAGCAGCGAGAGCGTGAGATAGCCGTGAGCGATCGGCCCCTTGAAGGGACTCTCCCGCTTCGCCCGGTCCACGTCGACGTGGATCCACTGGTGGTCGTCGGTGGCGTCGGCAAAGGTGTTCACCCGGTCCTGGCGGACCTCGATCCATTCACTGCTACCTAGCTCCTGGCCCTTGAGCGAGGGTAGTTCGGCCATGGTGGTGGTGGTCATGGGGCGTCTCCGTACATCTGGGGTGGACTAGCTGTTCGGTCTGATTCTGCTCCATTAACCGGCGGCGCGCACCGCCCAGGGCCTCCATATGATTTCGATAAAAACGCGACCGGGTGGTGATAAGCGGAGCAGCGACATTAGTGGCATGACCATCACTGCCAACCGCCCCGTGCCGCGCTGAAGTAGCAGGCAGGGGCAACTGCGCTACCCCCGTCGCGGTCAGGACGTGGGCCCGGTCAATATCGTGGGCGGATCTGATCGTCGTTTTCCGCCCTGTAGCGCGGACTGACCGGGGGCCGCCAGATGGAACCTTTCGCACCGAGGTCCGCTTCGCGGGTGTCCGCACCTGAGTCTGAGTCGGCGGCTCGACAGGCCCGCGGCCTGGTTGTCGCGCGCCGGCGGGCCGGCGCGCTGCTGGCTGGGGTGACGGTTCTGTTCGTGGCCGTGACCGCGGCCGGCGTCCACGGGGTCCTGCTCGGCTACGTGCAGGCCGGCGCGGAGGCCTCCATGGTCGGCGGCGTGGCCGACTGGTTCGCGGTGACGGCCCTGTTCCGCCATCCCCTAGGCCTGCCGATACCGCACACCGCGCTGATCGTCGAGCGCAAGGACCAGTTCGCCGCCACCTTGGGCCGGTTCGTCCAGGAGAACTTCCTCAACGCCGACGTCCTGGCCGAACGGATCCGCTTCGCCCGGGTGGTTCCCCGGCTGGCGGCCTGGCTGGCCGACGAGGCCAACGCCGCCCGCTTCGCCGGTCGCGCGGCGGATCTGGTCGTCACGGTGGCCGAGACGCTCCGCGATGAGGATGTCCAGCGCGTGCTCACCGCCGAACTGACCCGGGCCGTCGATGCCATCGAGGTGGCGCCGCTGGCGGGGCGGGCGTTGCGGGTCATCATCGCGGGAGGCCACCACGCCGAGGTCTTCAACGCCATCTTGTCCGGCGCCGACGGTTATCTGGCCGGCCACCACGCAGAGCTTCGTGAGCTGTTCGAGGACGAGTCCCCCCGATGGGTGCCTGACGCGGTGTACCGGCGGGTCTTCGACCGCCTGTACGCCCGCCTGCGCCAGCGGCTGGCGGCGATGGCCGCCGATCCCGACGACCAGTCGCGGCAGCAATTCGAGGCGTGGATCGCCGGGCTCCCGGCCCGCCTGGAGACATCACCGGAACTGCGCGAGCGTGGCGAGCGCCTCAAGCGCGACGTGCTGGGGAGCGCCGGCCTGCGAGACTGGTCCTCGTCGCTGTGGCAGAAGGCCAAGGAGGGCCTGCGGGTCCAGGCGGCTGACCCGGAATCTGAGCTGCGCCGCCGGCTGGCCGACGCGCTGGTGGCGGCCGGACGGCGGCTGGGGTCGGACCGCCGCCTCGCCGCTGGCCTGGACCGGGTGGTTGAGTCAGGGGCCAGGGCTCTCGCCGATCAGTTCCACGACGAGCTCGCCGGGCTGGTCACCGGGACTATCGAACGGTGGGACGCCGCCGAGACGTCAAGCCAGCTTGAATTGCTCCTCGGCCGCGACCTGCAGTACATCCGCATCAACGGCACGGTGGTGGGAGCGGCCGTCGGGCTGGCCTTGCATGCCATCGTCCTCGCAGTGGGCTGATGGTCTTTGGTGACGACATCTTCGGCGTTTGACGGTTTCGGCCGGGGGAAGTCGATGCAGTCGGGTAGCAATAGCCGCGCGCCCCCGCCGGGAGGCGCCCGAATGCGGAGGTGGACCGATGTCGACCGGAATTGGCCTGCGAAGACGTAGAAGCGGATACAGCCGGAACCGGTCGGAAAACGGCCGCTGGCCCCGCTACAGCCGACCATATTCGCGGCGCCGGAACAATACTGGCTGGGGAGCCAGGAGAACGGGGGGATCCGGTGCCATCAACGCCTTTGCCCGGCTGGGTTTCTGATGTCCTCCTTTGAGGGCGGTTGCATGAGCCTGCTGAACCGCTGAGCTACCGCTGGCTAAGCGATCTCGGCCAGCCGTTCGGCCAGCCAGTCGGCAGCCTGCGGCCGCCAGCGGTAAGTGAGGTTCATGCAGACATGGTTGCCCTCCTCGAACATCCACAGGTCCGCGTGCGGTGCCTCGTCCGCCACCCGGACGGCCTGCTGCCACGGGACGAGCCGGTCGCGCTTACCGAAGACCACGACCATGGGCTGGGTGAGCCGGCCGAGCACGCCCGCCAGGGTGATCAGGGACGCGAACTGGTAGGTCTCCTCCGTGGTGGTGGTCCCGCTGTTGCGGGCGAAGGTGGCCAGGCTATGCGCGGGCCGGTCCCTGATCAGGGCGCCATAGTCGTAGGGGCCGCCAGAGACCACGACCGCCCGGATACGGGGCTCGAACGCGGCTGCCCGGGCGGCGTAGTACCCGCCCAGGCTCACCCCCAGCATCCCGACCCGCTCGCCGTCCAGGTCGGGGCGGGCGCACAGCACGTCGAGCGCGGCGGCGGCCGGCGCCTCGAAATCCGGCCGGATGGTGGTGGTGTACCCGGTTTCTCCCTGGCCGGGGCCATCGAGGGAGAACGTGGCCATCCCGCGGGCCAGGAAGACGTTCTCGACCGCGAAGAACTCCTCCTTGGTGGAGTCAAGACCCGCGATCAGCATGACGAGCGGCGGCCGGTCAGCGCCCGGCGGCCGGCGCAGGTTACCCACCATGGTGGCGCCGTCAAAGGCTAGTTCGATCCGTTCGGCGGTGGGGTCGAGCAGCCGGTGCGCGCGGGTCATAGCGGCCACCGCCCGATCGGCCGCGCTGCGGTGTTTTTCCCGGTCAAGCATCCACACGAACTTAGCGAAGTGGTAGCTGAGGGTGGCCATGACCCAGGCCTGCCCGGCTGTCAGTGACCGGCCCGCCTGCTCTGCTTCGCGGGCCAGCCCGGCGTGCAGGTCGCCGTTGGCGCACCAGGCATCGAGCCAGTCCGCCCAGCGTTCGAGCGGTCCCGTCACCCGGGCGAAGTCACCCGGGTCGACACCCTGGGCAGTGAACCGCGGACCCCAATTGGCCACGGCCGAGGTGATCTCGGCATCCGGCACGGGCTGCCTCCTGACTCTTCGGCAGAGCTACCATTGTGCAACCGTTTGCAGCGACGGTAATCAAGCTGTGGCCAGCGTGTCAAGGCCTCCTGGTCCTGGGCTTCGGGTCCTCAGGGCCGGTCCGGCTGCCTGGTAAAGTGGGCCTGACCTGTGGCGCTAGCGTTTGCATCGGAGCGTGAGACGTGTCATCCGGCATTCGTGAGGATCGCCTCCGGCTACCGGTCCGGCCGGGTGTGGCGCCATGACCCCGGATCGCCGCTCGCCGCGACTTAAGGATGTGGCCGAGGCGGCAGGCGTGCATATTTCCACCGCATCCCGGGCGCTCAACGAGCGGACCGCGGCCCTGCTCAACCCGACCACTCTGGAGCGCGTCCGGGAGACTGCGGACGGGCTCGGCTACCGGGTCAACGGGATGGCGCGGGCCCTGAAGACGCGGCGTTCGATGTCCATCGGCATGGTGGTGCCCGACATCACCAATCCCTTCTTCCCGCCCGTGGTCAGGGGCGCGGAAGACGTGCTCGACCGGGCCGGGTACTCGCTGTTGCTCTCTAGCTCGGACAACGACGTGGGCAAGGCCAGGCGGCAGGTCGCAGCGATGCTGGAGGGCCAGGCGGACGGTTTGCTGCTGGCCATGGCCCACCGTGACGACCCGGTGGTGACCGAGTTGCGGGCCGGCGGCACGCCGCTCGTGCTGGTTAACCGGACCATCGACCGCGGCGGTGTGCCGGCGGTGATCCCCGATGACTTCCACGGCGCGGTGGAGGCGGTGGAGCACCTGTACGCGCTCGGCCATCGCCGGCTGGCCTTCGTCGGCGGCCCGATGTCCACCTCGAACGGGGCTAGGCGGCGGTCTAGCTTCGATTCCACCGTGCTGCGCCTCGGGCTGCCCGAGGTGGCGGCGCTTGAAGCTTCCGCCTTTGACGAAGCCGCCGGGCACGCGGCGGCGCAGATCCTGCTCACCGAGCACCCGCGGATTACCGGCGTGGTGGCGGGCAACGACCTGATCGCCGTCGGGATCATCGTGGCCGCCGCCGAACGAGGCCGGAACTGCCCGGCGGACATCTCGGTGGTGGGCTTCAACGACATGCTCCTGGCCGGGCGGTTGCAGCCACCGCTGACGACGATCCGGATCCCGCAGTATGACGTGGGCGCCCGCGCCGCGGAAATGCTCATGGCCCTGGTGGCTGAGCCTGGCCGGAACCCTGAGACGGTACTGATCTCCGGCGAGCTCGTGGTGCGCGGTTCGACCGCTCCTCCGCCTCCCGGCTCTGGCGACTAGGCGGCGCTGTCCCACCGTCGCCGCTCCCAGCCCAGCCCAGCCCAGCCCGGGCCGCCGCCCCCGCTGCTTGACAACGCCCGCATTGATGTAGAAGCATGCTGCAAACGGTTGCACACGGACGGCACACAACGCTGGGCCGCCAACGCCGTGCGATGTCGTGCTCACAGGTAAAGGAGAGGCCGGTCGTGGGCGTGAACCAAGCGGGCGGTCATGGCGGGGCTCTGCTCGCCGGGCTGCTGGCCGAGCACGGTGTCCGGCACGTGTTCGGGGTACCGGGCGGCCAGACGCTGGCCCTCTACGACGCCATCCTGGACCTCGCGCCCTCCCTCACCCACGTGCTTGTGCGGGACGAACGTACCGCGGCGTACGCGGCCGACGGCTATGCCAGGGTGACCGGGCGAGTGGGCGTCTGCGACGCGACCGTGGGGCCGGGCGCGGCCAAGCTGCCGTCGGGCCTAGGAGAGGCCCTGGGCGCCTCGGTGCCGGTGATCGCCCTGGTCAGTGACCTGCCGACCCGGCTGGCGCCACACCGGTACCGGTCCGCCGCCTCGCAGGCGCTTGACCAGGCCGCACTGCTCGCCCCCGTGACGAAGTGGCTGGCCAGCGTTCCGGACGCGGCCGCGATGCCGGGATTGGTCAGGCAGGCGTTCCGTGAGGCGACCAGCGGCAGGCCAGGGCCGGTCGCGCTGCTGCTGCCGCAAGACGTGCTCGACGCCCCGGCCGAGGCCGCGACGCCGAGGGCCGCGTCGGCCCGCTTCGGCGCCTTCCCGGCCTTCCGGCCTGCTCCCGAGCCCGCTGACGTGGCCGCCGTGGCGCAGGTCCTGCGCCAGGCGGCGCGGCCGTTCCTGCTGGCCGGCGGCGGGGTCATGCACTCGGGCGCCGGGCCGGCGGTGACCGCCCTGGCCACGCGCCTGTCCGCAGCGGTCGGCACCACCTTGACCGGCAAGGGCGCGATCGCGGAGGACCATCCGCTGAGCGTCGGGGTGACCGGCACGATGGGCACCAGCGCCGCCGCGGCGGCGCTGGCCGAGGCGGACGTCGTGCTGCTGGCCGGGACCAAGGCCAGCGGCGGGGCCACCTACGGGTGGACGCTCCCGCACGCCGGCCAGCAGGTGGTGCAGCTCGACATCGATCCGGCCGAGCTTGGCCGCGCCTTCGAGGTCGCGGCGGCCATGCTCGGGGACGCGCGGGCGGGCCTGACGGCGCTGCTGGCCGAGCTCGGCACCGGCTCCCCGGCCGCCAGCGCGCCCGGGACCGGCTCCCCGGCCGCCAGCGCGCCCTGCACCGGGCCGCCCAACGCAGCGGAGCCTGACCGCAGCGCCTGGCGGGCCAGGCTGGCCGCGCTGACAGAACGATGGCGTGCCGTCCGGGACGCCGAGCGGGCCAGCGACGCCGTCCCGATCGCCCCGCAGCGGGTGCTGGCCGCGCTGGAGCAAGCGCTTGCGCCGGGCGACACCCTCATCTGCGACGCCAGCCTGGCCAGCGGCTGGGGCGGGGTGTACTTCGAGCAGCGGCAGCCGGGCCGCCAGGTGCTGTTCCCGCGGGGCCAGGCCGGCCTCGGCTACGCGCTGCCCGCCGCGATCGGCGCCGCCACGGCGACCGCCAGCGCAGGCGCCACGGGCAGGACCGTGGTGCTGACCGGTGACGGTGCCCTCGGCTACGCCGTCGGGGAACTGGCCACCGTCACCGAGCTTGGCCTTCCCATCACCGTCGTGGTCCTGAACAACCGCTCGCTTGGCTGGATCCGCTGGTACCGGCGGATTACCTTCGGCCGCGGCTTCGCCGGCGACGACTTCGCCGACGTGGCCTACGGCGATGTGGCCGGAGCGTTCGGCATGCAGGGTGTGCGAGTCACCGACCCGGCCGAGCTCAGTGCCGCGCTGTCCGCCGCCCTTCGCGCCGAACGCCCCTCGCTCGTCGACGTGGTCACCGAAGCGTGGCAGACCCCGATCGGCGCCCACAGAGACGCGGTCGCGCAGGGCGCCACCGCGGGATACGGAGGCTGAGAACATGCCGCGTCACCCTGATCGTCAGCTCGAGCGGCTGTCCCAGCCGGTAGCCGCGCGGCTGCTGGCCGCGAGCGGTACTGCGGTCCTCGCCGTCGGCAGCGTCGAGCAGCACGGCGGCCACCTGCCGCTGGGCACCGACGCGTTCGCCGCCCAGTCCATCGCCGAACGGGTCGCGTTCCGGCTGGACACCGTGGTCGCGCCGGTTGGCCCGGTGGGCGTGGCGCCCTACCATCTGTCCTGGCCCGGGTCGCTGTCGCTGTCCCCGAGCACGCTGACGGCCATCCTGGTCGACGTGTGCGCGGCGCTGGCCCAGGCCGGAGTGTCCCGGCTCGTCGTGGTGAACTGGCATGAGGGGAACTCGCCGACGCTGCGGCTGGCCGCCGCCGAGGCGCAGCAGCGACTCGGGCTGCGCATTCTCATCGCCGAGACGCACGTCATCACCAACAGCCTGTATCCGGACGAGATGGAATTCACCCACGCCGGGTCGATGGAGACCGCGGCCGTGCTGGCCTACGAGCCGGGCCTGGTCCACCTGGACCGCGCCATCTCCTCCAGCGACCTGGCCTCCGGTGAGACCGCCCACGAGCTGTTCCGGCAGCGTGACGTCTACCCGGTCCTGCAAGACTTCCATGACATCGCCCCGACCGGGTGGTACGGGCGGCCCGAGCGGGCCGATGCGGGCCGGGCCGAGGAAATCGCCGAAGCGGTGGCCGACCACGTGGTCCGCCGGGTCAAGGAGATCTGGGCGCAGCTCGCTGACCGCGACGGCCCTGACGTTGGCGGCGGGCTGAGCGCGGCGGCGGGCGGCGGGCTGAGCGCGGGAGCGCGGCGATGACCGGCCAGCCCGTTCCGGCCGAGATGGACGCGGCCCTGCTGCGCGAGTTCGGCCAGCTCACCGTGCAGCGGGTACCGGTGCCGCAGCCTGGCCAGGGCGAGGTGCTGTGCCGGGTGCTGGCCTGCGGCATCTGCGGCACCGACCTGAAGATCGTGGCCGGCGACTACCGGGGCACCTGGCCGCCCGCGCTGCCCTTCATCATCGGACACGAGTGGTCCGGCGAAGTCGCCGCGCTCGGCCCCGGCACCGAGCGCAGCGGGCTCGCGGTGGGCGACCGGGTGGTGGCCGAGAACCACACCGGCTGCGGCGCCTGCCCGATGTGCCGGGCCGGACGTTACAACCTGTGCGAGCGGGTCCGCGAACCCGGCTTCAAGCTCTACGGTCACACCGCGCCCGGAGCTCTGGCGGAGTACGCGGTCCGCCCGGCGGTGGCCCTGCACCCGGTGCCCCCGCAGGTCAGCGACGTGGCGGCCGCCCTGGTCAACCAGGGTGCCCTGACCGTGCACGCGGCGCGGCGGGCCCGGCTGGAACCGGGTTCGAGCGTGGCCGTGTTCGGCCCGGGCCTGCTCGGCCTGCTCATGCTCCAGGTGGCCCGGGCGGCCGGGGCGACCCGGATCATCACCGTGGGGCGCGGTAAGAGGCTGGTCACCGCGCGCGAGCTCGGCAGCACCGAGGTGGTGGACTACAGCGCCACCGATCCGGTAGCCGCGGTCCGCGCCGCGGCGGGCGGCCGCGGGGTGGATTACGTCTTCGACTGCTCGGGCAACCCGGCGGTGCTGGCGCAGGCCATGCGCGCGGCCCGGCGCGGCGGGACGGTCGCGGTGCTCGGCCTGGCGGGCGGCCGGTCCGCGGAGCTGCCGGTGGACCCGCTGGTGCTCGACGAGCTGACCCTGCTGGGCATCCGATCGAGCCCGAATGCCTACCCGGCCATGATCGCCTTGCTCGCCTCCGGAGCGATCGCCACCGAGCCGCTCACTACGCACCAGTACCCGCTGCGCGAGGTGGCCACCGCGTTCGGCGTGCTGGCCCGCAGGGAAGCCATCCGGCCGATCATCACGATGCCGCGCCCGGCGGGGGCCTGACGTGCCTGGCGATCACCTGGCCGCCGGCATCGGCGGCGTCATCGGTGCCCCGGTCACCCCGTTCACCGGCACTAACACTGTAGATCTCGACCTGACCGAACGGCTATGCGGCTTTCTCATCGGGCACGGTGTACACGCTCTGGCGCTGCCGCTGCACACGGGTGAATCACTGAACCTGACCGCGGCCGAGCGCAGCAGCCTGGTCGAGTGCGCGGTCAGCGCCGCGGGCGGCCGCGTGCCGGTCTACGCGCACGTCAGCCTGCCCGGCACCGACCAGGTGATCGAGCTGGCGCAGCACGCCGAGAAGGCCGGCGCCGCCGCGGTCATCGTGGTCACGCCCTACCACTGGCGGCCGCCCCGGGCGGCGCTGCTCGCGCACTTCACCGCCGTCGCCCAGGCCGTCTCGATCGACGTGCTCGGCTATAACTTCCCCGGCCGGCCGGCTCGGCGTGGGCCTGGACGCCGGCCTGCTGGCGGAACTGATCGGCCGGTGCGGCAACTTCGCCGGGGTGAAGGACGCCAGTTACGACATGCAGTCCTTTACCGAGGCCTGCGCGCGCACCAGCGCGCTTCGCCCCGGATTCGCGATGCTCACCGGGGTCGAGTACCTGCTGACCTCGATGCCGGTCGGCGGCACCGGGTGTTTCTCGCCGGCCGCCGCCATCGCGCCTGGGCTGGTGATGAGCCTGCATGCGGCCTGCCGCGACGGCGACCTCGGCCGCGCCCGGCCGCTGCAATACCGGGCGTCGGCCCTGTGGCACCTGCTCCGCGAGACCGGGTATCCGGCGTCGGTCAAGGCCGCCATGGCCATCTTCGGCCGCCCCGCCGGAGGCGTCCGGCTGCCGCTGCTCGACCTCGACACCGCGGCCACCGACCGGCTCAGCGCGGGCCTGGCTGAGCTGGGCCTGCTGGACAGCGAGCCGCACGGCTGGCCCTGATCCGGCCGGTCAGCCGATCACCGGGAGCCGCAGAGATGACGGCGTCCGCGGTCCGGTGTGGACCCGGGTGATCCCAGCGGTCCTGGCCGGGGGCCGGTCCGCCGGGTCGTTGTGCGCGAACGGGCCGGAACCGTAAAAGCCGTCCGTGCCCTGCGCCCGGGCGAAATCGCGTCCGGCCACGGACAGGGCCAGCCGGTAGCCGGCCGGCAGCACCACGCAGGTGGGCCACAGCTCGACGGCCGCCGGATAGGCCTGGCCCGGCCGAGCCGGATCAGCGGCCTGATGCGGGTGCCAGGGCCGCCACGGCAGGGACCGGGCCGGGTCCACCGCGCGGTGGGACAGCCGGAGCCACCCCGGTGACAGCGGCGCCCGCAGATCGTTCGCCCCGGAGAAGGTCACCTCCGCACCGCCCGGCGCGAAGGCCCACCGTGCCGCGAACCAGGCCGAGGAGAACGGCAGCCCCTTCCCGCTGTTCCGCGCCCGGCTTCCTGTTCCGCGCCCGGCTTCCTGTTCCGCGGCCCGGCGGCCGGGCCGCAAATGATTGCACTCGGCGAACGACGCGGCCTCCAGGCGAGCCTCGTGAAGCGTTGACACCCTAGATACCCGCACCGTAGCATGACTGCAATCGTTTGTGTTACGTGCCTTTCATACGTTAAATCGGACATTTCGGATCACTGGCGGCTAGCCCTGCGCGGCTGGCGAGATCGGCTTGCAATCGGGCCCGGCAGGGGAAATGCCCGAGCTTGGCAGCAAGATGAAACGGCTCCTGCGGCATACGACATGTGCGGCCGGCGAGCCGAGGCGGCCGCCGGCTTGCCTGGCGGCCCAAATCAGGAGGTTGATTAGTTGCCATGAAACTTCAGGGAAAGTCAGGCCCGAGACCCAGAAGCCGGACCGCGGCCTGGTGGACCGCAGGGGTAGCAGCTGTCGCCCTGGTCATCGCCGGCTGCAGCTCGTCCGGCTCCTCCTCGGGCTCTGGTAGTTCCACCCAGCCGATCACGGTCGGCATCTCGGTCTCGCTGTCCGGAGACTTCTCCGGCGACGGCCTGGCCACCAAGCAGGGCTACGAGACCTGGGCCGCCTACCAGAACGCCCATGGCGGCATCCTCGGCCGCCAGATCAAGCTGAGCTTCCTCTCCGACGGCTCCAGCCCGACCCAGGTGATCACGAACTACCAGAAGCTCATCACCCTCAACCACGTGAACTTCGTCATGGGTCCCTATTCCACGCTGCTCACCAAGCCCGCCTCGGCGATCGCCAACCGGTACGGCTACGTGATGATCGAGGGCATCGGCGGCGGGCCTTCGGTATTCTCCCAGGGCCTGCACAACGTGTTCGACGTGAGCGCCTCGGCCGCATTCCAGCTGATCACCTTCGCCAAGTGGCTGGTCGCCACGCAGAAGCCCGAGGCCATCGCCTACGCCTCCATGACCGACCCGTTCCTGCAGCCGATGCTGGACGGCGCGCGCAGCTACCTGACCGCCCACGGGTTCACGAGCACGGTGTACAAGCTGTACCCGCTGGAGACCACCGACTTCACCCCGATCGCGTCGGCGATCGCGGCGTCGAAGGCTCCGGTGGTGGTGCTCGGCACCATGCCGCCCGACGGCTACGCGTTCGTCCAGGACCTGATCCAGGACAAGTTCAGCCCCCAGGTGCTGATCGAGGCCTCCGGGCCAGATCAGGGCTCGGCGTTCATCAAGGCCGTCGGCGCCAAGAACACCGGCGGCATCATGGTCCCGAACACCTGGTACCCGGGCTCGACGTATTACCAGAACACCGCGATGGTGCAGCTCTACCTCAAGATGTTCGGCGGGACCGCCAACAACATCAGCGCCGACGTGGCGGAGGCCTTCTCCTCCGGCCAGGTGCTCGCCCAGGCGATCGACCACATCAAGAGCACAAGCAATTCCGCGCTTGAGTCCTACCTGCACTCCGGGGTCACCTTCCAAAGCGTGCAGGGACCGGTCAAGTTCCTCGCCGACGGCGAGAACGGCGCCGCCACCCCGTTCGTCTTCCAGTGGCAGAAGGGAACGCTGCAAGATGTGCTGCCGACCGGAATAGGCACCACCAAGCCGGTCATGGCCGTCAAGCCGGCCTGGGGGGCCAACGGCTGACCCGCTGTCGCGCGCAGGTAGCCAAGGCCGGCCACGGCGAGGATATAGACCAAACAGGGAGCGTTCCGATGTTGGTTCTCCAGGCCATCATTGATGGAGTCCTGGTCGGAGGATTTTACGCGCTGATGGCCGCGGGCCTGACGCTCGTGTTCGGCGTCATGGAGATCGTCAACTTCGCCCAGGGAATCCTCGTGGTCCTTGGCGCTTACCTGAGCTACGCGCTGTATGCCCATCTGAACATCGACCCGTTCCTGGGTTTGCTGATTACCATCCCGGTGATGTTCGGAATCGGCATCGCCGTGTACTGGACGATGATCAAGCCGATCAAGCGAGATCGCGTGATCATGTCGCTGCTGACGATGTTCGCCGTGGGCACGGTGGCGGAAGGGATCCTCGACTACATCTTCACCAGCAACCTGGTCGCGATCCACACGTCCTACGTCAACTCCTCGATCAGGCTCGGCTCGCTGATCTTTCCGAGCATCTACCTGTACGCCTTCGCCATGAGCGTGCTGCTCCTCGGCGGCGTGTACTACCTGCTCTACCGCACCAGGTTCGGCCGCAGCCTGCGGGCGTCCATGCAGAACCCGACGGCGGCGCGGCTGGTCGGCATCAACACCGACTGGGTGTCCGCGTTCACTCTCGGCATCGGGGTAGGCCTGGCGGCGGCGGGGGGGATGGTGTTCGGTCTCACCAACTCCTTCGACGCCGCCAGTTCCTACGACCTCATCTCACGGCTGCTGGCCATCGTCATCTTCGGCGGCTTCGGCAGCCTGTCCGGCGCGCTGATCGCGTCCATCGTCATGCTCGTCATCCAAGACGTGGTGGCGGTCACCTGGTCCCCGACCTGGGGCCAGACCACCTTTTATCTCGTCCTCGTCCTCGTCCTTTTGCTACGGCCGCAGGGCCTGCTCGGCCGGAAGGCGGTGCGTGCCCAGTGACCGCCATCGACGTGACCCCGGTGGGGGCAGCCGCTCCCGAGCACATTCCCTACGAGCCGCCCGTGGCCGTGCGGCGGGGCGGCACCGCTCTGGTGCTCGTGCTGCTTGTCGCCTTCCCGCTTGTCTTCACCAACCCGGCCGTGACCTCTATCGGGGTCTTCACGATGATCTTCCTGGTCGCGGCCTGCGGCTGGAACATCTTCTCCGGGTACTCCGGCTACATCTCGATCGGGCACGCCGCCTACTACGGCATCGGGCAGTACACGGTGGCGTTGCTCGTCCTGCACCTGAAGGTGCCGGCCGGCTGGGACACGTTCACGCTGCTTCCGCTGGCCGGCCTGGTCTCGGCCGTGCTGGCGGTGCCCATCGGGTTCTTGCTGCTGCGGGTGCGCAAGCACACGTTCATCATCTTGACCGTCGCGGTCATGTTCATCCTGCAGTTGCTGGCGTTCAACCTGACGTCCTGGACGAACGGATCAGGGGGCCAGGAGCTCCCGTTCCCCACCTGGACCGGCTCGTTCTTCAACGAGCCCTTCTACTACGTCGGCCTGGCCGCGGCCGTCGTCGCCTGCGCGGTGTCCTGGTGGGTGCGCAGGTCCAAGTACGGACTCGGGCTGCTGTCGATCCGTGACGACGAGGATCGCGCCCGCGGCCTCGGCATCCGCACCACCCGGACCAAGCTGATCGCCTACGCGATGTCGGCGTTCTTCGTCGGCATCGCGGGCGGGCTCTACGCTCCGTTCGTCGGCTCGGTCTACCCGCAGTTCGGCTTCGACCCGAACTTCGACCTCGCGGTCGCGGTGCTTGTCTTCGTGGGCGGCATCGGCACCTTGTCCGGGCCGGTCGTCGGGACCCTGCTGCTCATCCCGCTGCAGCAGTACTTTTACCTGCAGTTCGGCAACGACAACCTGTTCCTCATTGCCTACGGCGTCCTGTTCATCCTGATCTTGCGGCTGCTACCAGGCGGCATCGCGCCCAGCATCACCGGGCTGTACCGGCGGGTCCTGGTCGCGCGGCAGCTGCGGACCACGGCACCACCAGGGCCTCCGGGTGTGCCGGGGGTCCCGGGGGCTTCGGGGGCTCCTGGGGTCACGCCAGCCGCCGCCGCAGGCGAGGAGGACGCACCGTGAGCATTCTGCAGGTGACCGACATCAAGAAGTCCTATGGCGGCATCCGGGCGCTGACCGGGTGCACGATGTCCTTCACAGAAGGCGCCATCAACGGCCTGATCGGGCCGAACGGGTCAGGCAAGACAACCCTGTTCAACGTGATCAGCGGGTACGAGGTCGCCGACGCGGGCCAGGTGACGCTGCGCGGCCAGGACATCACCAATGCCAAGCCGGAGCAGGTGTTCGCCGCAGGCATCGGCCGCACGTTCCAGATCACCCGCATCTTCGCCCGGCTGACCGTGCTCGAGAACCTGCACGTGGCCTCCCAGCGGCGCGGCTTCATCGCGCAGCTGCGGTCGTGGAAGTCCGCGGCGGAGCGCCAGCACGCGATGGAGGTGCTGGACTTCGTCGGGCTCACGCCGCTCGCGGACGAGCCGGCCGGCGGGCTGTCCTACGGCCAGCAAAAGCTGCTGGAATTCGCCTTCATCATGATCGCCAAGCCGTCGATCATCATGCTCGACGAGCCGGCTGGCGGAGTCAACCCGACGCTGCTGCGCGGACTCGCCGACCGGATCAGGGCGCTGAACCAAGAGGGCGTCACCTTCGTCATCGTGGAACATGACATGGAATTCGTGATGGGGCTGTGCGACCAGGTCATGGTGATGCACCAGGGATGCGCGCTGACCGCCGGCGCGCCGCAGGAGGTCCGGTCGAACCCGGCCGTCCTCGAGGCCTACCTCGGCACCGACATGACCAACACGGAGGAGGCGGGCTGACATGCTGACCATCTCTGGCCTGTACGCCGGCTACGGCAGCGGCGACGTGCTGCGGGGCGTGGATCTCACCGTGGCCGAAGGCTCGGTCACCTGCGTGGTCGGACCTAACGGGGCCGGGAAATCGACCCTGCTCAAGATCGTGAGCGGGCTGCTGCGGCCGCGGCTTGGCCGCGTGACCTTCCGCGGCATCGAGATCGGCGGGGCGAGCCCGCGGAAGATCCTGCAGGCAGGCGTGGTGCAGGTCATGCAGTCCAGGAACCTGTTCCCCGAGCTCACCGTGCGGGAGAATGTCGAGCTCGGCGGCTTCCTGCTGCGGGACGCCGGCCTGGCCCGCAAGCGCATGGCCGAGGTGGCCGGCCAGTTCCCGATCGTGGCCGAACGGGCCTCCGACCGGGCCGGCCAGCTCTCCGGCGGGCAGCAGCGGATGGTCGAGTTCGCCCGCGCCCTGATGCTCGACCCCGCCCTGGTGGTGCTGGACGAGCCGTCCATGGGCCTTGAGCCGCGCGCGGCCGCGCTGATGTACGCCAGCATCAAGCGGATGACGGAGACCGGCCGGACCATCCTGCTGGTCGAGCAGAACGTCCGCGTCGGGCTCGGGCTGGCCGACCACGGCGTGGTGATGGAGACCGGGCGGGTCCGGCTGGAGGGGACGGGGGCCGAGATCCTCGCCAACCCGCAGATGCGCGCGCTGTACCTGGGCGGCACGGTGGAGGAAGGGAAACCGGGAGAGGTTCCGGCCGGGGATCGGAGCGTGTGATGGACGACCGGCTGGAGTCGATGTACCGCCGCTTCACCTGGCGGATCTTGTCCAACTACGTCTCGCCGTGGGAGTTCGAGCAGCTCCGCGAGCAGATCACCGACTACGAGCAGTGGTGCGGAGCGTGGTGCGGGCAGGCCGAGAGCCACCTCAGGCGAGGTGACGAGGCGCTGGCGGCCGGGCGGCGGCTGACCGCAGGGGACGCGTATCTGCGCGCGGGCCTGTTCTACCACTGGGCCAGCTTCATGTTCTGCCACGATCAGAAGCAGTACCGCGCGGCCCTGGCCGCCATGGCGGTCGCGTGGGACAAGGCGGCGCCGCACCTGGATCCCCCGATGGAACTCCTCACCGTCCCGTTCAGGGACATGACGTTGCACGGATACCTGCGGATTCCCTCCGGCGTGGCTCGCCCGCCGCTCGTGCTGCTGCTCCCCGGCGCCGACTCCACCAAGGAGGAGCTGTACAACCTGGGGGATCACATCGTGGCGCGCGGACTGGCCTGCGCGGCCTTCGACGGGCCCGGCCAGGGCAGCGTCAGCTTGCAGGGCAAGCTCGGGCCGGACTACGAGCTGGCGGTGCAGGCCATCGTCGACGCCCTGGCGGGCCGCACTGATCTGGACGCCGGACGGCTGGCCGTGGGCGGCATTTCCTACGGCGGCCTGTTCGCCATCCGGGCCGCCGCGATCGACGACCGGGTCCGCGCCGTGGTGTCGATCTCGAGCTGGTACTCCCCGGCGGGCCGGTTCGAGACCATGGAGCCGCTGTCCAAGACCGGGCAGTATCAGCATCTCGGACCAGACCCGGCCGCCGTCATGGCCTCGATTACCCTGGCCGGCGCGGCTGATAAGGCGGTCGTGCCGCTCCTGCAGGTCTACGGCGGGCTCGATCCGGCCTCACCGCCCGCCCAGGCGGAGCAGGTCGCCGCGGAGTACGGGGGACCGGTGACCACGCTGGTGTTCGACGACGGCGTTCACATCCTCAACAACGTCTGGTTCAAGGCCAGGCCCGCGGTGGCCGACTGGCTGGCGGAGACCCTGTGACGTACTACACCCGGTCCGAGGCGAAGGCGGCGGCGCGGGAGCGCTTCGGTGGGCTGTGGGCGGCGACCACCGCCCCGTTCGACGACGCCGGCCAGCTCGACGAGGCCGGCTTGGTGGCCGACATGGACCGGCTCACCGGCGAGCTCGGCGTGGACGGGGTGTTCTGCGCCGGGGTGATGAGCGAGTTCTGGGCGCTAAGCGCGGCCGAACGGCGCAGGCTCGTCACCGCGGTGGTGGCCGCGGCGCGCGGCAAGTGCCAGGTCATCGCACACACTGGTCACCACAGCGTGACGGAGACCATCGAGCTGACGCGCCACGCGGAGGCTGCGGGCGCGGACTTCGCCGTGGTCATCAACCCGTACTACCCGCGGGCGGACGACGACGGGCTCTACGACTGGTTCGCCTTCCTGTGCCGCCATGTGAACATCGGCATCTGGCTGTTCGACACCCGGTTCGCGGGGCCCGCCCTCTCACTGCCGCTCATCGACCGGCTGGCCGACATTGAGAACGTGTGCGGGATCAAGGTCGGCCGTGATCACGAGCGCTACCTGGAGGTGCTGCACCAGGTCGGCGACCGCATCGTCGTCTGCGAGCCGAACGAGGGCACCTGGCTGGAGAACATGATCGAGCACGGCCAGCGGGTGTTCATGTCGTCGGCCGCGCCGTATCTCTACCAGGTCCCCGGCTGGCGGCCGATGCGCGAGTACACGGAGCTCGCGCTGGCCGGCCGTGCCGCCGAGGCGGCGGAGATGGCGGCCACGCTGGAGCCGGTGCGAGCCGTGGCGGCCACCTGGCTGCACGGGGAGGCGGCCGTGCGGCGCGGCAGCCCGGTGCCCTACATCAAGGCCTGGGCAGGTTTGCTCGGCATGTCCGGCGGCCCGGTCCGCCCGCCGCTCACCCAGGTCCCGCCGTCCGAGCTAGCCGCCCTGGCCGCCGATCTGGACGCGGCGGGCCTGCTCCCCGGGTAGCTCGGCCGGCCCCTAAGTACCTATCAAACGCTCAGGAGGACAGGCCGAGTAGCCTGGCGGTGTTCCCGCCCAGCACCGCTGCCTCGGCTTCGGCGGGCAGGCCGAGGGCCCGTACCTCGCCCACCGGGTCGTCGCTGCCCATGTCGAACGGCCGGTCCGAGCCCAATAGGACGTGGTCAGGACCGGCGTCCTCGATGAGCCGGCGCAGCAGGGCCGGGTCGTGGGTCACCGTGTCGTGGTAGAGCCGGGCCAGCGAGGCGTCCGGGGCCTCGCGGAGCCGGGAGCGGGCCGCCGGGACCTGTGCGTGGGCGCGCCTGAGCCGCCCGCGGACGGCCCACAGCGCTCCGCCTCCGTGCGCCAGCACGACCTTCAGCGCCGGATAACGCTCCAGTACCCCAGCCATCACCAGGTGGGCCGCGGCGATTGCGGTCTCGACCGGGTTGGCGACGCTGTTCCACAGGTAGAAATCGCCGAAGACGGGCAGCGCGAGCCCCCGGGTCGCCGGGTGGACGAACACCACCGCGCCGGTCTCCTCAGCTGCCGCCCAGAACGGCTCGAAGGCGTCATCGCCAAGGTAGCGCTCGGCGATCTCCGGCGTCAGTTCCACCCCGGCGAGGCCACTGGCAATCAAGGTGTGCAGGTCGCGGGCGGCGCTGGCCGGATCTTGCAGCGGCAGCGCGCCGAGCGCGCTGAACCGGTCCGGGTCGGCGGCGACGAGCGCGGCCAGCGCGTCGTTCTGGATCTGGCAGACTTCCCTGGCCTGCGCCAGCGGATACCCGAACGGCAGCAGCCGCACCCACGGGGAAAGCAGCAGGTGCCCGATGCCCTGCGCCGCCGCCTCCGCCGCCATCCGCCCAGGGTCGGTGAACTCCCGGACGACCGAGGTCAGCTCGCGGCCGTCATGGTGGATCCGGGACCGGCCGTCCGCCTCGGTGATCTGCGGACGCCAGCTTCCGGCCCGCCCCGGGCCGGCCGCGGCCGCCCGCACCACGATGTGCGCATGGGCATCGACGATCACGACGCTCAGCTGGTTACCGAGGGCAGCGGAAGCACCGCGCCCGGCGGCGCGGCCATCACCTCGGCCGGGTCGTGGCCGAGGTCGTGCAGGAGCACGATCGCGGCGTTACGGCCGGGCGCGCCGGTGATGGAGCCACCCGGGTGGGTGGATCCACCCGTCTGGTACAGGCCAGGGATCGGCATCCGGTGCGAGGCCCAGCCGGGCACAGGCCGCAGCGGGCCGCTGCCGGCCAGCCCTCGGTCGCCGCCGTGGAAGGCCCCGTGCACCATGTGCCGGTTCAGCCGCTCGTAGTCGGCCGGAGACTTCACCATCTGGCCGAGGACCACATCGTCAGTGAAGCCAGGCGCGAAGGTGCGCAGGTACGCGAGCTGCCGCGCGGCGTGCTCCGCCTTAACCTGGTCCCAGTCCGGCAGGCCGGCCGGAAGCTCGTAGACCTGATGGCTCAGCACCTTGACGGTATGCTTCCCAGCCGGGGCGCGGCCCGGATCCACCAGCGTCGGCGTGGCCACCAAGAGCCATGGCACATTGGACACGAACCGTCCCGCCCGCAGGTCCTGGCCGAGCTGCACGACGTCCTCCGGCCAGCCCACGGTCCCGGCCGAGACCGCGCTAACCAGGCCGTCTGGCGTCTCGAACTCCGGCGGAGCGCTGGTGGCCAGGTAGACGCCGAAGCCGGGCACGCCCAGGTCGTAGGTGTCGATCCCGTAGTGGAACTCCTCCGGCCACGCGTCGGCCGGCGCCATGTCCCGCAGGTGGGTGACGTGGATCGTGGACAGCACGGCGGTGCTGGCCAGGTACTGCTCACCGTCGTCGGTTTCCACCCCGACGCAACGGCCGCCGTCGAGCACCAGCCGGGTGACCAGCTTGTCGCACAGCACGGTGCCGCCGTGGCTTTCCAGGTAGCCGGTCAGCGCCTCGGTGAGCCGGCCGGACCCGCCGAGCAGGATCGACCAGCTGCGCTGCTGCCGGCCGAAGATGAGCGAGTAGGCCAGCAGGCCGGAGCCCGGCACGTCCACCGCCTGGTTGGTCTGGAAGGCCATCCAGAGCATGAAGGCCTGGATGTGGCGGCTGCTGAACTCGTGCCTGATGATGTCCCACGCCGACAGGACGCGCCGCCGCTGCCAGACCCGGCCGCGCGGATGCTCGGCCAGCCGCGCGTCCATCGAGGGGCCGAAGCCGACCGGGGTGAACTGGGACGCGCTGAAGATCGACTTCACCTCGTCGTATTCGTCCAGCATGCGCAGGTAGGCGGCGGCGTCCGCGGCCGAGAACCGGGCGATCTCCGCCGCGGTACGGTCCCGGTCGAGCCACATGGTGAAATGCTCCCCGTCGGGAAACGCGACGTGCGCGACGGGATCCGGGTCGATGTAGCGCAGCCCGTAGTCGGCCACCAGGCCGAGCTCGTCCCTGGTCAGCAGCGGGTTGATCCGGATCAGGGTGTGCCCGGTGGCGCACGTGTCGATGCCGTAGCCGGGCAGCAGCAGCTCCTCGGTGGCGGCGCCGCCACCGGGTATGTGCCGGGCGTCAAGGACCAGGCACCGGTAGCCGGCCTTGGCCAGGTAGCACGCGGCGACCAGGCTGTTGTGCCCGGCCCCGGCGACCACGATGTCCGCGCTGGTGTCCATGCTTCTCCTGCCCGCTAGCGCCGCCAGTGATCATCGGCCATAATGCAAACCATTGCAGGATTTGCCGCCCCACGCAAGAGACCCTGTCGGCAGAACCCCGCAAGCAGACCTACTCAGCCCTCCCAGAGGAGCCGCCGTGCGTGCCGTGGTCGTATCCGCGTTTGGCGGACCGGAGATGCTCGGCATGGTTGATGTCCCCGAGCCGGAGCCCGGCCCGGGGGAGGTGTCAGTGGCGGTGCGGTTCGCCGGGGTCAACTACACCGACGTCAGGAACCGCCGGGGGGACGGGCTCGGCCAGCCGCCCTTCATTCCCGGGGTGGAGGTCGCGGGCACGGTCCGCGCCGTGGGGGCCGGGGTGACGTCGTTGCGACCAGGCCAGCCGGTGGCCGCCTTCACCCGGGGACACGGATACGCGGAGGTGGCGACGGCGACGGAGGCATTCACCATCCCGGTGACCGAGGACCTGGCCGGACGCCCGGAGTCGGCGGCGATGCTGATCACCGTTCCGCTCGTGCTGATGCTGCTGCGGCAGGTGGCCCGGGTGACACTCCAGGAGACGGTGCTGCTGCACAGCGCCGCGGGTGGCGTCGGGACCGTCGCGGGGCAGCTGGCGCTCCGGGCCGGCCTGCGCCCGCTGCTCGGCACCGCGGGTACCGCGGCGAAGGCCGAGTACGCGCTCCAGCATGGCTTCGGTGCGGTCTTCGGGTACGACGACTTCGACACGAAGATCATGGCGGCGACCGGCGGCCGGGGCGTGGATGTGGTCCTGGACCCGGTGGGCGGTGACATCCGGGCCCGGTCGTTCCCGCTGGTCGCCACGTTCGGCCGGCTAGTCAGCTACAGCAACATCTCGGGCCAGCCAGAGACCGCGCCCAGCGCGGAGTGGCTGCGCGCCCGGTGCATCGGGTACGCCGGCTTCTCGGCGGGCCAGCTGTCCGGCCGGGACCCCGCCGCCATGCGGCCCGTGCTGACTGAAGCGGTGCGGCTGGTGGGTTCGGGGGAGATCGACCCCGGGGTGACCGCGGTCTATCCGCTGGAGCGCGCGGCCGATGCGCACCGGGTATTCGAGGACCGGGCCGCCTCGGGCAAGCTCATCCTGGCCCTGTAACGCCCATCCGCCAGCCAGCCACCGTCCACCGCTCCAGCCAGCCGCTCCAGCCAGCCACAACGATGGTCCATCGGTGTTGTTCCAGCCACAACAACGGACCATCGTTGTCGTTCCGGTTTGGCCTAAGCCACGGCGAAGATCCCCTAAAAGGGGCAAACCAACCCTCCGCAGGTTCTCGTCAGCTCGCCTCGATCGCCCGGGCGATCTGCGCAGTAGTCAGCGGGAGATCACGCACCCGCACTCCAACCGCGTCGGCGACCGCGTTGCCGATGGCGCCCGCTACCGGTCCGGCGGCGAGCTCACCCGCCCCCACCTCGGCCTCGGCCGAGTCCATGATCCGTACCATGACCTGGGGAACCTCCGTGAACCGCAGGATGGGGTAGCTGTCCCAGTTCGCCGACGTGATCTGGTTCCGGTCGAACCTGACCTGCTCGCGCAGCGTCCAGCTCGCGCTCTGCACCGCGCCGCCCTCGACCTGGTTGCGCACCCCATCGGGGTTGATGACCCGGCCCACGTCTACCGCGAGCCAGAGCCCGCGCAGCCGGACGGAGGTGTCCGCTTCTACCTCGGCCACGGCTGCGCAGTAGCCCGCTACGCCCTTGTAACGCGCCACCGCCACGCCGAACCCCGCTCCGTCCTGCCGGGCCCGACGGTCCCAGCCGGCCAGCTGCGCGGCCTCGGCCAGCACCCGCCGGGCGCGCGGATCGGCCAGGTGGTCCAGGCGGAACCGCACCGGGTCGGCGCCGGCCGCGGCGGCCAGTTCGTCCATGAACGACTCGATGGCGAAGACGTTGAGGTGCGCGCCGAGCGAGCGCAAGGACGACGTCCTGATCGGCATCTCGATCAGCCGGTGCCTGGTGACGTGCAGGTCCGGGAGGTCATAGCCCGGTACCGCGTTGCGGGTGGACCCCATCGCACCGGTCGGCGCCCCGTCCAGCGCCGGCGGCATCGACCCACCGTGGCGGGCGCCGGCTAGGTGGGTCAGGGCGAGCAGGCGCGGCTCCCCGCCGGTGCCGGGCCGGCCGATGAAGCCGTTGCTCCACACGTCCTGCCGCCAGCTCACGATCCGGCCCGCCGGATCCAGGCCTGCCGACAGCTGAGCCAGCATGGCAGGACCGAACGGAGCCCAGCGCATCTCGTCCTCACGTGTCCACTGCACCCGGACCGGCCGGCCTTCGGCCGCGCGGGCCAGCAGGACCGCGTCCATGGCCGCGTCGTCCGCCCCGTTCTGGCCGTAGACGCCCGCGCCTTCCACATGATGGACCGTTACTCGCCCTGTCTCCAGCCCCAGCCCGGCCGCGATCGCCCCGCGCAGGGCGAAGATGCCCTGGCTGTGGCTCCACACGGTGACGGTATCGCCGTCCCAGCGCGCGATCGCGCAGCTGGGCGCCATCGACGCGTGCGCCACGAACGGGCGGGTGAACTCCGCGGTCAGCGTGCGGGTGGCCGAGGCGGCCGCGCCGGGATCCGGCTGCTCCACCACCGGCTCCGGTTCCGAGGGCGCGGCCAGCAGGAACGCCCGCAGGTCACGTTCGTCGGGCAGCGGACCAGGGGAGTCCGCCAGCTTCCAGTGCGCCGCGCGGGCGACCCGCCGCGCCGCCAGCAGCGCGGCCCGGTCGGTCTCGGCCACCACTCCGACGAACGAACCGTCGCTCACCAGCAGGTCACCGGGGCCCAGCCGGATGGCGGGCAGCTCGCTTAGCTCCGCGGCCACCGCAGGCGGACGCACCACCCGGCCGAACAGCATGCCCGGCAGCACCAGGTCATGGATGAACCGCGGCCGCCCGGTGACCTTGTCCGGGAGATCCAGCCGGGGGGCAGGCCGCCCGGCCACGGTCCACTCGCCGGGCGGCCGCACCGGCACCGGGTCGGCCGCCGCCCGCTGCAGCGTGTCCGCGGTGACCAGCGACCAGTAGCTCAGCCCCGTCGGCCGCCCGGACGCCAGGATCTGCCCGTCCGTCACGGTCAGCGCGGCCGGGCTGACGGCGAGCCGCGTCGCGGCCGCCGCGAGCAGCAGCGCGCGGGCCTGCGCGCAGGCCTGGCGGAGCGCCGAGCCAGAGTCCTGCACCGACCGGCTGCCGGCGGTGAACCCCTCGTCGGGGCTGGTGCTCGTGCTGACCGGGGCCATCCGCACCCGGGCCAGGTCGATCTGTAGTTCCTCGGCCGCCACCTGCGCCAGCGCGGTCCAGATGCCCTGCCCGTACTCGACCTTGCCGACCCGGACCGTGACCACGCCGCCGGCGCCGAAATCGAGCCACCGTCCCAGCTCCGGGTTGGCCGCCAGGCTGGCCGGCAGCGCACGCGCCCCGGCCGAGACCCCGTCTGCCCCGGCCGAGACCCCGCCTGCCCTGGCCGAGACCCCGCCTGCCCCGGCTGGCAGCCGTCCCGGCGAGCCGTCGGTGGTCGGCAGCGGTCCGCTTGCCGCGACCGCCGCCCCGGGGACGTGCCCGGCCGCCCGCAGGACCGCGCGGACGATCCGGCCGTGGGTACCGCAGCGGCACAGGTTGCCGTCCAGCGCCGCCTTGACGTCCTGCTCGTCCGGGGCGGGATTCTTGCTCAGCAGGTCCACCGCGGCCATGATCATGCCCGCTGTGCAGTAGCCGCACTGAGCGGCCTGCTCGTCGAGGAAGGCCCGCTGGACCGGATGGAGCAGGCCGTCGGACGACAGCCCCTCCACGGTCGTGACCGGGCCGTCCGCAGCCGAGACCGGCAGGTCGCACGACGACCGGGCCTGGTCGTCGATTAGCACCATGCACGCGCCGCACAGGCCGAGCCCGCAGCCGAAGCCGGGCCCGGCCAGGCCCACGTCGTGCCGCAGGACGTCGAGCAGCGGGGTGTCCGGCTCACACCTGACGGTGCGCTCGGCCCCGTTGACGACCAGGAAGAATTCTTCCGTCTCCATAATCTCCCTCGAAGAGCAGGGCCCGTCGGAGCGGGCCCCCCGACGGCCCGCCGGAGCAAGCCTGTCAGGGTCCTTGCTGCTGTGGCGGACTGGTCATGGTGTTGACCCCAGCCTTCCACCAGAGTATGCATTCGTTTGCAGAGACGTTGAAGCGACCGCTGGAGGGACCCTGACATGGACGACAGGCTAGCCATGGCTATCTCGCACTGGGCGCCGCGATTCACCACCAACGGCGTGACCGCGGCGGACTTCGACCGGATCACCCGCGATCTGCCCTCGTGGGACGAGTGGTGCTCGGCCTGGAGCGCGGTCGCCGCCGAGCACGAGCAGCTCGGCCGGGACGCGCTGAAGGCGGGCCGGACGATCTCGGCCGGGGAGCACCTGTCCCAGGCCGCCGTCTACTTCCACTTTGCCAAGTTCCTGTTCGTTGGTGACCTGGACCAGATGAGGGCCGCGCACGGCCGGGCGGTGGGCTGCCTGACCGACGGGCTGCCCTACCTGGATCCGCCCGGCCGCCGGGTCGAGATCCCGTTCGACGGATCGCGGATGATCGGCGTGCTGCGCCAGCCGGCCGGCCCTGGCCCCCATCCGGTCATGATCATGATCCCCGGGCTTGACTCGGCCAAGGAAGAACTCCGCAGCACCGAGGACCTGTTCCTCGAGCGCGGTATCGCCACCTTCAGCGTGGACGGGCCCGGCCAGGGCGAGGCCGAATACGACCTGGCCATCCGGGGTGACTGGGAGGTGCCGGGCGCCGCCATCATCGACCAGGTGAGTACCGAGGAAGGGATCGACCCGGACCGGATCGGGGTCTGGGGCGTGAGCCTCGGCGGGTATTACGCGCCCCGGGTGGCCAGCGGCGACCCTCGGGTGAAGGCGTGCATCGCATTGGCCGGGCCGTACTCCTTCGACGACGGCTGGGACAGCCGCCCCATCCTCACCCGCGAGGCGTTCCGGGTCCGGTCCTTCTCGCCCGATGAGCAGTCGGCGCGTCGTCGGGCGCAGGAGCTGACCATGGCCGGCCGGGCCGAGCTGATCACCTGCCCGCTGCTGGCGGTCATGGGGAAGCTCGACCGGCTCATTCCCTGGCAGCACGCGCAGCGGCTGGTGGAAGAGGCGTCAGGTCCGGCCCAGTTGCTGCTGCTCGAAAAGGGTAACCACGGCTGCGCGAACCTGGCCCCGTTCCACCGGCAGGCCACCGCCGACTGGGCCGCCGAACAGCTCGGCGGGACCGTGAGCCGCGCCACCGCGCGCGGACCCCGGCCGCGAGCTCGGCCGGCCTGAGGTTGCTGGCCCGCCACGACCTCGGCGGTTACGGCGACGGCATGCAGGTCGTCCGCAGCGGCCACGCGCTGTACGTGGGGCATACCGGGACCACAGGGATGGGCACCTCGGTGCTTGACGTCACCGATCCGGCCCGCCCCGTCCTGGTCAGCCAGTGGCCGGCGCCGCCTCGCTCGCACACGCACAAGGTCCAGGTCGCCGACGGGCTGCTCCTCGTCAACCACGAGAAGTTCCCCTACCGGGCGGTGATGTCCGAGCCGTTCTCGGCGGGCCTGGCGGTCTACGAGCTGACCGATCCGCTGCACCCGCGCGAGATCGGGTTCTGGCGCAGCGGCGGCCGGGGCGTGCACCGGATCGTCTGGACCGGCGGCCGCTACGCGCATATGTCCGCGATTCCCGACGGGTTCCGTGACCGCATCTGGGTGGTGCTTGACCTGGCCGACCCGGCCCGGCCGGCCGAAGCGGCCCGGTGGTGGTGGCCGGGCCAGCGGGAAGACGAGGCGCCCGGCTGGCCGGCCGGTGAGCGTTACGCCGCCCACCACGCCCTGGTCGCCGGCGACCGGGCCTACCTCGGCTACGACGATGCGGGCCTGGTCGTCCTGGACGTCTCTGACCTGACCAGGCCGCGGCAGGTCGGCCAGCTGGGCGGGGATGGCGGGTCCACGCACACCTGCCTGCCGCTGCCCGGCCGGGGACTGGTCGTGGCCACCGACGAGCAGGTCACAGACGGACCGAACGCACCGCGGCGAGCGGTCCGGGTGATCGACGTGGCCGGGCCCCTGCCGCGGGTGCTGGCCATCTGCCCGCAACCGGACGGCTTCGACGGGCTTCCGCTCCGCTTCGGCGCCCACAACCTGCACGAGAACTCACCCGGCGCTTACCGCAGCGAGCGGCTGGTGTTCGCCACCTACTTCAGCGCGGGCGTGCGCGTCTACGACCTGGCCGACCCCGCCCACCCGGCCGAGGTCGCGCACTGGGTGCCCGAGCCGCCCGACGGCCAGCCGGTGCCGCAGATCAATGACCTGTTCGTGGACGAGGGCGGTCTGCTGTGGGTCACCGACCGGATCGGTGGCGGCCTGTACGTGCTGGCGCCGGAACCCCCGCTGGCCGCGCTCATGGCCCAGGCCAGCTCGGTCCCCGGCCCCCGCGACGCTCGCTTCCCGGATTCGCCCCACTACTAGGATGCAAACGATTGTGATAATCTCGGCGAGTGATGCGGCGCTGGTGCGGTGGTCACTGCGGTAAGGCTATGCAGGAGGGGACGTCGTGATGGCATACCGTGCGCTCGAGCAACCGAGGATCGGCTGGATCGGGGCAGGCCGGATGGGCCTGCAGATGGCCTCCAGGCTCCTCGACGCGGGGCACGATGTGGCCATCTACAACCGGACTGCAGCCAAGGCGGCCCCCATCATCGACCGCGGAGCCGTCGCCGTGGACCGGCCCGCGGCTCTGGCCGACCGCGACGTGGTGTTCACCATGGTGTCGGGCTCCGATGACCTGCTACAGGTGACGACCGGGGCCAACGGGGTGCTGACCGATCCCGGCCATTCGCCTGCGCTGCTCGTGGACTTCTCCACGGTCTCGATGGACGCCTCCGCCGTGGTCCGTGACGCGGGCAGGAAACGGGAGACCGATTTCCTCGCCGCGCCGGTCAGCGGCAACCCTAAGGTCGTCAGCGCGGGCAAGCTCTCGCTGGCGGTGTCGGGGCCCGCTGACACCTTCGCGGCGGCCGAGCGGCTGCTGGCGCTGTTCGGCGCGCGGGTCACCTACGTCGGCGACGACGAGGTGGCGCGGCTGGTCAAGATCTGCCACAACGTGCTGCTCGGCGTGGTGATCCAGGCGCTGTCGGAGGTGACTGTGCTGGCCGAGAAGGGCGGCACCAGCCGGGCCGCGTTCCTTGAGTTCATCAACCACTCGGTGCTTGGGTCCATGTTCACCAGGTACAAATCACCGGCGCTTGTCAATCTGGATTTCACCCCCACGTTCACCAACCCGCTGCTGCTGAAGGACTTTGACCTGGGGCTGGCGGCGGCGCGTGACCTGCAGGCGCCGATGCCGGTGGCCTCGGCCGCCGCGGCGATGGTGGCCTCCGCGCTTGGCGCCGGCTACCGGACCGAGGACTTCGCCACGCTGATCCTGGAGCAGGCCAGGCGCTCGGGCATCACCCTGGCCGCCGAGAACGTCAAGGTCGACGACGGGCTGGAGGACTCGTGAGCAGCGCTCCCCCGAGCCGGGCCCCCGGCGCCCCGCTCCGGGCTCCTGGGCATCGCGGCGTCGACTTCGAGGAGCGCGTCGACTTCAGCCGGCTGCGCCGTTACCGCCTGGACCGTGCCCGCGCCGCGCTGGATGCGAGCGATTGCGGCGCGTTCCTGCTCTTCGACTTCTACAACATCAGGTACACCACCCAGACGTGGATCGGCGGCGCCCTCGGCGACAAGATGACCAGGTACGCCCTGCTGACCCGCGGCGGCGAGCCGATGCTCTGGGACTTCGGGTCAGCCGCCAGGCACCATCAGCTGTACTGCCCGTGGCTGGTGCCGGAGAACTGCAAGGCGGGCATGCTCGGCCTGCGCGGCGCCATCGCGCCTGACGTCGGCCTGATGACCTCCGCGGTGGGCGAGATCAAGCAGCTGCTCGCGGACCAGGGCCTGGACGGCCAGCCGGTGGGCGTGGACATCATCGAACTGCCCTTCCTGGCCGAGATGCAGCGCCAGGGCCTGACCGTGGTCGACGCCCAGCAGCTGATGCTGGACGCGCGCCAGATCAAATCCGCCGACGAGATCATGCTGCTGACCCAGGCCGCCGCCATGGTCGACGGCGTGTACCAGGACATCGTCGAAGCCCTCAAGCCCGGCGTCCGGGAGAACGAGATCGTGGCGCTGGCCAACAAGCGGCTGTACGACATGGGCTCCGAGCAGGTCGAGGCCATCAACGCGGTGTCAGGCGAGCGCTGCAACCCGCACCCGCACAACTTCTCCGATCGCATCATCCGGCCCGGGGACCAGGCCTTCTTCGACATCATCCAGAGCTACAACGGTTACCGCACGTGCTACTACCGCACGTTCAGCGTGGGCAGCGCGACGACCTCACAGCGCGACGCCTACACCAAGGCACGGGAATGGATGGACGTGGCCATCGGTGCGGTCAAGCCGGGTGTGGGCACCGACGACATCGCGCGGCTGTGGCCCGCGGCGACCGACTTCGGGTTCGCCAATGAGATGGCGGCGTTCGGCCTGCAGTTCGGCCACGGACTGGGCCTCGGCCTGCACGAACGACCGATCATCAGCCGGCTGAACAGCCTGGAGCACCCGGTGGAGCTCCAGCCGGGGATGGTGTTCGCCCTCGAGACGTACTGCCCGGCCTCCGACGGGTTTTCCGCGGCGCGGATCGAGGAGGAGGTTGTGGTCACCGAAGACGGACCCCGCGTTCTCACCCTCTTCCCCGCGCAGGACCTCATCGTCGCCAACCCGTACTGAATCCACAGCCGGAAAGGCCGTCAACATGACACAGGTGGACCAGCTCGTCAGCGGCCTGCTGACCGACCTATACATCGGGGGCAAGGCGATACCGGCCACCGCGGACGGCCGGTTCGACGTGCTCGACCCCGCTACCGGGACGGTGATCACCTCGGTGGCCGACGGCGGCGTCGAGGACGCGCTGGCCGCCGTCGGGGCGGCGGCGGAGGCGGCGGCGTCCTGGGCGGCCACCGCGCCGCGGGCGCGGGCGGAGATCCTCCGGGCGGCGTTCGAGCTGATGACCGCCCAGCGCGAGGAGCTGGCCACGCTGATCGCGCTGGAGAACGGCAAGGCCCTGGTGGACGCGCGGGCCGAGGTGAGCTACGCCGCCGAGTTCTTCCGCTGGTACGCCGAGGAGGCGGTGCGCATCGACGGCCACCTCAGCCTGGCCCCTGGAGGCGGCAACCGGATCATGGTCACCCGCCGCCCGGTGGGTATCTGCGTGCTGGTCACGCCGTGGAACTTCCCGGCCGCGATGGCCACCCGCAAGATCGGGCCTGCGCTGGCGGCCGGCTGCACGATGATCCTCAAGCCCGCGAGCGACACCCCGCTGACCGCGCTGGCGATCGGCCGGCTGCTGGCGGCGGCGGGCGTGCCGCCGGGCGTGGTGAACGTCCTGCCGGGCAGGCGTTCCGGGCCGATCGTGTCGGCCATGCTGCACGACCCCCGGGTCCGCAAGCTCAGCTTCACCGGCTCCACCGAGGTCGGCCGCATCCTGCTCCGCGAGTGCGCGGACAACATCGTCAACACCTCGATGGAACTGGGTGGCAACGCGCCGTTCGTCGTCTTCGCCGACGCTGATCTCGACGCCGCCTTGGACGGCGCGATGATCGCCAAGATGCGGAACGGCGGTGAGGCCTGCACGGCCGCTAACCGGTTCTACCTCGAGGCGCCGGTAGCCGCCGAATTCTCCCGCAGGCTGGCCGAGCGGATGGCCGCGCTCCGGGTCGGCCCGGGTACCGAGGAGTCCACTGAGGTGGGCCCGCTGGTGAACGACGAGGCGGTGGACAAGGTCGAGGCGCTGGTCCACGACGCGGTCACGGCCGGGGCGACGGTGGTCACCGGCGGCGGCCGGCCCCAGCGGGAGGGCTGCTACTATCAGCCGACCGTGCTGACCGGCGTGCCACCGGGGTCCGCGATCCTGCGCGAGGAGATCTTCGGCCCGGTCGCACCGATCGTGTCGTTCAGCACCGAGGACGAGGCCGTCGCCCTGGCCAACGACACCGAGTACGGGCTGGTCGCCTACGTCTACACTGGCGACCTGGCCCGCGGCCTGCGGGTCAGCGAGCGCCTCGATTCCGGCATGGTCGGCCTGAACCGCGGCCTGGTCAGCGATCCGGCCGCCCCGTTCGGCGGCACGAAGCAGAGCGGCATCGGACGGGAGGGCGGCCACGAGGGCGTGCTCGACTATACGGAGTCGCTCTACCTCGCGCTCAGCTGGTGAGGTTACCGTGCCCGTCCCTGGACTCACCCGCGTGGATCACATCGGGTTCACCGTTCCGGACCTGGAGCAGGCCAGCCAGTTCCTGATCGGTGTGCTCGGCTGTGAGTACATGTACTCACTCGGCCCGTTCGTGCACGACGACGACTGGATGACCGAGCATCTCAACGTGCACCCCGGGGCCGTGATGCGGCAGCTGCACTTCTTCCGCTGCGGCGGCCAGGCGATCTTCGAGGTCTTCCAGTACACCGCGCCCGAGCAGAATCAGGCCCTGCCCAAGAACAGCGATCACGGCGGGCATCACGTCGCCTTCTACGTCGATGACCTCGACGCCGCGGTGGACTACCTGCGCGCCGAGGGTATCCGGGTGCTCGGTGATCCCACCGCGAGCAGCGGCCCGAGCCAGGGCCAGCGCTGGGTCTACTTCCTGGCTCCGTGGGGCATGCAGTTCGAGCTCGTCTCTTACCCGGGAGGCAAGGCCTTCGATCGTCAGGCCACCCAGCCGGCCTAGGAACAGGGAGCGCCATGCCGGAGCACCGTCACCTCGAGATGTCCGTGCCTTGGGTCGAGGTCACCGTCACGTCCTCCGACTGGGACGCGGCCGACCCCCAGCTGCTGACCAGCGCCTTCGCGCAGCTCAGCCTGATTCGCGCGTTCGAGGAATACGTGCTCGGGCTGGCCGCCGACGGCCTGATCAACGGTCCGGCCCACTCCAGCATCGGGCAGGAAGGCGGCGCCGTCGGCTCGGTGCTCGCGCTGCGCCCCGGCGATACGGTCAACGGCTCGCACCGCGGTCACCACCAGTTCCTGGCCAAGGCGCTAGCCCACGTCGCGCCGAACGGGATCGACCCGCTGCGCCCGTACCCCGAGCCGGTCCGCGCGCTCATGCTGCGGAGCCTGGCGGAGGTCTGCGGCCTGGAGCGCGGCTTCAGCCACGGCCGCGGCGGCTCCATGCACCTGCAGTGGAAACAGGCAGGCGCGATCGGCACGAACGCCATCGTCGGCGGCGGGGTACCGCAGGCGGCCGGCTCGGCCTGGGCGCACGCCCACGCCGGGACCGGCGCGGTCGCGGTGACCTACTTCGGTGACGGCGCGATCAACATCGGCTCCACGCTGGAAACGCTCAACCTGGCCGCGGCCTGGAAGCTGCCGCTGTGCTTCTTCATCGAGAACAACCGCTACGCGGTCTCGACCCGGGTGGACGAGGCGACCGGCGAGCCGCGGCTGTCCGCGCGCGGCCCCGGCTTCGGCATCGCCAGCTGGAAGGTCGACGGGATGGACCCGCTGGCCACCTACGTCGCCATGACCGAGGCTGCCGCGCACATGCGGGCCGGGCTGGGCCCGGCCGTGATCGAGGCGGACGTTTACCGCTTCTTCCACCAGAACGGCCCGTTCCCCGGCAGCGCCTTCAAGTACCGTACCCGGGAGGAGGAAGCCCGGTGGCGGGCCCGCGACCCCCTCACCCAGATCGCCGGGCACCTGGTGCGCCGCGGCATCGTGACCCAGCCGGCCACCGAGGAGGCCCGCGAGCAGGCCGCCGAGCTGATGGCCGAGGTCGGGTCTGTCCTTTTCGAGCCGGTCCCGGGGGGCAAGCCGGACGAGCGGCGGATCAAGGCCGCCGAGTGGCCCGACCCAGCCTTCGCGGACGTGGGCGTCCGCGGTGACCTGACCGAGTTCGCCGGCACCCGGTTCGCCGACCGCGCTGACTTCCGCGGCCCGGCGCAGGAGATGAAGTTCATCGACGCCGTGGCCGGGGTGATGGCCAGGCGGATGAGCCGCGACGACCGCATCGTCGTCATGGGTGAGGACATCCACCGGCTGGGCGGCGGCACCAACGGCGCCACCAAGGGCCTCGCCCAGGCCTACCCCGGCCGGGTGCTCGGCACGCCGATCAGCGAGAACGCCTTCACCGGCCTGGCCGGCGGCATCGCCGTGGACGGCCGGTTCCTGCCGGTGGTCGAGTTCATGTACGCCGACTTCATGTGGGTGGCCGCGGACCAGCTCTTCAACCAGATCGCCAAGGCGCGCCACATGTACGGCGGCGGCAACGACGTCCCGATCGTGCTGCGCAGCAAGGTCGCGACCGGCACCGGGTACGGCTCGCAGCACTCGATGGATCCCGCGGGCATCTTCGCCACCGCGCCGGGCTGGCGCATCGTGGCCCCGTCGACCCCGTTCGACTACATCGGCCTGATGAACACCGCGCTGGCCTGCCTGGACCCGGTGGTGGTGCTCGAGCACGTCGACCTGTACCCGGCCACCGGTGAGGTGCCGGCCGGGGAGTGGGACTTCTGCCTGCCGGTCGGCCGGGCCGCGGTGCGCCGTCCGGGGTCGGAGGTGACGGTGCTGAGCTACCTGGCGATGACCGGCTACGCGCTGGCCGCCGTCACCGCGGTCGGCACCGTGGACGCCGAGGTGATCGACTTGCGCTGGCTTGATCGCGCCAGCGTGGACTGGGACACGATCGGTGCGAGCATTCGGAAGACCGGCCGCGTCCTGATCGCCGAACAGGGCCCGCTCGGCACCTCCTACGGCGGCTGGCTGGCCGACGAGATCCAGCGGCGCTTCTTCGACTGGCTCGACCATCCGGTGCAGCGGGTGACCGGCGGCGAGGCGTCGCCCACCATCAGCAAGGTCCTCGAACGCGCGGCCATCGCGCGGACAGAAGAGGTGGCCGACGCCCTGATCGAGATCGCGAAGGCCTGACCATGGCCCATCTGCTGCGGGTCCCGGAAATCTCGGCGGGCGCCACCGAGGCGGTCCTGACGGCCTGGCCGGTCGCGGAGAACAGCCCGTTCTCGGCCACCGACGTGATCGCCACCGTGGAGACCGCGAAGGCGGCGATCGACATCGAGGCCGGGGAAAGCGGCGTGATCCTGCGCCGTCTGGTCCCCGAGGGCGCCGATGTCGCCGTCGGCCAGCCCATCGCGCTCATCGGCGCGCCCGGCGAGTCGGCGGAGAACATCGAGGACGAACTACGCGCGCACGGCATCACGCCAGCCAAGCCCGAAGCCGCCCCGCCCTCCGCAGCAACGGCCCGGGCCCCCGCGCCCCCGCCCGCGAGCACCAACGGAGCACCGGAGCGCATCTTCGTCAGCCCCCTCGCGCGGCGGCTGGCCCGCGCGGCGGGCCTGGACCTCCGCGATATCTCGGGAACCGGGCCGAACGACCGGATTATGCGTCGTGACGTCGAGCGAGCGGTCCGCGCGGTGACCCCCGATCGCGCCGAGACCCAGCCCGGTCGCGCCGAGATTCAGCCCGGTCGCGCCGAGATCCAGCCCGGTCAAGCCGGCACCAGGCCCGGGCCTGCGGACTACACCGACGTCCCGCACAGCCGGGCCCGGCGGGCGATCGCCAGCAGGCTGACCGAGAGCAAGCAGGCCGTCCCGCACTTTTACGTCAACGGCAGCGCCAGGGCCGGGAAACTGCTGCGGCTCCGCGCGGAACTCAACGAAGGCGCCGGCCAAGCCCGGATCTCGCTGACCGACCTGGTCCTCAAGGCGGTGGCGCGCGCCCATCAGTTGGTCCCGGCCATGAACGTGGTCTGGACGCCCGACGCGATCCGGTCGTTTGCCTCGGTGGACGTCGGCGTGGCCATCGCCAGCCCGCGGGGCCTGGTGACGCCCGTGCTGCGCGGGGTGGACCGCAGCGGGATCGCCGCGGTCTCCGCGTCAGTCCGCGACCTGGCGGAACGAGCCGGATCCGGCCGGCTCGCACCGGCGGAGCTGGAAGGCGGTACCACCACCGTGACCAACCTGGGCATGTTCGGTACCGAGAAGTTCACGGCCATCATCAACCCCCCGCAATCCTCGATCCTCGCGGTCGGCGCCGCGCACCGGGCGCCCGTGGTGAAGAAGGGCAACCTCGCGGTCGGCTGGGTCATGGAGGTGACGCTCTCCGTCGACCACCGGGCCGTGGACGGGGCGACGGCCGCTGAGTGGATGCGAGCATTCGTCTCGGTGATCCAGCACCCAGCGCAGATCCTGCTCTGAGCCGTTCTGTGCCTGCTGTTCTGAATGTTCCGTGGGGTCGCGGGTGGCTAGGGGGTGCGCGCGAGCGCGATGGCGTCGCTGATGGCGGCGACGATCTTTGCGCCCCTGCGGGTGAACCCGAGCGTCTGGAGTGTCTCGGTGAGTAGCTCGTCTTCGGTTCGGCACAGCGTGTCCGATTCGATCCAGCGGATGACCGTGACCAGTTCTGCTTGGCTGTATTCATCGATGGGGCCGCGGTGTGTCCGGATGGGACAGCCGCCCGTCCGGCGGCCGGCGGCCGCGTCAGGGAAAGCGGCGGTGGTGGCCGATGCCGTCCGGAGCGCCGCGGCTCGGCCATGGCCTTGGCCGGCGGCCGATACCGCTGCGTGATAGGCGGCGACGGCCCGGTCAATTTCGGTTTCACGGTGGTAGAACCATTCCTGGCTCCAGATCCGGTGGAATGTCCAGCCCAGTCGTTCGAGGTGTTCTTGGCGGAGCCGGTCGCGGTCCCTGGCGGTCGCCGACGAGTGGTACGTGGCTCCGTCACACTCGATCGCGAGGACCATCTGGCCGGGCCGGGCAGGGTGCTGGGCGGCGAAGTCGATCCAGTAGCCGGAGCAGCCGTATTGGGCGATGAGCGGGATACCCGCGGCCTGCAGCTGGGCCGCCACGTCGCGTTCGAATGGGTTGAGTTCAGGCTTGGTCTTGGCGGCGTTACCGAGGTCGGATCCGCCCGACTCGGCGTAGGCGAGGTATCTGCTGAGCAGCTGGGCGCCTTGGGAGCGCAGCCGGGCGGGATCCATGTCGGCTGCGGAGAATGAGGAGACAACGGTCATCCGGGCCCGGGCGCGGGTGACCGCGACGTTGAGCCGGCGCTCGCCACCGTCGTTGTTGACGGGGCCGAAACGGTACAGCATCCGCCCGTCGGGCTTCTTGCCGTAGCCGATGGTGAGGATGATGGCGTCCCGTTCGTCGCCTTGGACTCTTTCCAGGTTTTTAACGAAGAACGGTTCCTTACCTGCGTGCGCTGAGGCGGTGCCGTCGAGGAAGGCGTCAAGGTGCTCGTCGGTGGCCCGCGCTTGCCGTATCGCCTCGCTGATGCGGTTGGCGTGCTTGATTCCCATCGCTATGACGCCAAGCGACACTTCGGGCTGGGTCCGGGCGTGCCGGGACACTAGCTCGGTGACCTGCGCCACTTCGTCGGAGACGGAGTCTTCCTGGCCGACGCGGCCAACCCGGAACGGGACCAGGACATGGGACAGGCATTGCCCGCCTGCGATGCCAGGGAAGGTGGTCAGGGACCAGTTGTACAAGTCGGGCTGGGCGTTGGAGAACGCGATCAGCCGCTCGTCGCGAGACCGGTAATGCCACCGGAGGGTCCGGGTTCCTTTCGGGGGCGGGAGCAAGGCTCCCATCACGTCCAGGACCGATTCCATGTTCTTCGTCCCGCCTGGCATTCCGGGTGTGCCGGGTTCATCGTCATCTTCGCCGCTGCCCGAGGACAAGAAGAAGCTAGTGGGGGGCAGTTGATGGGGGTCACCGGCCACGATGACCTGACCGGCGCGCATGATCGCCCCGATCGCGTCGGCGGGGGTGACCTGGGACGCCTCGTCGAAGATGACCACGTCGAAGCAGCGTTCGGCGGGAAGGAGCTGGGCCACCACGAGCGGCGACATCGCCCAGCACGGTCTGAGCGAACCCAGGACATGCGGGGCGGCCTGGAATAGCTGCCGGACGGGCAGGTGGCCGCGTTTGAGCCGGGCCTGGTGTTCGATGACGTCTGATTCCCTGGGGTAAGCATCCCGGACGCGGGTGGCGTTCTCGGCCACCGCCCGCTCCACCCGCAGGGCGGTGGTGCCGATGTGGCCACGGTCGGCGTGGGCAAAGGCCGCGACGGTGCGCAGCTGGGCCGGCCCGTCGAAGGCCCCGGCACGCGGGTCGGCGAACATCACCGTCTCGAGAATCGATGCCAGCCACACCTGCTCAAGGCAGGCGAGCGCCTGATCGGTGGTGAGGCGGCGGCGGGCGATTTCCTCCACCAGCGGCAACAGGCCCCGGCCGGCCAGGGCGGAACGTAGTCGCGCAAGTTCGGGCAGCTTGTACAGCGTGTCGGCGTCGGCGAGCAAGGCCCGCACATGGACCAGCAGGTAAGAGAGGCC